>Ga0194047_10000139_pt1 | contig 51184 bp, 59 predicted proteins | sample JunL225m_MetaG_2_FD_160070 | JGI IMG/M metagenome (GOLD analysis project Ga0194047, IMG submission 160070) | Anoxic zone freshwater microbial communities from boreal shield lake in IISD Experimental Lakes Area, Ontario, Canada - Jun2016-L221-5m | ecosystem: Environmental > Aquatic > Freshwater... | reverse complement strand
GCAACCATGTAACATTAATAGTAGATTCTAAAAACTAATTGTAAAACCATTATATGGGTCAGAAAGCAAATCCAATTGGTAACAGGTTAGGTATCATCCGCGGATGGGAAAGCAACTGGTATGGTAGTAAGAAAGACTACGCATTAAAGTTGATTGAGGATCATAAGATCCGTACTTACTTGAATGCCCGTATCAACAAAGGTGGTATCGCAAAAATTGTAATTGAGCGTACTTTAGGTAAGCTAATTGTAACGATACACACTTCTAAGCCAGGTATCATCATCGGTAAAGGTGGTGGAGAGGTTGATCGTATCAAAGAAGAGTTGAAGAAATTGACAGGTAAAGATGATGTTCAAATCAATATCCTAGAAATACGTCGTCCTGAATTGGATGCTGCTATTGTAGGAGACACAATTGCTCGTCAAATCGAAAACCGTATCAACTTCAAACGTGCCACTAAAATGGCTGTAGCCTCAACTTTGCGTATGGGAGCTGAAGGAATCAAGGTAAAATTAAGTGGCCGTTTGGCTGGTGCTGAGATTGCCCGTTCTGAAGAATTCAAACAAGGTCGTGTTCCTTTGCATACATTCCGTATGGATATTGACTACGCTAACGTGTTTGCCCAAACAGTTTATGGTAAAATTGGTATCAAAGTATGGATCTGTAAAGGTGAAGTATTAGGAAAACGCGAATTGAACCCGAATTTTGTTGGTGGTAAAAACGATATGAGTGCAAGACCAGGCGAGGAAAGACGTCCGGGTGGAGACAGAAGAGATGACAGACGCGGTGGTGGTGGAGAACGTCGTGATAACAATCGCGGTGGTGGAAACGCTGGTGGCGGAAGAGACAACAGAAGATAATTAGAGATGTTTAGGTTGCCGGTAACGGTACCATTAGTTAAATAAAATTGAATCGCCACTCTTTGTAAAAATTGAGGAGGTAGTCCAAAAAACAAAAGAAAATGTTACAACCTAAAAGAAGTAAACATAGGAAACAGCAAAAAGGCCGCATTCGCGAAGTCGCTAAGCGTGGTACTGCAATTTCTTTCGGATCATTTGCATTAAAAGCTTTAGAGCCAATCTGGTTAACAAACCGTCAGATTGAATCTGCTCGTCAAGCAATGACACGTGCTATGAAAAGAGAAGGAAATGTATGGATTCGCGTATTTCCTGATAAAATTGTTACTCGTAAACCTGCCGATGTGAGAATGGGTAAAGGAAAGGGTAACCCTGAATTCTGGGCAGCAGTAGTAGAACCAGGTCGCATCATTTTTGAATGTGATGGTGTTACTGAAGCAATTGCTAAAGAAGCAATGGAACTAGCAGCACAGAAATTACCAATTGCAACCAAATTCATCGTAAGAAGAGATTTGCAAGCTTAATTATAAAACGAATTTGCAATGGCAAACCAAAAAACAATCGATTTTAACAAAAGCGTAAAAGATCTGAATATCACAGACTTGAAAGCTAAGATCTCTGAAGACCAATTAAGGTTAAAAAAACTTGAGTTCGCTCATGCTATTTCTCCTTTGGAAAATCCAATGAATATCCGTGGATTAAGAAGAGACATCGCCCGTTTACAAACGGAATTGAAGAAAAAAGAAATGGGTATATAAACCATAAATGAAAAGTAATGGAAGAAAGAAATTTGCGTAAAACAAGGATCGGTGTGGTAACCAGCGATAAGATGGATAAAACCATCACAGTTGCGGTTGAAAGAAAAGTAAAACACCCTATCTACGGAAAGTTCGTAAAGAAAACAACAAAGTTTCATGCTCATGACGAAAAGAGTGAGTGTGGTATTGGCGACGTGGTTAAAATCATGGAAACTCGCCCTTTAAGCAAGACCAAACGTTGGAGACTTGTTGAAGTTGTTGAAAAAGCGAAATAATTAAGCTTTACATGCTTTAAGCAGTTGTTCATTCAATCGCTAAAGCCTCTGAAAATTAAAATTCTGTAAATGCGTTGGGGTTAAAGCCATCGCAAAACTTTAAAAAAATGATCCAGCAAGAAAGCAGATTAAATGTAGCTGATAACAGTGGCGCTAAAGAAGTGCTTTGTATCAGAGTTCTTGGGAACAGCGGACAGGATTATGCCAAAATTGGCGATAAGATTGTTGTAAGTATAAAATCAGCTATCCCAGCCAGTGCAGTTAAAAAAGGCACTGTATCAAAAGCAGTTATTGTTCGTACTAAAAATAAGTTACGTCGTAAAGATGGTTCTTATATTCGTTTCGATGATAATGCAGTAGTATTATTGAATAACTCAGACGAACCTCGTGGTACACGTATCTTTGGACCAGTCGCTAGAGAATTACGTGACAAAGGATTTATGAAAATTATTTCTTTGGCACCAGAAGTTCTGTAAACAAATATTTAGTTAAGCGTTTAGCGTTTAGCATCCAGCTTTAAGCATATAAAAATGAGTAACAGATTTAAACCCAAATTCAACATCAAAAAAGGCGACACAGTTGTTGTGATAGCCGGCGATGATAAGGACTTGAAAAAGCCACGCAAAGTGTTGGAAGTGATCATTGATAAAGGCCGCGTAGTAGTGGAAGGTGTTAATATCGCAACTAAGCACACAAAGCCGTCGGCTTCAAATACCAAAGGTGGTATCGTTAAAGTTGAAGCAGCCATCAACATCAGCAATGTGCAGTTGTGGGATGCTAAAACTGGCGAGCCAACTAAAGTTACCCGTTCAAGGGAAACTGGAAAATTAGTTCGTATATCTAAAAAATCAGGGGAGGTAATCAAATAATGAGTACTGTAAAATACACTCCAAGATTAGCTGATAAGTATACCAAAGAGGTTATACCTGCGCTAATGAAAAAGTTTGCATACAAAAGTATTATGCAAGCGCCTAAACTAGAAAAAATTTGTATCAACCGTGGAGTAAACGGTGCTGTTACTGATAAGAAATTAGTAGATGTTGCAGTTGAAGAACTAAACACTATTACTGGTCAGAAAGCAGTTCCAACTATCTCTAAAAAAGATATCTCAAACTTCAAATTACGTAAAGGAATGCCAATTGGTGCTCGTGTAACGTTAAGAGGCGAAAAGATGTTTGAATTTTTAGACCGTTTGGTATCTGTTGCTTTACCACGTGTACGTGATTTCAAAGGAATTTCTGACAAGGCATTTGATGGCCGCGGTAACTACACTTTAGGTGTTACTGAGCAAATCATTTTCCCAGAAATCGATATCGATAAAGTAAATAAAATTACTGGTTTAGATATCACTTTTGTTACTTCTGCGAACACTAATGAAGAAGCATACGAATTATTGAAAGAGCTAGGAATGCCTTTCAAAAACATCAAAAAAGATAATAACTAATAACAGCATAACATGGCAAAAGAATCAGTAAAGGCCAGACAAAGAAAGCGTGAGAAAATGGTAGCTCAATATGCTACTAAAAGAACCGCTTTGAAAGCAGCTGGAGACTACGCAGGTTTGGATTTACTTCCAAAAAATGCATCACCAGTACGTTTGAAAAATCGTTGTCAATTGACAGGCCGTCCAAGAGGGTATATCCGTTACTTCGGATTATCAAGGATTATGTTCCGCGATATGGCTTTAAACGGAATGATTCCAGGTGTTAAAAAAGCAAGCTGGTAAACTTTTATCCCTTCAGGGGTAATTGTAAACAAATTTTAGAACTGATTTAATTTAACAAATATGGTAACTGATCCTATAGCAGATTTCTTAACCAGAATTCGGAACGCTCAGATGGCTGGTCACAGAATTGTTGAAATTCCTGCTTCCAACCTAAAGAAACGCATGACTGAAATTTTGTATGAGCAAGGATATATCCTTAAATACAAATTTGAAGAAGATAGCAAACAAGGTTTAATTAAGATCGCATTAAAATACGATCCTATTTCTAAACAACCTGCTATTCGCGCGTTAGAAAGAATTAGCCGTCCGGGATTGCGTCAATATGCAAAACCTGCAGAAATTAAACGCGTTATCAATGGTTTAGGCGTAGCTATTTTAAGTACTTCAAAAGGAGTATTGACAGATAAGCAAGCTAAAGCTGAGAACGTAGGTGGCGAAGTACTTTGCCATATCTATTAATCAAATAAAAAACCACTGGTTTTCCATTGGTTTTCTATTATATAAGCTGGTTTGACAATTAAGCTTTTTAGTCGGAGCTGAACACGAATCAGGATTTCACTAATCATTAATTTTAAACGACTATGTCTAGAATTGGAAAAAAACCGGTAGAAATACCAGCAGGTGTTACTGTTAGCCTTTCGGCCGACAATACCATCACTGTTAAAGGACCAAAAGGTTCTTTATCACAAACTATCGATAGAGATATTACAGTAGAAATTACTGCAACTCAAGTTGAGTTTAAACGTCCTACCGATCAAATTCGTCACCGCGCAATGCACGGTTTGTACAGAGCATTAGTTGGTAACCTTGTAAAAGGTGTTACTGAAGGATATAAAAGAGATCTTGAATTAGTAGGGGTAGGTTATAAAGCAGTGAATACTGGTAATTTATTAGACCTTGCTTTAGGATATTCTCACAATATTATTTTTGAAATTCCTTCTGAATTAAAAGTAACTACGCTTACTGAAAAAGGACAGAATCCAAAAATATTCTTAGAAGGTATTGACAAACAATTGATTGGTCAAGTTGCCGCTAAATTACGAAGCTTACGTAAACCTGAACCATACAAAGGAAAAGGTGTGAAATATGCTGGTGAAATACTAAGAAGAAAAGCAGGTAAATCAGCTGGTAAATAATTAGTAAGAAAAAAAAGTACTAACAAGCATCCGGCAGAATCGGGTGTTATAAAATAAAATAAGATGAATTCTAAATTGGTTCAAAGGCAAAAAATCAGGTATCGCATCCGTAAAAAGATCGCTGGTACTGCAGTAAAACCACGCCTTTCTGTTTTTAGAAGTAATGCAGAAATTTACGCACAATTAATCGATGACGATAATGCGGTTACAATTGCTTCTGCGTCTTCAAGAGACAAAGATATTGCTGCTCAAAAAGTTACTAAAACTGAGAAATCTAAATTAGTAGGAGCTGCAGTAGCTACAAAAGCTATCGCATTAGGTTTATCCGCTGTAGTTTTTGATAGAGGTGGTAACTTATATCATGGTCGTGTGAAATCTGTAGCCGATGGCGCCAGAGAAGCAGGTCTTCAATTCTAATTTGCTAACAACAATTAATAGTTAGATAAATGTCTAAAGTAAACGTAAATAAGGTAAAAGCCGGTGGTGACATGGAACTCAAAGAAAAAGTAGTTGCCATCAACCGCGTAGTTAAAACCACTAAAGGTGGACGTACCTTCAGTTTCTCTGCACTAGTAGTAGTAGGAAATTCTAATGGTATTGTAGGCCAAGGATTAGGTAAAGCAAAAGAAGTACAAGAAGCTATTGCTAAAGGTATTGATGATGCAAAGAAAAATCTTACTAAAGTTCCAGTTATGCACGGTACTATACCGCACGAACAATGGGCTAAAGAAGGAGCAGCAAAAGTGTTAATTAAGCCAGCTGCACACGGAGCGGGTGTAATTGCAGGAGGCAGCATGCGTGCTGTTTTGGAAAGTGCTGGTATTACCGACGTTTTGGCAAAAAGCTTAGGATCTGCAAATCCACACAATGTGGTTAAAGCAACCATCAAAGCATTAGGTTTGTTAAGAGAACCAATACAAGTTGCTAAAACTCGTACGGTTAAATTATCAAAAGTATTTAACGGATAATAATCAAATCAGTCAAATCTATTTAACAATAGTTGACAGAAAAAGATAGACCATGAAAAAGATTAAAATAACACAAGTAAAAAGCGGGATCGACAGACCACAGCGTCAGAAACTTACACTGATAGCTTTAGGTTTGAAAAAGCTAAATGCTTCTAAAGAAGTTGAAGCTACTCCACAAATATTAGGAATGGTTAACAAAGTTAGCCATCTAGTAAAAGTTGAAGAAATCGCTTAATTATTTATTCAATCTGCGAGGGGTGATTCCCCGCTAAGTACAAAATCAGTTTAAGATGAAACTACACACACTAAAACCAGCCGCTGGTTCGGTTCACAAAGAAAAACGTATTGGTAGAGGAGAAGCATCTGGTAAAGGTGGTACTTCTACAAAAGGTAATAAAGGTGGTCAAAGCCGTGCCGGTTATAAAAGCAAAATGGCTCACGAAGGTGGTCAGATGCCAATCCAACGTCGTATTCCTAAGCGTGGATTTAAAAATATTAACCGTGTTGAGTACAAAGTGTTCAACTTAGGTCAATTAGACCAATTAGTTGAGAAGTATGGTTTCACAGAAGTTTCTCTTGAAAACTTATACATCAACGGTTTAATTAGCCGCACAGATAAAGTAAAAATACTAGCAACTGGCGAATTGAAAGCACAACTTTCATTCAAAGTGAACAAAATAAGCGACAAAGCCAAAGCATCAATTGAAGCAGCTGGCGGAACTGTTGAAATAGTAAAGTAATTTTACTGTAACTTTCCAGACGCATCGGTGATGCGTCTTTTTTGGTTTTGAGGCATTAACTTCTAACAAATAGTATCAGTGAAAAAATTAGTTCAGACTTTAAAGAATATTTGGGCGATTGAAGATCTACGTAGTAAGATTGTTGTTACACTAACTTTCGTATTATTATATCGCTTAGGAAACCACATTGCCTTACCAGGTATGGATCCAAACGCTATTGAAGCAGCACAACGTGCTACTAAAAGCAATGGTCTATTAGGTATCTTCGACATGTTTGCAGGTGGTGGATTTTCTCAAGCCTCTATTTTGGCTTTGGGTATTATGCCTTATATCTCTGCTTCGATTTTTATGCAATTGATGACCATCTTGGTTCCTCAATTACAAAAAGTTCAAAAAGAAGGAGAAAGCGGTCGTAAAAAAATTAACCAATGGACACGTTACTTAACTGTAATTGTTACTGTTTTTCAAGCGGCAGCTTATGTTGGTTATTTAAATAGTCCTGGATATGCAGAAGCTATTTTAGTGGCTTACAAACCATATTTCTGGTTTTCTACAATCATCACACTTACAGCAGGTACTTTGTTTGTAATGTGGTTGGGCGAAAAAATCCAAGACAAAGGATTGGGCAATGGTACTTCTATTATTATCATGGTAGGTATCTTGGCTCGTCTTCCACAAAACATCATTCAAGAATTTAGCGCTAAAGGCCAAAAAGGCGGTGGCGGTTTATTGATATTCTTAATTGAAGTTGCCATTTTGGTAACTGTAATTATGGCTTTAATTATTTTGGTTCAAGGGGTACGCAAAATACCAGTTAATTATGCTAAGCAAATTGTAGGTAACCGTCAGTTTGGTGGTGCACGTCAATTCTTGCCAGTTAAAGTTAACAGTGCTGGTGTAATGCCAATCATCTTTGCTCAAGCAATCATGTTCTTGCCAACATTGGTATCTTTTACCAATATTGATTCAGCACAAGGTATTGTTCGCATATTCAATGACCACAGCAATGTTTGGTACATGATTATCTATTCTGTAATGGTAATTGGATTTACTTTCTTGTATACTGCTTTGATTTTTAATCCAAAACAAATTTCTGAAGATTTAAAACGCAACAATGGTTTTGTTCCTGGTGTTAAACCTGGTCAGCCTACTGCCGATTATATTGGATCTATCATGGATAAAATTACTTTACCTGGTGCTATATTTTTAGCCTTGGTTGGTATTCTTCCAGGATTTGCGCAACGCTTAGGTGTAACGCAAGGATTCAGTTCATTCTTTGGAGGAACTTCTTTACTAATTATGGTAGGTGTAATTTTAGATACATTGCAACAAATTGAAACACATTTATTAATGCGTCAATACGATGGATTAATGAATAGCGGAAGAATTCAAGGACGTCAAACAGTGTCTACTTCAACGATCTAATTACTTTATTCGATATTGATAAACCTGTCTGGCTGATACCTGACAGGTTTGTTTTTTTTAACCATGAGCAGAAGACCAACTATGATATTTTATAAAACAGATGCAGAAGTTGCTTTAATGAAAGAAGCCGCATTATTGGTAAGTAAAACACTTGCCGAAGTGGCTAAGGTGTTAAAGCCTGGCATGACAACTTTAGACATTGATACCTTGTGTGCCAACTATGTAAAGTCTCATAACGCGGTTTTGTCGTTTTATAAATACCATGGTTATCCGCATAATATTTGTGCATCGGTTAATGATGTGGTGGTGCATGGATTTCCAAATGATGTTCCCTTAAAAAATGGAGATATTGTTTCTATTGATTTGGGTGTGATATTAAATGGATGGCATGGAGACCATGCGTATACTTTTATTTTAGGAGAAGTGAGCGAAGCGCTTTTGCAGCTTGTAAAAGTTACAAAAGAGTCATTATATAAAGGCATTGAAAAAGCAATTATCAATAATAGAGTTGGAGATATATCCTTTGCCATTCAAGACCATACAGAGCGCAAATACGGCTATGGCGTTGTGCGTGAATTAGTAGGACATGGATTGGGTAGAAGCTTACACGAAGATCCTCAAGTGCCCAATTATGGCAAGCGTGGCAGTGGTGCAAAAATGAAAGAAAATTTAGTGCTTGCCATTGAGCCAATGATTAATTTAGGTACGCGCGATGTGTTTACTGATACCGATGGTTGGACTGTGAAAACCGCTGATGGTAAGGTTTCTGTGCATTTTGAACATGATGTATGTGTAAAAAGAAATGAGGCATTGATATTGTCTGATTTTAGTATTATAGAAGCTGCTGAAAAAGCAAACCCACACTTAAATGCTTCTTATTATTAGGGAAGTATCAATTTTGAAAAACTGGCTATGCAAAAACAATTAGTTGTAATTGGTGGAGGTGCTGCCGGATTTTTCTGTGCAGTAAATGCTGCTAGGATGCACCCTAATTTGCAAGTAACCATTATTGAAAAATCCAACAAATTATTAGCGAAAGTTAAAGTAAGTGGTGGTGGTAGATGTAATACAACGCATGCTTGTTTTGATATACCTGATTTAGTAAAAAAATATCCTAGAGGTCAACAGTTTCTTAAAAAAGCTTTTCATTGGTTTAACACTACACATACTATTAATTGGTTTGAAGAAAGAGGGGTTGAACTAAAAACAGAAGCTGATGGCAGAATGTTTCCTATTAGCAACGACTCTCAAACCATTATCAATTGCCTACTAAAAGAAGCAGATAAATACGGTGTTCAAATTCAAGTTCAAACAGAAGTGGTGAACGTAGTGACCAAAGAAAAAGGATTTGAATTAACAACTACTAACAATAAAATCATTCAAGCAGACTATCTCTGTATTGCTTGTGGTGGATATCCTAAAACGGCAATGTTTGATTGGTTAATAAGGCTAGGACATACCATTGAAACGCCTGTTCCCTCTTTGTTTACATTTAATATGCCAAACAATCCTATTACAGAATTAATGGGAGTTAGTGTAGAGCATGCTATTGTTAAAATAGCCGGAACAAAATTAGTAGAGCAAGGCCCATTATTAATTACACACTGGGGAATGAGTGGTCCTGCTATATTAAAATTATCTGCTTGGGGTGCTAGACAATTAGCCGATATGCAGTACCAATTTAGTTTAACAATAAATTGGTTGCCAACTACCAATGAACAATCTTTAAGAGCAGATTGGCACGACCTTCGCACACAATATTCTGCACAAAAAATAGCCAATAAAAATCCGTTTCAATTACCTGCAAGACTCTGGAATTATTTACTTCAATCAAGCGGCATTAATGCAGAATTGCGTTGGGCTGATTTGCCATCGAAAGAACAAAATAAATTAATTACAAACCTTACTGGGCAAGTATTTCAGGTGAATGGCAAAACAACTTTTAAAGAAGAATTTGTTACTTGTGGCGGTATAAAATTAAATGAAATTGATCCCAACACATTTCAAAGTAAAATTCAGCCGAACTTGTTTTTTGCAGGAGAAATCTTAGACATTGATGGTGTTACTGGGGGATTTAATTTTCAAAATGCCTGGACTAGTGGATGGATTGCAGCGAATGCAATTGGAAAATAGTTACATTTTCAGCGAAATTTATACACAAAAAATAGCAACTAAAAAACGACAAAAATCAGCTTATTGCGTTCAATTGCAAAAAGCTGATAATCATTTGATTTTTAGTGAAAAAAAAGCTGATTTTATGTAGAAAAAATCCTGCAAAATGAGTAAATTATACATTCAAACAGGTACTATGCAAAAAGTAAACGATATCCTAAAAAGAAAAGGTAATATGGTGAGTACTATTTCATCTAATTTAACGGTCATTGAAGCATTAGAGCAAATGGCTACCTTAAATATTGGCTCGTTAGTAGTAGTAGATAATGATAATTTCATTGGCATTTTTACAGAACGAGATTATTCAAGAAAAGTTATTTTAAAAGGACGTCATTCAAGTAATACACCAGTAGGCGAAATAATGACCACCGATTTCCCTAGTGTACAACTAAAAGACTCTGTAGAAAAATGTATGCAATTAATGTCTTTGCACCATATTCGGTATTTGCCAGTGATTGAACATGGCCAATTAGAAGGAATTATATCTATTAATGATGTGGTAACCGAAACAATTCTTAATCAGCAAGAGACTATCTCGCAGTTACAGCATTATATTCAGTCTTAACTACTTAGGAGCCCATTTAGCGAAAACGATATTGTAAATAAATACCAGTATAGGCTCAGCCTCTATTGATTTTTGATACATATTGCTGAATGCTATTTTGCTTTTGATGTTAAAGATTGCTTTTATGAAAAAAAGATACGTGTGTCTACCACTTCCCTTTTTACAAATCTCACTAGTTTCTGCTCAAATTATCCCTTACCATTCCGATTGGATTGATTTTAATAAAAATGGAAACAATGAATTGGGTAGTAGAACCTGGTAGTTTTGAAGTGATGGTTGGCAGCTCATCTGAAGACATTAGGGTTAAAAAGAAATTTATTATTATTCCTTAAGTATATTAACAACAAATAACTAAAGTAAATGCGTAAATACATCATAGCTTTTGGAATACTTTTCTTGTTATCTCAAACTTCTTTTGCACAAACAAAAAAACGATTTCAATCGGAGGTTTTTGCAAGTGCAGATTCTATTTTAAATATTGAATATGGGGAGGCTGTTAATTATAAAAATGTTTCTCAAAAATTAATGCTAGACTTTTATTCACCAGCAATAAAAGATACTTTAGCAAAAAGGCCATTGATGATTTTTATTCATGGCGGTGGCTTTCAAAGCAATACAAGGTCGGGAGGATTTGGAAATTTTATTTGTAATAGTTTAGCAAAAAGGGGATATACCGTTGCAACGATTGATTATCGTTTAGGAATCAATGCCCCAAAATCAAATCAAGATTATTTTGAAGCATTGTATAGGGCCGTGCAAGATGGTAAAGCAGCTGTTAGGTATTTTAAAAGATATGCAGATAAGTATGGTGTAGATACGTCTCAAATATTTATTATGGGAAGTTCTGCTGGTGCTAAAACAGCAATGCATATTGCTTACCTAGACCAATCAGAAGTGCCAACTTATATCGATACAAAAAAAATGGGTTTGCTAGAAGGCACTAGCGGCAATCAAGGCTATTCTTCTAAAGTAGCTGGTGTAGTTAATTGTTGGGGTGCAATGGTAAACTACCAATGGATCAATAAAAATGATGCACCGTTGTTTTGTATTAGTGGTACTGCCGATAAAACTGTACCCTATGATTCTTCTTACGATTACCATGGATTTAAATATGGCAGTACTGTTTTGTATGACCGAATGTTACAAGTAGGAATTCCTACTGGCTTAAGATTATTTTATAATGCTGGTCATACACTAGATAATAATAAATTAAAACAAGACAGTGCCTTACAAGATTTATCGGCATGGCTATTTACACAATTAAAAATAAACAGGCCAGAAAAACCAGAGATTTTTAAATGGGAAGAAGACATTAAAAAATTAGAAGCACTAGATGCTGTTGAAAAACCAAATAAAAACGCCTTGCTATTTGTGGGCAGTTCATATGTAAGATTATGGGAAGGATTGAATAAAGACATCGCTCCATATCAAACCATTAATCGTGGTTTTGGAGGAAGCAAATTAAATGAAGTAGCCTACTATATTGAACGATTGGTTTATCCGCATACGTTTAGGGGAATAGTTTTATATGTTGGAAATGATATTGTAGGAACTAAGCAAGACAAAACACCATTACAAGATTTAGAACTTGTAATGTATATCACTAAAAAAATCAGGGTTAAGTTTCCAACCACGCCAATTTTTTGGAACCAAATTTCTCCTAGCGAAAAAAGATGGGCCGTATGGGATAAAATTTCTGAAGCCAATCAAATGATTAAGCAGTTTTGCGAATCGAATGAACAAGTATATTATATTGAAAGCGCTGCTCCGTTTTTAGGAGCTGATGGCAAACCGATTACTAGTTTGTTCAGAGACGATAAATTACACTATAACGAAAAAGGGTATGTTATTTGGGGTAGTATTTTAAAAAAATCATTAGATAAAGTTTATGACAAGTAAATTAATTCAAAAAGAAAATTCTAGCATACGTCCTTTATTATTGGCTTGCCTAGTTGGTTTTGCATTTTCTGCTAACTACACCAATCATGCGCCATTAAAAGACTGGTTGATAAAAAGTTTCAATACGCCAGAGATGCCTTTTACAAAAGCCATGTTTGGATTTTTAACAACCGCCATTTTTTTAACACATGCTGCCATGCAAATTCCGGGTGGGTATTTAGCAGATAAATACGGGCCTAAAAAAGTATTAACGATTGCATTGTTGGTAGTTTGTTTGGGAAATATTGGCATTGCTTTTTCTAACAGTTATTATCAATTATTGATTTGGAAATTTTTAGTAGGATTTGGAACAGGCACTAGTTTTGTAGCGGGTGCTCGATATATTTTTCAATCAGTTCCAACCAATAAATTATTATTATACCAAGGTTATTATGGTGCAAGTGTTTTGTTGGGCTCAGGCTTTGTGATTTTTGTGATTCCGCAAATAGCTATTTATTTTCAGTCTTGGTCTGCTGCGTTTTTATCTACAGCAGCAGTGGCAATTTTGGTTTTATTTAGTTGGATATTTTTTGCGCCTGAACCTACTGCAAAAGAACATCCACATAGTTCCTTGCTTAAACTATTATCAAATTCGCAATTATGGTTGATGGGGCTTGTGCAAATGGCATCATTTGGATTGGTGATTGTAATTGGCACTTGGATTACTACACTACTAAAAGAAAACTTTTCTTTTAGCAACAAATGGCTCATTAGTTTTATTGCATCACTGGTATTGTTATTGGGTTTGATAAGCAGGCCTTGGGGAGGAAAATTAGTGGGCTTTTTTGGCGTAAGAAAATTATTGATCATTAGTTTGTTATTAAATACTGCCGGCTGTTTTTTATTGGCATTTTTTCCTAGTATAATGGCAGTTGATTTTTTAGCCATTTTATTTTTAGGTATTGGAACGGGCTTACCATATTCTGGGTTGTTTAATAGAGCTGCTGCATTATTCCCTGGCAGAGCAGGTGCGGCAATGGGCTTAGTGAATATGTTAGGAATTGTTTTTATTTTAACAGGCACACCACTAGTAGGATTTATTGCAGACGCAATGGGTAATTTTTCTTATGCATTTATTTCATTAGGAATATTTGCTTTTGTGATTTGTTTGGTATCGTTGAGAATAAAAAATGATTAATTCTTTTTATTCGAAAATTTTAAATTAGTTGTTTTATGCATTTAATGAATTTATTTGATCTTAGTTTAAAAGGCAGGAAAAATAAAATTGGATTGGTTTATAATGATAAGCATTACAGCTTTGGTGAAATAGATGATCGGAGTAATCAAATGGCTGCGCTATTGCTAGCAAAAGGATTTTTACCTGGCGATAGATTGGCTGTTTATTTAGAAAATTGTATTGAGCTAATTGATTTGTATTTAGCCGCAATTAAAACAGGAATCATTTTTGTTCCCATTAATATTTTATATAAAGAAAGAGAGTTGAGTCATATTTTAACCGACGCTGCTCCCAAGGCTTTAGTGGCTAATGGTTCTGTGCCAGGAGGATTTGAGGCTTGGCAACTATCAACCTTAAATGAAGAACTAAATAATTATTCAACAGATCAAATTACAAGTGTTGTAAATACAGGAGATACTGCAGCGGCAATTGTTTATACCAGTGGTACTACTGGAGCATCGAAAGGCGCTATTTTAACGCATAATAATTTTATTAGCAACGGAATTAATATTGTTACTTGTTGGCAAATTACAGAACAAGATAGTTTCTTATTAGCCTTGCCTTTGTTTCATGTACATGCGCTAGCAAATGGATTACATGCTTGGTTAATTAGTGGTTGTTGTATGAAATTATTGGTTCGATTCGAACACCAACATTCTGCACAAGAATTTATTTCATTCAAACCAACTTTATTCTTTGGCGTTCCAACAGTATACATTCGATTATTAGATCAACACAATTCAATTGCCAAAGAAATTGGCGCCAACATAAGACTTTTTGTTTGCGGATCTGCACCATTGCCTGCGCATATCATGGAAGCATTTGCTGCAAAATATGGCCATGTTATTTTAGAGCGATATGGCATGACCGAAACCTTAATGAATATTAGTAATCCTTATTGTGGAGAAAGAAGGGCAGGAACCGTGGGCTTTCCACTACCTGGTATTTCAGCAAAAATAATTTTGCCAGATGGCACAACTGCAAAAGTTGGCGAAGAAGGTGAAGTATATATAAAAGGGCCAAATGTTTTTGCAGGATATTGGAACAGAGATCAAGCAACTGCAGAAGCTTTTGTAGATGGATATTTTAAAACTGGCGATATGGGTATTGTTTCGGCCGATGGATATTTTACACTCAAAGGCCGTAAATCAGATTTAATTATTAGTGGCGGTTTTAATATTTACCCAAGAGAAATGGAAGAGTTTTTATTAGAGCAGCCAGGAGTAAAAGAGGCAGCAGTTGTAGGGGTGCCGCATGAAACAAGGGGTGAAGTGCCTGCTGCGTATATCGTATCTGATACAAACTTAAATTTGGAAGAATTAGAAGAATTATGTAAACAAAGTTTTGCCTCATTTAAACTACCCAGAACTTTTACTATAGTACCTTCATTACCCCGAACTGCCTTAGGAAAAGTGCAAAAACACCTTTTACCAAAGCCCTAAATCGAAAAATCAGCTCCAAAGCCTTGTTTTTTATTGATTTTGGCTGATTTTTTTGCTTTTAAAAGGAACTTTATAGCGCGGTTTCCGTACCTTCGCAGCCCCGAATTTTAAACCATCGGGGTTATTTTATGCAATTTTTCTTGAAACAATTAAACGCAGATGCACAGGAGAACGCTGCAGCTTCAGAAGCTGTTGAAGTTCCTACTGCGACAACAAATGCACCTGTTGAAGAAACACCCGTTGCAGAAGCAGCTCCTGCTTATGTAGCACCAATCGTTGTTGAAACAGCACACGATGATTTTGACTGGAGTATTGACAAACGTAACGTAAGTGCGTATGCAGAAACAGAAAGAATGAAGTACGACAAAGTGTACGATGACACTTTTGTTCAAATCGCTGATGGCGAAATCATTAATGGAACTGTAGTTGCTTTAACTAAAACAGATGTTGTAATTAACATTGGTTTTAAAAGTGACGGTCTTATTTCATCAAATGAATTCCGCGATGTTCAAGGTTTGAAAATTGGAGACGAAGTTGAAGTAATGGTTGTAGAGAAAGAAGACCGCCAAGGCAATTTGCACTTGAGCCGTAAATCTGCTCGTATCTACCGTGCTTGGGAAAGAATTGTGGAAGTACACAAAACTGGAGAAGTTATTACTGGTACTGTTACAAGCAAAACCAAAGGTGGTTTGATTGTTGATGTATTTGGAATGGAAACTTTCTTACCAGGTTCTCAAATTGACGTGAAACCAGTTACTGATTACGATCAGTTTGTTGGTAAAACAATGGAATTTAAAGTAGTTAAGATCAACGAAACAATTAAAAATGCCGTTGTATCTCATAAAGCATTAATCGAAAGCGATATCGAAGCACAACGTGCAGAGATCATGAGCAAACTAGAAAAAGGCCAAGTATTAGAAGGTGTTGTAAAAAACATTACCGATTTCGGTGCTTTCATGGACTTAGGCGGTTTAGACGGTTTGTTATATATCACGGATATTTCATGGGGTCGTATCTCTCACCCAAGCGAAGTGGTGAAGATGGATCAGAAATTACAAGTGGTTGTATTAGATTTCGACGACGACAAAAAACGTATCAGCTTAGGTTTAAAACAATTGACTCCACACCCTTGGGATGTGTTGCCTGAAGGTTTAGCCGAAGGTTCTGTAGTAAAAGGTAAAGTAGTAAATATTGAAGATTACGGTGCATTCTTAGAAATTCAACCTGGTGTTGAAGGTCTAGTTCACGTATCTGAAATTACTTGGGCAAATACCCCAATCAATGCGAAGGAATTCTTCAAATTGGGCGATGAGTATGAAGCAAAAGTAGTTACGCTTGATAAGGACGCACGCAAAATGAGCTTGAGCATCAAGCAAATGAGCCAAGATCCTTGGAGCACTATTGAAACTAAATTCCCAGAAAACAGCAAGCACCCAGGTTTGGTTAAAAACATTACTCCTTATGGCGTATTTGTTGAACTTGAGCCAGGTATTGGTGGAATGATTCATATCAGCGATTTAAGCTGGTTAAAGCGTTTCAATCACCCAACTGACTACACTAAAGTTGGTGAACATATTGATGTGATCATTTTGAGCATTGATAAAGAAAACCGCAAATTACAATTAGGCCATAAGCAATTGGAAGAAGATCCTTGGAATGCACTAGAAGATACTTTTGCAGTAGGAACTATCCATGAAGGAACCGTTACTCGCAAAGACGATAAAGGTGCTTTGGTTCAATTACAATATGGTTTAGAAGGATTTACACCTAACCGCCACCTAAACAAAGAAGATGGTTCTACAGTGAAAGCTGACGAAACAACCCAATTTGTGGTGATAGAATTCGATCGCAACGAAAAACGCATTGTGTTAAGTCACGCGCGTCTTTGGGAGCAAGCAGTTGCTGAAGTAAAAGAAACTGCTAAGAAAGAAGCTAAATCTGAGTCTGATGCAACCAAGAAAGCAGTTAAGAACATTCAAGCTAAAGTAGAAAAAACTACTTTGGGCGACTTGAGTGCACTTGCTGAAATCAAGGCAAAACTTCAGGAAGGCGAAGGAGATAAGCAATAATTGTTTGTTTTATAGCAATAGAGGGTGTTTCGCTTAGGCGTAACACCCTTTTTAGGTAATTCTTAACTACTTGCTTCGCTAAACTAGCAAGCATCTTTATATATTGCCCGATAATAACTAATTTCGCCAAATTGTATGAATAGGATTTTATTGTTTTTGGTTTCCGTTTTACTTTTAACAGCCTGCTCTAATAAATTTTCAAAAATTTTTAAGAGTAAGGATTACGAGTATAAGCACAAAATGGCTGATAAGTATTACGAACAAAAAAACTACAATTACGCCCAACAGCTCTTTGAAGATATATTTCCATACATTAAGGGAACAACTGGTTATGAAGACGCTTACTACAAGTTTGCTTATTCTTATTATAACCAAGGAGATTACCTAAATGCCGAAAATTTTTTCAAAAGTTTTGTTGAGAACTTTCCAGTTAGTCCAAAAGGTGAGGAGTGTGATTTTATGAGGGCATATTGTTATTTCAAACAATCACCTAAAATAGACTTAGACCAAACCAATACCAACAAAACTATTGGATTGATGCAAACCTTTATCAATACGCATCCGTCTTCTGCAAAAAGTAAAGAAGCGGCTTCAATCATTGAAAAGTGTCGTGAAAAATTAGAAGCTAAGGAGTATAGAAGTGCTGAACTTTATTATAACTTAGATTTTTACAAAGCGGCGGCCATTGCATTTGGAAACGTATCTGATAATTTTCCTGATTCAAAAAAAGCAGACGTATACAAATTACAAGTTATCAAGTCGTATTTTAAATATGCTGGAATGAGTTCAGAACAAAAGCAAATTGAGCGCTACGAAAAAGTAGTTGCTGAATGTGCTGATTTTGCTGAAAGATTCAATGATAGCAAGTACTTAGAAGAAGTAGCTAAATACAAAACACAATCAAATAATTTTTTAAAAAACCTGAAAAAATGAGTAAATTAAGAAGGCAAATGAGCGCTAACACTGCCAGCGTTGTTGAAACCAAGAGCCTGATTGACATCAAAGCGAAAACAGGTAATTTATACGAATCTATTGCCATCATCGCAAGAAGGGCTAATCAAATTAATATTTCTTTAAGAGAAGAACTTCATAATAAATTAGAAGAGTTTGCTAGCCATACTGATAGTCTTGAAGAAATTCATGAGAACAAAGAGCAGATAGAAATATCTAGGGCGTATGAAAAAATGCCAAATCCTGCAATTCTTGCTACCCAAGAATTCATGGAAAGCAAAGTATATTATAGAAGGAACAACGATAACGATTTGTTCCGTTAACATAAAATTGCTTTAAAAGATAAAAACGACAGCCATAAACTGTCGTTTTTTGTTACTTTCAAGTATAGATTTCAATTAGCATGTACAAAAAACTAATTATAGCTGTTTTAGTAGGTATCCTAGCTTGGCATCAATTGCCAGCACAGGAACTGAATGCTAGAGTTACGGTATTGTCTAATAGAGTAGCATCAACGGTGGATCGTAAAATATTTGTAAGCCTTCAAACGCAACTGACCAATTTGTTGAATACCCGTAAATGGACTAATGAAAGCTATACTAGTAATGAGCGTATTGATTGCAGTTTTATTTTAAATATTGAGTCGGAATTAGACCCAGGGATCTTTAAAGCTAGTTTAACTATTCAGGCTGCTAGACCTGTTTTTAATTCAACCTATAAAGCGGCATTGGTTAATTACCAAGATGCAGATATTACTTTTAAATACATTGAATTTCAACCTGTAGAATTTAATGAAAATAGGGTGCAGGGTACCGATGCAAGTGTTGCTAATTTAACAGCAGCGTTTGCGTTTTATGCCTATACTATTATTGGATTAGACAACGATTCTTTTAGTCCTAAATCGGGCGAAATTAATTTCAATAAAGCACAAAATATTGTAACCAATGCACCCGAAGGAAAAAGCATTACTGGTTGGCGTGTTTTTGATGGATTGCGTAATCGTTATTGGTTAAATGAAAATTTAATTAATAGTAGGTACAATATTATTCACGATGTTATTTATACTTACTACCGCGCTGGATTAGATAAATTATATGATAACGAAAAAGAAGCAAGAAGCAATGTGCTACAGGCTTTGGTGCAATTGAATGCATTTAATAAAGAGAATCAAAACACAATGATTTTGCAATTTTTTATGCAAGGAAAATCACAAGAAATAATTGGTGTATTTAAAAATGCAAGTGCTGCAGAAAAAACAAAAGCAGTGGAGCTTTTATCGGAAATAGATATTGTTAATGCTGCCAAGTACAAACAAGAATTGCAATGAGAATAAGTGGCATTTTTATAGCATTTTTATGTGTAAGTTTTTTTGCTTGTAAACCACAACCTGCAGATAAAAAAATCATTCCCATAAATAGTATGAAAAAAATCATGTGGGATATGATGCAGGCCGATGAATGGTATATTCAAACATCCCTCAAAGATTCTTTGCACAAAAGAGATAAAGAAAATATTCAGTTATACGAACAGATTTTTAGCATCCATCAAACAAGCAGAAAGCAGTATTACAATAGTTACCGATACTATCAAATGCATCCTAATGAACTAAAGGAATTGGTTGATTCATTAACTGCGTATGCTGCTAGAGAAAAAGCGCCGCAAAAAGCAGCAAATCCTAAGTAAATTTCGATTTTAGAAACTATTTAAATAAAACAAGAATTCTTTATCATGTTGCAGTAATTTGCATCACTTAAAACTAAATAAAATGAGCATTCAAGTAGGTCAAACAGCCCCAGTTATTTCATTATTCGACACAGACAAAAATTCAGTAGTTCTTGGTGGACCTTCTGATAAAAACACTGTTGTATTATTTTTCCCTTTAGCGTTCACAGGTGTGTGTACTGCTGAATTATGCAATATCAGAGACAATATTGCTAGCTATAACAATACCAATGCGCAAGTAATTGGCTTGTCGGTAGATTCTTTGTTTGTATTAGGCAAATTTAAAGATGAGCAAAGTTTAAACTTTCCTTTACTAAGTGATTTTAATAAAGAAGCTGCAGGTGCTTATGGTGTTTTGTATGAAACATTCCCAGCATTTGGTATGCAAGGTGTGAGCAAAAGAGCTGCATTTGTTTTAGATAAAGCAGGTGTTGTTCAATATGCAGAAGTTTGTCCAACTCCAGGTGATTTGCCAAGCTTTACTGCTATCCAAGCTTGTTTAGCCGGTCTATAAATTATAACTACAGCGATTGATTATGTTGCTAAATCGGCATAATCAATTGCTGTTGCTTTTTTTATGCTATACATTTAACGATTTTAAAGAACTTTCTGTATTTTGCTGCTAGTTAGTAATTATGAAGCATTTAATTTCTGTTATATTATTGGTGGTGCTGGTTGTTTTTGTTAGCAGTTTTGCTATCAAAAACAATGATTTGCCCAATAGCAATGCAAAAATTACAAGGATTTATCCCAACCCTGCTACATCTTATATTATATTCGAATTCGATAAAAGCATCGATAGAAATTACTCGCTTCAAATCTTTACCTTCTTCGGTAAAAAAATGACAGAAATTCGTTTGTCAGATAGCAAATTGAATATCCCACTCGACGATTCTTATACCCGCGGACTCTATATCTATCAACTTCAAGACCTCTCAGGAAAATTAGTTGAGTCTGGAAAATTCCAGGTGAATAAATAAGTTTCTATAATTTAAACCTTAAGAAATGGTACGCACTCATACTATTGAAACGCTGAGTTTTAATAACCAAATGTTGCATATAATTATTGATGGACAAACCCTCAATATTCCACTTCAGAATTTATCTAACAAATTATTATTAGCAACCAATATTGAAAGAAACCTTTTCACTATTTCTCCCTCAGGATATGGCATACATTGGCCATTATTAGATGAAGACATTTCAATAGAAGCCTTACTAAAATCTTTGTAAGTTACCTATCACAAACCTCTACAATTAAGAATTTTAAATAGTTGGTATTTTCCATTCCCCAAATTATTGGATGGTCGCTGGATTGTGTTTGAAATACAACTTGTCGAATACGTTTGCGCGCATCTTTTGCAGCTTGATCTATGCTTTGTAAAAACATTTCGGGGTTTACTAAATTGGTACAACTTGAGGTTACTAGAAAGCCTCCGTTGTTTAGTAATTTCATTCCCCTTAAATTAATTTCTTTATAACCAGTAAGTGCTTTATTAATATTCTCGCGGCTCTTGGTAAATGCAGGCGGATCAAGCATTACAACATCGTATTTTCTGCCGTCTTTGCCCCATTGTTTTAAAACGTCAAAAGCATTCATGGTTTCGAACTTGCAAATATCTGATAAGCCATTTAAAGCTGCGTTCTTATTGGCTTGTGCAACGGCTTGTTCCGAAATGTCAATTCCTAAAACAGACTTCGCGCCATATTTTGCTGCATGAATTTCAAAAGTGCCAGTATAGGTAAATGCACCTAAAACATCGGCACCTTTTACAATATGTTGAATGGCGCGTCGGTTGTCTTGTTGGTCTAAAAAGTATCCTGTTTTTTGGCCGTTTTCTATATCCACCAAAAAGTTCAAACCATTTTCTTTGATTAAAATATTGGTATCAAATTCGGCCGTTAAAAAACCTTTTTGTTGTGCAAGTCCTTCAAGGCCGCGAACAGGCACATCATTGCGTTCGTAAATTCCTTTGGGATGAAATATGCTTTCTAAACTATTTATAATTGCCTGCTTCCATTTATCAATTCCTAACGATAAAGTTTGAATGACAAAATAGTCATTGAACTTATCAATAATTAAAGCGGGTAATTCATCGGCCTCTCCAAATACCAATCGACAGTTTTCGGTATAGCCTAATTGCTGGCGGTACTTCCATGCTTGTAAAATCTTTTTATGAAAAAAAGCTTCGTCTATTGGTTCGGGCTTTCGGGTAAGTAATCGAACTAAAATCTGTGATTGAGGATTGATATAACCCCTGCCTGCATATTTTTCTGGGCTATAATAAACGTCTACAATATCGCCTGGTACTACCTCGCCTTCAATTTTATCTACTTCATTTCCGTATACCCAAGGATGTCCGTTGGCAATTCTTGGTGCGATTTTTTTTCTCAAAAACAGTTTTGTCATTTGGCAAAGATAGGCGAAGGCTACTTGCAACTGTTAGTTAAAAGCTAATTTGGCCTTACAGAAAAGGGCAGAAGCCTGTCAAATTAAGTTTTAATACTTGTTTTAGTGCCTAGATTGCTATAAAACCTGTCATTTTTTCCCTTTCTTTTGCTTCGGCAAAATTTTTGACTAGGGATAAGTCAATGTTTTTTTATGAACCAAGCCGATAATGAGATGACGCAGCCCACTGAAACCAACGAAAAAAATGCTTCTTTTAATGGAGCTGAAATGAATACTGACGAAAATGCAGCCACCAATGAAACTGCTGCAGAACCAGTAATTGAATTAACGGAACTTGAAAAGCTTGATGCTGAATTAAAAGAGCAAAAAGATAAATACCTCCGTTTAATGGCTGAATTTGATAATTTTAGAAGAAGAACAGCCAAAGAGCGTTTAGATTTAATTCAAACAGCTGGTAAAGATGTGATTGTTTCTTTGTTAGATGTTTTAGATGACTGCGATCGTGCCGAAAAGCAATTGCAGTCTAATGTAGATATTGAAGCACAAAAAGAAGGCATCCTACTCGTATTCAATAAAATCCGTTCTAACCTATTCAACAAAGGTGTTAAAGCAATGGAAAGTATTCATGCGGAGTTTGATGTTGAGAAGCACGAAGCAATTACCGAAATTCCTGCACCTAACCCTAAATTAAAAGGCAAAGTATTGGATGAAGTGATGAAAGGCTATTACCTAAATGATAAAATAATCCGTTTTGCCAAAGTGGTGGTCGGTAACTAATTGAATATTTACAGCACATGAAGAGAGATTTTTACGAAATACTAGGGGTTACTAAAAGTGCTTCTGCCGATGAGATAAAGAAAGCTTATCGCAAAGTGGCTATGCAGTTTCACCCAGATCGCAACCCAGGCGATAAAGAAGCGGAAGAAAAATTTAAGGAAGCTGCAAACGCTTACGAAATTCTGAGTGATGCTGATAAAAAGGCCAAGTACGACCGTCATGGACATGCTGCTTTTGGTCCTGGAACTGGTGGAGGTGGATTTAGTGGTGGCGGAATGAATACCGAAGATATTTTTAGTCAGTTTGGCGATATTTTTGGAGACGATATGTTTGGTAATTTCTTTGGTGGTGGATCTCGTTCAAGGTCAAGTGCTGGAAGGGCTAGGGGGCAACGCGGAAGTAATTTACGCATTAAGTTGAAGTTGACTTTTGAGGAAATGGCCAAGGGCGTAACCAAAAATGTAAAAGTTAAAAAACACGTTGCTTGTACTACTTGTGGTGGAAGCGGGGCTAAAGATAAGAGTAGCGTTCAAACCTGTGCAACCTGTTCAGGAAGTGGTCAAGTTCGTAGAGTAAGCAATACCTTTTTAGGACAAATGCAAACCGTTACAACTTGCCCTACTTGTAATGGAGAAGGAACAAGTATTACTGCAAAATGTACTGGTTGTAAAGGCGAAGGAAGGGTTTATGGAGAAGAAACAATTAGCATTGATATTCCAGCGGGTGTGCATGAAGGCATGCAATTAAGCATGAGCGGAAAAGGTAATGCTGGTGAGCGTGGTGGATCAATGGGTGATTTAATTATTCAAATTGAAGAAGAACCACACGCAGAATTACACCGCGATGGTTTGAATGTGGCATACGACTTATATATTAGTTTTCCGGATGCTGCATTTGGTACACAAGTTGAAGTGCCTACCATTGACGGACGTGCTAAAATAAAAATTCCACCAGGAACACAGAGTGGAAAAATATTCCGATTAAAAGGAAAAGGATTTCCAGAAGTACAAGGCTATAATAAAGGCGACCAATTAATTCATGTAAATGTTTGGACTCCGCAGCATATTAGTGCAGAGGAAAAAGAGATGCTTGAAAAATTAAATGCTAGCGATAATTTCAAGCCAAATCCTAATAAATCAGACAAAAGCTTTTTTGATAGAGTAAGAGAAGCGTTTAGTTAATTATTCAACGCGTTCTTTTTCTTTTTAGAAGGAGCATTCAATTGTTTTGATTTTTCTACAAGTACCAAAAATTCTTTTTGAAATTTATCTGTTGGTTGGTAAGAGGATGAAGCTAGTTGCAAAATTTGATCGTAATTAATTTTGCTTTTAAATTTTGAATTTTTTAGTAGCGTTCCAAACATGCATACTGCTGTACCAAATTGATAATTTGAATTGGCTGTATTGATATCTATCAATTGATTTTTTGCTTCAAACAATTGTTTAATCAGTTGCTGCGTTTGCGGAATTTTATAATTAATTTGAATGCTTGCTAAAGTGCTACTTATTTCACTACTGTCTTTTTTAGTTGGTGTGATTTCAAACACAGCAAGCATATGATGCCCTGTACCAACTTCTCCTCCTTCCATTTGGGTAGTACTATCTGATAGTGCATCTTTTTTATTATCGAAGCCAATTAGGCGATAAGTATTAACGCGTGAAGGATTGAAATTAATGCTTAAATAAGCGTCATTAGCAACCGAATAGATTGTTTGTGTTAGTTCGGTAACCAATACTTTTTCGGCTTCTTGAAGGTTGTCTAAATAAGCAAAATTTCCATTGCCTTTTTTTGAAAGTAATTCTAGTTTACTGTCTTTATAATTGCCCATTCCAACGCCCAAGCAGGTTAAGTAAATACCAGATAAACGGTAAGTGCCAATTAGGTCTTCCATTGCTTTTTCCGACACTTCTCCTACATTAAAATCGCCGTCTGTAGCAATGATTACGCGGTTATTTCCTTTGCGCATAAAAAATCGTTTAGCAGTAGCATAAGCAATTCTAATAGCATCGGTACCAGGGGTGTCTCCGCCTGCTTCGAGTGAATCAATTGCTTGATTAATTTTTGTTTTCTCCTTGCCGCTAACACCGTATAATCGAATGTCTACACCGCCGCCATAAGTAACCAATGATACGGTATCTTTTTCTCGTAAATTTTCGACCAATAATTTAAAAGCAGCTTGTAACAAAGGAAGTCGATTGGGTTTGTCCATTGATCCGGATATATCAATTAAAAAAACCAAATTACTTGGAGCAATACTATCTAGGTTTAATTTGGGAGCAGCAATACTAGTAAAAAAAAGTTGCGAATGTTCGTTCCAAGGGCAAGTAGTTAGCGCTGTATTGCAATTGAAAAAAGGGCGTGCATTATTGCTACTATCTTTATTTAAATTAAAATAGTTGAGCATTTCTTCAATCCTTACCGCATCGGTTGGAACAGGCATTTGGTTGTTAATGAACCTGCGAATATTACTATAAGATGCATGGTCTATATTTAGCGCAAGCCCTGTTTCTGGAAATTGTTTGGCATCAATAAATTCATTTTCTACATGCGAACTATAGCTTTCGCCTAGGCTCATAAAACTGTTGGAAGTTTTATTTAAATTTTTGGTGATTGAGTTGAGCTTTTTTTTGAATTGGTTGGCAGTACTTGGTAACATTTGCAATACAAATGATTGCATTTTTCTAGTGTCTATGCTAGCTTTTAAAATTTCATAGCCATTTAATTGCAAAGTGATGGTATCGTAAATTTGGTTAGAAGGTATGCCAAAAGCGCCACCATTGCCACTATAAAAAGGATTGAGCCCTTTAGAATTGAGTTGAATTAAAACGCCTTCTAAGAGGGTTCCTCGTTCGTTTTTTATTTCGCCCCGGAGATAATATTGCCCAACGGCTGAACCGATAAATAAAATAAATAAAGAAGCCAGGAAGGCTTTTTTCATTCTGATATTAATTGATATATCTCTTTAATATTTCTACCATATCCATCAAAATCTAAACCATATCCTAATACAAATTTATTAGGAATGCTAAAGCAACAGTAATCAATAGGAACTTCAAAAACAGTAGCTTCTGGCTTGTGTAATAAAATTGCTGTTTTTAATGAAGCGGGTTGTTGGTTTTGTAGTTGTGGTAAAAAATGACTCATGGTTTTTCCTGTGTCAATAATGTCTTCTAATACAACCACATGCCTGTTAGTAATATCTATATCTAAGCCAATAGCCGTTACAACTTGGCCTGTAGATTTTGTGCCTTTGTAAGAGGCTAGTTTAATAAAACATATCTCTGCTTCAATAGTTAAATATTTAAAAAGGTCGGAAGCAAACATGAAAGACCCATTTAATATAGCAATGAACAAAGGTTTTTTATCGGCGTAGTCGTGGTTTAATTTTTCTGCTAATTCTTTCACCTTTTCAAGTATTAAGGCTTCTGGTAAATAGGGCTCGAATGATTTATTATGTAGATGAATGATAGACATACGCTAAATTATTTTTTAGTTTCTTTTGCTGGTTTTTTTGAAGGAGTTGTAGGTGCGCGCAACAATATTTTTTCGCCTTTAGTTAGAGGGCGTTCTTTTTTTAATTGGTTGTATTCTAATAAACTTTCTAAACGAATACCTTCTGTTTGGCTAATACTAGCAAGGCTTTCATTGTTTTCTACCACATGAAAATCAGTAGCGCCTTTTTTTAATTTAGTTTCTAAAAATAATAATTGGTCATCCTCTAAAATGTCCATTTCTTTAAGTTCATTAAAACTAAATAGTTTGCTTAAAGAGATGCCATATTTGTTTGCAATAGAAAGTAATGAAGTGCCTGCTGTTGCATAAATTACTTTCGCATGGTTAATAGTAAATGCGGCTGCCGGATATGGTGATGTTTTTTTTGTTTCTACTATTTCAGGAACTGATACGGTCGTTTTTTCAACTTCAACTGTATCTTCTTTTTCTGTTTCAGTTGTTGTGGTTGTTGGAATGTCTTTTACAGGTGCTTTTTCTATTATTGGTGTTTCTACAATTGGGGCTTTTACAAAATCAATTTCTGAATTTGATTGATTGATTACTTTGTATTTTTTGCCATTATCAACAGTAGTGGTAGGGTTTGTGTTTTTTTGTAAGGCGATTGAACTATACTGGTGTAATTCGTAGTCATTGATTAAATTAAGCAACCTATATGGATAGTCTTTTTCAGTAGCATAGCCTGCTTTTTTTAAACCGTAGGCCCAGCCAATATCATCCGTTTTATCTAGCTTAAATAAAAATTGATAGGGATCTCTTGAACGTAAAAAATTAGAATGGTCGCGATAAGATTCTTCGGCACTTGCGTATACCCTAAAGCATTCTTTTTTTTCATCATCATCGTGATAAGTTTTTGGGCCAGTCCATTCTGTTTTGCATTTAATGCCAAAATGGTTATTAGAACCTTTTGCTAAATCACTCTCGCCAGATTGAGATTCTAAAATGCCTTGCGCCAGTGTAATAGAAGCAGGTACGCCTGTTCTGCGCATTTCTTCTATGGCCAAGTCTTTGTATTTGTTTACATAGGCCACTGCTTTTTCGCGCTGTGCTTGCAACAGTGTAGTAAATCCTAAAAATATAATTAGTAATAATCGCTTCATTCCATTTTCTTTTTTATCAGTACCAATCCATCACGTATGGTCAATAACACTTGTTCGGTACGTTCGTCGGCTTGTACATGTTCGTTAAAAGCCTGAATAGCTTTGGCATTTTTGCCTGTCACAGGGTTTTCTAGCACCTGCCCGTGAAATAATACATTGTCTGCAATAATCATACCTTTTTTGCTTAATCGAGGAACTATTAACTCGTAATAGTCAATATAAGCTGTTTTATCGGCATCAATAAATACAAGGTCCCATTCAAAATTAAGGTTAGGAATAATGTCTATGGCATTACCTATATGCAAATGTATTTGCTTATTTCTAGTTGATTTGCTAAAATTGAGTGCGGCTGTTTCAGCATCTGCAGCTCTAAGTTCTATGGTATGTAATGCGCCTGAATTCGTTAAGCCATTAGCCAAACAGAGAGCGCTATAGCCGGTGAAACTACCGATTTCTAATATGTAATGTGGTTGAATCATTCCACTTATAAAAGACAAGAATTGTCCTTGCACTGGCCCGCTTATCATATGTGCATGCGGATGATTTAGCAAGGTACTTGCTTGAATAGATTGCAACAACGCATTATCTGGGGTGGTAAATTGTTGTGCGTACACTTCTGCTAAAGGTTGCACGAGTTCCATTGAATATATTTTATGCTTCTATTCTTTTTGGTGAAGAAATGATGAGTAATCCTAAAAAAGTAATGAGTCCGTTGATGATTAATAACTCTAATCCAATTTCAAAATTTCCAAAAAGAACTTTCTGGTATTTGTCAATGATAAAACAAATGATAGGTGCTGCTACACAAATAATAGGTACAAAATTGTCTTTAACATTTCTGTTTAATAAAATGCCAAAAGTAAATAATCCTAATAAAGGTCCGTAAGTATAACTAGCAATTTTTAATATTACACCAATCATGCTAGGGTTGTTAATTAATTTAAATACGAGTACAAATAGTAAGAAAATAAATGCAAATGAAAGGTGTACTCTTTGGCGGATTTTTTTCTTTTTTGCTTCGTCAATATCTGTTCTTCTTTGCATACCTAAAATATCAATACAAAAAGTTGCTGTGAGTGCTGTGATAGCGCCGTCTGCACTAGGAAACAAAGCTGAAATTAAAGCAATAATAAATATTACAGAAACAAATGGTGGCATGTGTTTCAGGGCAATTGCAGGAAATAATTTATCGCCAATTTCGGTTACTTGCATTTGGTTAGCATACAAGTATAATAAGCCGCCTAGGTATAAAAATAAAAGAATAGATAACAACAAAATAAATGACATGGTCAAAATATTTTTTTGCGAGTCTTTCAATGTTTTAACTGAAATGTTTTTTTGCATCATTTCTTGATCCATACCCGTCATAGTTAGGGTAATGAATGCGCCGGCAATAATTTGTTTTGCAAAAAATAGTTTGCTATTAGGATCAGTAAAAAATATTTTTGAATAACCTTTTGTTTGCATGGCTTCAAGACTACCTGCAAAACCTATATGTAAGTTGCTAAGAATATATACAACACAAATGCCTAGGCCTAATAACATGCAAGAGGTTTGCAAAGTATCGGTCCATACAATTGTTTTAACCCCGCCTTCAAACGTGTATAATAAAATCATTCCTAAAATAATTAGGGTAGTGGCCCAGAAAGGAATTCCAAAACTATTTAATATAGCATCTTGCAAAATATTTACCACTAAATACAATCGAGCAGTTGCACCAAGGGTTCTAGATAAAATGAAAAATGAAGCGCCTGTTTTGTAAGATTTAATACCAAGACGGGTACTCAAATAATTATAAATAGAAGTGAGGTTTAATCGATAGTAGAGTGGTAATAAAACAAAGGCAATTAGCACATATCCTATTAAATAACCAAAAGTAATTTGCAAATAAGCAAAGCTTTCTTTTGCTACGGCACCTGGTACACTTACAAAAGTTACCCCACTCAACGATGTGCCAACCATGCCAAAAGCAACCAGCATCCAATTGCTGTTTTTGTTGCCTATGAAAAACGATTCATTGGTACTGTTTTTTCCTGTGATTTTAGCAACCACTAAAAGGATAATAAAATAGGCAATTACAAATGAAAAAAGTAAAATAGGCGACATGTCTAAACCATTAGTGAACAATAAAAATAGAGAATTAAAATCTAGTACAAATATTTGCCCTAATTTTCAGCTGTAAACCTTAGTATATGATTGAAAAAAGCTTAGCAGTATTTTGTGGTTCTCAATCGGGGATAGACCCAATGTATGTGCAACATGCGCTTGAATTAGGCGAATTGATGGCTAGAAATCAAATCACGCTAGTTTATGGTGGAGGCAATAAGGGAATGATGGGTGCTGTAGCGAATGGAGTGCTTGATAATGGGGGAAAAGTGATAGGAGTGATTCCGGAATTGTTACTAGCCTGGGAGGCAGCACACAAGGGCTTAACTGATTTACGCGTGGTTGCCGATATGCATGTGCGTAAGAGAATGATGTATGATTTGTGCGAATCGGCAGTGATTCTTCCTGGAGGACATGGCACCCTAGATGAACTATTTGAAATGGTTACCTGGAACAACTTAAAAATCCATAATAAAAAGATCTTTATACTTAATACCAATGGCTATTACAACCCATTAATAAGCCATTTACAAAATATGTTTGATCAAGGGTTTTTGTACGAAGCCTGGCAAGACCGAATAATTGTTTGTACAAAGCCAGAGGAAGTTATTGCTTACGTGGTTTAAGGTAAACGCCAAAACCCGCTCTAAATACCGGTATAGGGTCATTAAATTGGTCGCGATAAGGCGATTTGGCATCTTCTAGTATATCCATCATTAAAGTAACATAAGAGTAACGGCTGCCCAAAAAATGCGAACCATATCCAATGCCCACCATTAAACTACTTGCATTATAACTGTTTTTATAGGTGGTGCCAGTAACGGAACTTTTTTCGGAACTATTAATCCAATTAAATTCTGGTTGAATTTGAATATGGAAAAAGTTTACGGGCCAAATTCTAATAAAACTACCTGCACCATAACTTAACTTCTGGTATTTAAATGCATTAACATCAATAGGACTTTGAGAATAGTAGTTAAGATTGGTAACCATTCCTGCATCGAGCCATTTGGTAATGCTATAGCCAATTTCGGGATTGATGCCTAGGTTGAAACTTCGGTTGGCAAACCCAATATTCAAGCCGGTCCCTATAAATATATGTTCTTGTTTGAATTTGCCTTTATTGCCGTCTAGATCGCTCTGGGCCATTGCGCTAATGGAACAAAGCAATAATAAGGAAAGACAAAAATATTTAAACATATCCGCCAATTTTTTGCAAACCTAATGAATGAGGGGTGTAAACGGTGTTTGGAATTTATAAAGAATTGTTAGATTTTGGGGTGTGGTGGGGGATTTTGAGGTTATGGAAAATTAAATAATTCCTTTTGCAAGTAAGTAAAGTAATATTGGACTTGTGTAGCAAATAATAATAAATAAACCGACAGTTATAGAAATTGCCATCTTTTTTCTTTTAGACATTTCGGGTTTATTTAATGTCTTAATAAATACAATTTTAAATATATCAGCGGTTCCAAACCACATTAATAAAGTACAAATCAAAAAAAGGATTTCTGTATTTATTTCAAAATTTTGATACGCCAATATTAAAATAAGGTAGAGATATAAGGTTATTGATGTTCTGTTTTTGAAGGATTTGTTAGGTATTAAAATGCTCATAAATTATAATAAAAAATTGTCCAAATAAGTGGGCTCATAAATAATACTATTAAAATAATAGATAGGCCGATTTTTAAAAGAATGAATTGGTATTTATGGATATTAATTTCAAGCAATTTTAAAAAGATAGCTAGAAAAACAAAGCCAGATATCCAAGAAATTGATGTTAGAAAAATTATCTTTAAGAAAAACAATTGACTGTTGATTTCGTTTAATCTGCTTGACGAAAATAAGGTTGTGGCAAATCCATTTAAAAGTAAGGTCAAAACAATTTGTTTATCACTTAATTTCTTTAGAAAACTACAAAGGTTCATCTTTTTAATCATTTTCGAATTTCAATAGCAATACAATAGGGGATATCCATAAAATATTTTTTAGAATAATTTTATATAAAAATGGCTCTTTGAAAAGTATTATTTCTACTAGTGTTGATGTTAAAATCATAACACATAAAATCAGTAGTTTCTTTTTATTTTTTATGGACATGTTATAATATTTACTAGATTAATCTAACACTATTTAATTTCTTGCATCATTGTTATTTGATAACAATAATGCAAGAAATTATACTAATTGTAATTGAATTATATAGATATTTTATTTCTTAATTTATCTATTATATAATTCAATCTTTTCTAAAAGCTTTGAAATAATAATGATTGATACTAGCAGGTAAAAAATTATATCTTTTATTTTTTTTGATTTTTTGTCATTTAAAATTTTAGATGTTATTAAGTCGTAAATAAATAATGGGATTGCGGTTAAGCAGAGAAGTGATAATAAAATTAATTCTAGCATTTTTATTTTTTTTAATCTTTTGATTCTTCAATTAAACACATTGTTAGGTCATAGGCTGTATAGGCTAATCCAACCCATCCAATAATTCTTCCATAAATGCTTATTGTAAGTGTTACTAACCCTTTTATTGTCATTGTAGTAGCTCCTTTTACTATTAAACTAAATCCAGCGCCAAGTCCAAAAGCATCAGATATGCATTTAGTTATTTCTGTCCTTTCAAGTTCTGGAGTTGTAGTTAAGTTAACTTTATTTACAATTGGCCCGTTGTTTTCTATACGCCATTTTTCTGTATCATACAATATAATACCTGCTACTATTAATTTTTTCTCGTCATTATCTAACATGTTTTCAATGTTTTCAAATAATTCAAAAGATTTAAGAAGCTTTTTTGTTTGAGAAATCAAAGGAAGCATTTTTTGATGTGCTAAATCTTCATTTAAAAATTGTTTTATAAGGCTTTTGTTGTTTTTTATTTCTGGTGATATATCGCCAATCGAAGTAGTAAGGTTATTTAGTGTTTCTCTGAAGTTTTTTAATTCAGTATTTTGATCATATACTTCTTCATTTTTTATCTCTTTATTACAACTTAACATACCCGTCAATAAAAAAATTAAAATCCATATTTTATTCTTTCTCATCTCTAATTATTTTTAATTCCCTCCCCTGTCTAACACCATGGTTCGGATGTTCGGCGGTTTTATTGTCTTGCTGTTACTGCAAGGCCTCCAGTTTTAAGTTGTTAGCTCCTGGTCTGTATTTGCGTCACCAAATTTGCTTTCGTGCAAATAGTCGTCCTTTTTATTTTTGCCTGTGGCCAACAGTCATGGTAAAAATCTGGGACTAAAATCCAATGCTTTCGCAACGCGTTTTGTTGTAAGCGGGAATAAAACTAGTATGAAAATAATTAGAGAAAGAACCCTAAAGAAGGGGTAAAACACTGTATTTTTTGCAGGAGTTTTTAAAGGAGGATCTAGAGAATTCTTAGTAAAGTGACATTAGAGAAAATGAAATAAATCTCAACCCAACAACCCCAATTAACCCAAATCCAATCCCTCTAAATTAAAATCTTTTGGATACTTGCCTTTAATGTGTCGGTAGAAATCTTTAATGGTATTGGCATCTGTAATAGGATTGCCTGTCATGTATATCAGGGGGCCAAATCCGGCTGTTTTTTTCTCGTAGTCTAAATAGCCCAATAGCACGGGTACTTTGGCATTTAGGGCTACATGGTAGAATCCGGTTTTCCATTTATCTACCCAGCTTCTAGTTCCTTCGGCGGGTATGAGCAACATGAGTTCTTCGTTTTGTTCAAACAGGGTTACTATATCGTCTACCAGTTTTGTTTTTTTATTGCGCTTAACTGCTATGCCACCAATGCTTTCTAATATTAACTTAAATGGCCACCAGAACAATTCTTTTTTTGCTAAAAAACGTAAGGGTGTTTTTAATTGATAGAACGCGGCTAGGGCATACACAAAATCCCAATTGGTGGTATGTGGTGCTGCAATAATAACGGCTCTTTTTACGCCCTCTGGGAGTGCGCCTTCTATCTTCCAGCCATTCAGCCGAAATAACCAAACAAACAATTGGCGCATCTGAGATTTTTAAAACAAATAGAAATACTAGAACAAACCAAAAAGGGTTCCGTCTACTTTGCTAATGATTTGTCCGAAGTCTTCTTCGTTTTCTGCAAACTTATTTTTATCGCAATCGATAATTAATAAAGGGCCTTCTTTGTATCCGTCAATCCAACGGTTATAGTGTTCGTTGAGTCTTTTTAAATAATCTAAACGAATATTTTCTTCGTACTCTCTACCTCTTTTTTGTATTTGTGATACCAAAGTTGGTACAGAACATTTCAAATAAATTAATAAGTCTGGTGGTTGTACCATTGTTTTCAATGTTTGAAAAAATTGGTAGTAGTTGTCGAAATCGCGTTTGCTCATTAAGCCCATCTCGTGCAAGTTTGGCGCAAAAATATTCGCGTCTTCGTGGATGGTTCTATCTTGAATGACGGTTTCTGTTCCGTGTTGAATTTCTAATAATTGTGCTAGTCTACTATTTAAAAAATACACTTGTAAATTGAAACTCCAGCGTGGCATGTCTTCATAAAAATCCATTAAATATGGATTATGGTCTACGTCTTCGAACTGAGGTATCCAACGATAATGTTTGCTTAACATTTCGGTTAAAGTGGTTTTGCCGGCGCCGATATTGCCTGCAACTGCTACGTGCTTGGGTTTCTTTGGTTTTGCCATAACTATAAGTATGCTAAATAGAGATAAGTGAACGAACTTAATGAAAAGTTTTTATTCAACACAGATTATTAGAAATAACTAGCTTTCATTCATGCCAATAGCCGATCGTACAAGCTTTAGCGTTTCACTGGCGCTGGCCCTTGCTTTCTCTGCCCCTTGGCGGGTTATTTTGTGTAATAAGTCTTTATTTTCTTGAATATCTGCTGCTGTTGCCCTAATTGGTTTAATGAATTCTATCATATCTGCTGCCAACTGCTTCTTCATATCGCCATAACGGATAATGCAATTACCTTCGCTACTGGCATTAAAATCGGCTTCGAATTTGTCTACCACATCTGCGCCACTAACCAATCGCATCAATGTAAATAGGTTTTCTATATAGTCTGGTTTAGCTGAATTTGGTGTGCTAGGACCTTGGTCTGTTTTGGCTTTCATGATTTTTTTGCCAATCAATTCGTCGGTATCAGCTAGGTAAAGCGTATTCATTTGGTTCTCGCTCTTGCTCATTTTGCCATTGCCATCTAGGCTGAGAATTTTTACAAGTTCACCTCCATAATTAAAAGCCTGAGGTAGCGGTAATACATCTCCATAACGGTGGTTAAAGCGATCGGCAAAATTGCGGGCCATTTCTAGGTGTTGTTCTTGGTCTTTTCCTACGGGAACTTTTACGGCTCTATGTATTAAAATGTCGGCAGCCATTAAAACCGGGTAGGTTAATAGTCCTGCATTTACATTATCAGGATTTAAACGTACTTTTTCTTTAAAAGTGGTGGTCTTTTCTAGTTCTCCTTTGTATGCCATTGTATTTAAGTACAAATAAAGCTCAGCAATTTCAGGCACATCACTTTGAACATATAAAGCCACTTTTTCGGGATCTAGTCCGCAGGCAATATTCTCTGCAACAACCCTGTTTACGCTGTTTCGCAGCTCTTTGGTATCGGGATGGGTGGTTAAACTATGCCAGTTTGCCACAAAAAAATAGCAGTTATATTCATCCTGCATCCGCACATAATTGCGCATTGCACCGAAATAGTTTCCTAGGTGCAGAAAGCCTGTTGGCCTAATTCCACTTAATACAACCTCTTTTGCCATGGCGCGAAGATAAGCAATGCAGTTAAGTTTATTGCATGGTCTGAACACTGCTTTGTAGTAACATTGCATAATCATTTAAAAGCGCCCATATCAGCCAAAATAATTACATATTACAATCGCCCATTGAATACTTAAAAGGAGTAGGGCCTTTGCGTGCCGATATGCTCAAAAAAGAATTAGAGATTTTTACCTTTGCCGATCTCTTAAACCATTATCCCAACAGGCATATAGACAAAACCCAAATCAATAAAATCAGTGATATTGGGGCCAATACCGATTATATTCAGGTGGCAGGTACGCTATTGTTTTTTGAAATAATTGGCGAAAAAAGGTCGAAACGATTGGTGGCTCAAATAAAAGATGCTACTGGTATATTAGAATTAACCTGGTTTCAAGGAATTACTTGGGTACAGAAAAATTTAATTGTAGGAAGTAAATACCTGGTTTTTGGAAAAACCGGTTTTTTTGGGGGCAAGCCTCAAATTGTTCATCCAGAAATTGAAGCATTTGTTCCGGCCAAAGCAGATGGCAGGTCTTTTTTAGAACCTGTATATCCTTGTACTGAAAAATTAAAAGCAAGGGGTTTAAATGGCCGACAAATTGGTAAGCTAACTTATGCCTTGATTTCTATTTTGCATCCCGATGAATTGGTTGAAAATATTCCTGCAAGTATTTGTAAACAATATGGTTTGATGGAACGCTACGAAGCGAATTGTCAAATTCATTTTCCTACTTCTGCAGCATCTTATGATAAAGCAATTGAACGCTTAAAGTTCGAAGAATTTTTTATTGCACAAGTCCGATTACAATTAACCAGACTGCAACGTTATAGGGTGAGTAGGGCAGTTGTGTTTGAAAAAGTTGGAGATATTTTTAATACATTTTATTCAAAATATTTACCCTTTAATTTAACTGGTGCACAAAAAAGAGTAATTAAAGAAATTAGAAATGATACGGCACGTGGGCACCAAATGAATCGTTTATTACAAGGAGATGTGGGTAGCGGAAAAACGATAGTCGCATTATTAAGTATGTTATTGGCTGCCGATAATGGATATCAAAGTTGTTTGATGGCACCTACTGAAATATTGGCCCAGCAACACTTTCAAGGCTTAGGCGAATTGTTAAAAGAAATGCCTGTTGAAATTGCATTACTTACAGGAAGCACCAAAACAAAAGAGCGCAAAAGAATTTTACAAGGTTTATTAGATGATACGATTCATTTTGTAGTAGGTACACATGCTATTATTGAAGACATAGTACAGTTTAAAAATTTGGGTTTAGCAATTATAGATGAACAACATCGTTTTGGTGTTGCGCAGCGTGCCAAACTTTGGGCGAAAGCAACACTGCCTCCGCATGTTTTGGTAATGACAGCCACACCAATTCCAAGAACATTGGCCATGACTGCGTATGGCGATTTAGACTATAGTATTATGGATGAATTGCCGCCAGGTAGAATTCCTATTACAACAGTACATCGCTACGAAACAGCTAGGGCTAGTGTAATGGATTTTGTAAAAACAGAAATTACCAAAGGCAGGCAAGCGTATTATGTATATCCCTTAATTGAAGAAAGCGAAACTCTGAGTTACGAAGATTTAATGCAGGGATATGAGCAAGTAAAAAGCTTTTTTCCAGAACCTACTTATAGAATTAGTATGGTCCACGGACGTCAACCGAATGAACAGAAGGATACCAATATGCAACGCTTTATTAGTGGCGACACGCAAATTTTGGTGGGTACAACCGTTATTGAAGTTGGGGTGAATGTGCCGAACGCTTCGGTGATGGTCATTGAAAGCGCCGAGAAATTTGGATTATCGCAGTTGCACCAGCTTCGAGGTAGGGTTGGAAGGGGCTCCGAAAAAAGTTTTTGCATTTTATTAACTAGTGCCCGAGTAAGCAAAGAGGCCAAGGAACGTATCAATATCATGTGTGCTACAAATGATGGGTTTAAAATAGCAGAGAAAGACCTTGAAATCCGCGGTCCGGGCAGCATTGAGGGTACTAGGCAAAGTGGTGCACTCAACTTTAAACTGGCTAGTATTGTGAATGATAGAGATGTATTAGAAAAAGCTAGAGCAGCTGCAGAAGTATTGTGTGAAGAAGATCAAGAGCTAAATATGGCAAAGAATTTGCAATTGAAAAATTACCTTCAACAGCAGAAAGGAAAGAATGGTTGGAGTAAAATATCGTAACTTAAAATTAAATAATCAAATTGAGCGCTGTAACTAAAATAGGATTCATTTTTTTGTTGTCATTTTTTTGCCAGCAAGTTACGGCGCAAGCATACCTTGAGTTTGTTGAAAACAAAGGTCAGTGGGAAAAACAATTAAGTTATAAAGGCGATTTAACAACAGGGGCATTTGCCTTAAAAAAAGATGGTGGCTATAGAATGCTATTGTATGATGTAGCCGAAATAAATGCATTAAGCGTTCACCAAACACAGGACCAATTAGTTGATAATAAAGAAGGTCGTGACACAAAAAAAATTATTCCAAATGCTGCAACGGTGGGAGAGCCAAACACCATGCATTCGCATTTATACGATGTAAGTTTTTTAAATGCCAATCCTGCGCCAATTGCAGTTCCCGACAAAGCACTACCGAGTTATAATAATTATTTTATTGGTAATGACCCAAGTAAATGGGTATCAAATTGTCAATTATACGCTGCCATTACTTACAAAGATTTGTATAAAAATATTGATGTTAGGTACTATTCAGAAAATGGCAAATTAAAATACGATTTTATAGTGCATCCGGGTGGCGACGTTAATCAAATTGCATTGTATTTTTCTGGCACCGATGGATTAAGCATTAAAGACCAAAATCTATTAATAAAAACATCGGTTCAAGAAGTGAAAGAGTTGGCGCCGTATAGTTATCAATTAAACAATGCAGGAAAAAAAGAAATTTCTTGTAGTTATGAATTGAAAGGAAATATTGTGCGTTTTCATTTAAACCAACCGATTAATAATAAAGAAATATTGGTGATAGATCCATTAATATTTTCTACCTATACAGGAAGTACTGCTAGTAACTGGGGATACACGGCAACCTATGATAGTAAAGGAAATTTTTACGCAGGTGGCATTGTTTTTGGAAATGGTTTTCCTGCAAGTGTTGGCGCCTATAGCACCATTTTTAGTGGACCTAATAATAATGGCTTTGATATTGCCATTATGAAGTTTAATTCTACAGGAACGAGTAGGGTATATGCTACTTATATTGGCGGATCAAATGGAAGTGAACAACCCCATAGTTTGGTAGTGGATGCAAATAATAATTTAATCATTGCAGGACGTACTTCTTCATCAAATTATCCTGGCACTAAATATGGTGTGGGAGGTGGTGGTTGGGATATTGTTTTATCTAAATTAAATAGTTCTGGTACCGCTTTAATTGGGTCGAGAATTATTGGTGGATCAGGAGAAGACGGAGTGAATATCAAAGACAAAGAAATTTGTAAATCAACAGCAAATAATCCGGGCTGTGCAGAATCCATAAATAGAAATTATGGCGATGATGCACGAAGTGAAGTAATTGTTGATGATGCTGGAAATATCTATTTATCTTCTTGTACACAATCAACCAATTTTCCTACTGCTAATGCTGCACAAACTACCAATGGCGGTAGAAATGCTGCAACAGGAAGAGCGCAAGATGCGGTCGTATTAAAATTCGACCCTACCCTTACTACAGCCTTATTTAGTACTTATTTGGGCGGCAATGACGACGATGCTGCTTTTGTATTGGCATTGAATCCATCTAATAATGATATTTATGTGGCGGGTGCTACGGTGAGTAGTGATTTTCCTGGAGACAAAACTGGAAGTATTACACCAGGTTTTATGGGTGGTTCAAGTGATGGATTTGTAGCCATATTTGACAACAATGGGGTGCTAAAAAAATCAACTTATTTTGGAACTGTTGGCATTGATTTAATTTATGGCATTCAGTTTGATAAATTTTCTTTCCCCTATATTATGGGAACCACTACGGGTGATATTCCTGTAACCAATGCAGTGTTTAGTGTGAATGGGTCGAAGCAATTTGTAACGAAACTTTCGCAAGATTTAAATAGCATTATTTTCTCTACTAATTTTGGAACACCTTCTGCTATTCCTAATATTTCTCCTACTGCTTTTTTAATTGATCGATGTGAAAATATTTACGTGTCTGGTTGGGGAGGATTAGGCAACACTTTTGGTAAAACACCACCCGATTATCCAAGTGCAGGAACCAAGGGTTTATTGGTAACACCCGATGCTGTTTTAAATAGCACAGATGGCAGTGATTTTTATTTTATTGTACTTGAAAAAAATGCAAATAGTTTAAAATACGGTAGCTTTTTTGGACAGAATGGGGGTAATTACCCCGACCATGTAGACGGCGGCACCAGTAGGTTTGATAGAAATGGCATTATCTATCAAGCAGTATGTGCCAACTGTGGTGGTGGTGCAAGATTTCCAACATCGGCTGGTGTTTGGTCGCAAACAAATGGAGCTTTAAATGCACAACAAGGCGGCTGTAATTTAGCTGCTATTAAAATTGCATTTAATTTGGCAGGAGTTGGTACAGACTTGGTAGCAACTATTAATGGACGTTCTCGCGACACTTCTGGTTGTGTGCCTTTAACGGTTGATTTTGAAGATTCATTGGCCATGGGTAAAATGTATGTTTGGCAGTTTAACGATGGCACAAAAAACGATACTACTTTTGCCCCTAAAAATTCGCATGTATTTACTGCTATTGGAACTTATAGGGTAAAATTAATTTCAATAGATTCTGCAAGTTGTAATATTGCCGATTCGTCGTACTTGAATTTGCGTGTTAGAAATGACGAAGCAATTATAGGATTTACGGCTACTAAATTACCGCCATGCGCTTCTTTAAGTTATCAGTTTACAAATACTTCTACGCCACCAGTTACCGGCACAGCCAAGCCTTTTAAAGCGAATTCTTTTTTATGGATTTTTGGTGATGGTACTACACAATTAACAGGCACACAAACACTAGTTCATACTTTTTTAGCAGCCGGTACTTACGATGTGAAATTGGTTTTATTAGACACCAATTATTGTAATCAATCCGACACATTTACTTTACAAATTAGAATTTCACCAAATGTTGCGGCAAGGTTTACTACCCCTGCTTTGGGCTGTTTGCCTTATACGGCACAGTTTACCAATACTTCATTAGCAGGGCAAGATTTTATTTGGAATTTTGGCGATGGATCTCCTTTAAATACACAAACAAGTCCTAGTCATTTGTATGCAAGTTTAGGATCTTATGTGGTTACGCTAATAGCTATTGATACCAATACTTGTAACAAAGTAGATACTACTAGATTTACCATTACAGTTAGCCCTAAACCTATATCGGCTTATATTTATTCGCCTCAACCAACAGAGCCTAATACGGCAGTTAGTTTTAGTAATAATTCATCGGGGGGTAATTTGTATAAATGGATTTTTGGCGATGGCGATTCAACTGTAACATCGGTAAAATCGGTTATTGTAAAACATATTTATCCAGCAACAGGAACTTACAATGCATGTTTGGTAACTTATAATGCCGCTGGTTGTTCTGATACAGCATGTCAGGCAATTTCAGTAACTATTAATCCTATTTTAGATATTCCAAATGCATTTTCACCTAATGGAGATGGGAACAATGATATCATTTATATACATGGATTTGGTATTGAACAAATGACTTGGCGTATTTATGATAGATGGGGTAATTTAGTTTTTGCTTCTACTAGCCAAACTGAGGGTTGGAATGGTTTATTAAATGGAAAGCCATTAGCACAAGATGTATATCATTATACTTTGCAAGTTGAGTTTAGTACCAAAGAAAAGTTATTAAAAAAAGGAGATATCACTTTATTGAGGTGATAAAACATGAAGCAGTTATTTAAAATATTAGTAAGTATTTTCTTTTCCATTGTAGTAATAACTGCTAGTGGACAGGGCTTGCATTTTTCGCAATATTATAATGCGCCTTTATTGGTAAATCCTGCTAATACTGGATTTAATCCCGACTACGATTTTAGGTTAGGTGGCAATATTAGAAATCAATTTGCAAACCTTGGAACTGCCTATAATACAATGGGTATTTGGGGCGATGCGCGCATTATGCAAGACCGTTTTGAAAATGGCTGGATTGGTATAGGTGGCGCTATTTTAAAGGATGCAGCAGGTGGCGCTGGAAGCCTTACTGCCACAAATGTTTCAGGCTCAATTGCCTATCATCAAATGTTAGGGTATAATAGTTTATTGAGTGGTGGATTTAGTTTGGGATATGTTACTAAAACTATTGACCTTTCTAAGCTTCGATTCGATAACCAATGGAACGGACAATTTTTTGATATTAGTATTCCGGCAAACGAACCATTTGCTTATAATCAAGTTGGATACCTCGATTTACAAGTAGGGATCAACTACGCTTTTTTTGCATCGGACAATGCCTATTTTAATGCAGGTATTAGTATGATGCATGTGAACAGACCAAGAGAAAGTTTTTTTGATGCTAGCATTGCAAACAATCAATTAGATAGAAGGTATACGGCTTTTGCAAATGCCAATATTAAAATTGGAAATCTATGGATTGTTAACCCCAATATTTATGTAAGTAAAATGGGGCCAAGTTGGGAAACAGTTTTAGGTTGTAATGCCAACCGTAATTTAAGTGGCGATGGATACCAGCAATTAATAGTGGGAATGTATTATAGAAATAACGATGCATTAATACCTATGATTGGCTACCAAGTGAACGACCTTAAATGCACTTTTAATTATGATGCAACCATTTCTTCGCTAAGCAGCATCAATGGATCAAGAGGGGCTTATGAAATGTCTATTATTAAGTCGGGCATCTTTTCTAATTCCTCTAGCGGCATTAAATGCCCTACAGTTAAGTTTTAGTGCTTTATTTCAATTATTCTTTGGTTAAAATGGGCTTTCTGCAAATGCTTATTCATTTGTATGGATGTTAATTTTTATCTTGCAGCAAATCAACCGTTTTTTATGAAATATTTACCGTTGGATACCAAGCTTTTTATAGACAACAGAAAACGTTTTGTTGCTTCAATGCGCCCCAATAGTATTGCAATTTTTGTAAGCAATGACGAAATTCCTTCTAATGGAGATGCCTTGCATGCATTTAAGCAAAACACCGACCTGTATTGGTTAACAGGCGTTGAACAAGAAGATTCTATGGTGATTTTGTTTCCAAATTGCCCTGATCCAAAATATAAAGAAGTATTGGTATTGGTTCGTCCTAACGAATTAAAAGAAAAATGGGATGGCAAGCGTTTGCGTGCAAATGAAGCCACTACTATTTCGGGTATTAAAACCATTATTTGGCTAGATAGTATTGATGCTTTGTTACAAACCTGGGTTCATTTAGCAGATATTATCTATTTAGACTCTAACGAAAACGATAGAAAAGCATCTTTAATTCAAACAAGGGAATACCGCTTTATTTCAGAAATGAAAGCGCGTTATCCTTTACACCAATACGATCGTGCCGCCAAAATAATGAAAGAGGTTCGTGGCATAAAATCAAAAGCAGAAGTAGAAGTGCTGCAAATAGCAATTGATATTACTGATAAAACTTTCCGTCGCTTGCTTAAGTTTGTTAAGCCTGGCGTAATGGAGTATGAAATTGAAGCAGAAATATTTCATAGTTTTTTAAGCCAAAGAGCAACGGGTCCGGCATACGGCAGCATTATAGCAAGTGGCGATAGGGCAAGAACTTTGCACTATGTTTCTAATAACCAAGAGTGTAAAAATGGCGAATTAATATTAATGGATTTTGGTGCAGAATACGGTGGATATTGTGCCGATTTAACACGTACGATTCCTGTGAATGGTAAATTTTCTGCCCGTCAAAAAGTAGTGTATAATGCTTGTTTGCATTTACACAATTATGCCAAATCAATTTTAAAACCAGGCATTAGTATTGTTGATTATACCGAAAAAATTGGCGACGAAGCAACAAGTCAGTTTGTAAAAATCGGTTTAATTACTAAGGCCGATGTTAAGAATGAAGACAACGAAAATCGTGCGTACAGAAAATATTTATACCATGGCATTTCGCACCATTTAGGTGTTGATGTGCATGACCTAGGAACTAGAACAGCGCCTATTAAGGCTGGAATGGTGTTTACCATTGAGCCAGGTATTTATATTGAAGAAGAGCAAATGGGCGTAAGAATTGAAAACAATTTTTGGATCACTAAAAATGGCAATATTGATTTGATGAAAAATATTCCTATTACCATTGAAGAGATTGAACGATTGATGAAAAAATCATAGAACCCATTACATGAAAAAACAGATTCCGAATCTTTTTACACTGGGCAATTTATTTTTTGGATGCATTGCCATTGTATATATCATGCAGTCTGGTTTAGCGCTTTCTGTGGATGCTAGTGGCGAAAACTTAGTGGAGATACCTGAACGTATTTATATGGCAAGTATTTTTATTGGGATTGCTGCAGTAATAGATTTCTTTGATGGGTTTTTGGCACGCTTATTAAAAGTGCCTTCCGAAATGGGTAAGCAATTAGATTCATTAGCAGATGTAGTGAGTTTTGGTGTGGCACCGGGTTTAATTATCTACCAATTTTTACGTTTGTCTTTTGCACAGCAATTGGGTGGTTTAGAAATTAATACTTTGTTTTTATTGCCGGCTTTTATTATGCCTTGTGCTGCGGCCTATCGATTGGCAAGATTTAATATTGATACCAATCAGACGTATGGATTTAAGGGTGTTCCAACGCCAGCAGCTGGCCTATGGATAGCTTCATTTCCATTGGTGTATTGGTTTGCCAAAGATGTTTGGATAATTAATTTATTGCGCAGTTATTGGTTCTGGTATGCGGTTATTTTTATTGCCTCTTATTTGATGGTTTCTACCTTGCCAATGATGGCTTTAAAATTTAAATCATTTTCGTTCAAAGCCTTGCTACCATTTATCATTTTAGCTATAATTACTATTGTTGGTGCCATTGTTTTTGGATGGTTAGCCGTAACACTGAGTTTTATAGCTTATACAATTCTATCTTTGTACTATAAATAACTTAATTAAAGATTATATATGACCTATCATGTTCAGATTAAAGTAATGCCTTTAAAAGATTTATTAGACCCACAGGGTAAAGCAGTTTTAGGTGGATTATCTAACCTAGGATTAACTACTATTGCCGATGTGCGTGTAGGTAAACACATTACTTTAGATATTGATGCTGAATCAGAAGCGGCGGCTAAACAAATTGCAACAGATGCTTGTCAAAAATTATTAGCCAATCCTGTGATGGAATTTTTTGAAATAGAAATGGTAAACTAAGTGTTGTACCTAGTTCCAACACCACTTGGTAATTTAAAAGACATTACGCTGCGTGCTTTGGAAGTATTGCAACAGGTAGATGTTATTTTGTGTGAGGATACGCGGACTTCTTCAAAACTGTTGAATCACTACCAGATTCACAAACCTTTATCGCCTTATCACCAACACAATGAGCACAAAATTGTGCCACATATTGTAGACCAACTAAGGGCTGGTAAAACGATGGCCTTAATTACCGATGCCGGTACACCAGGTATTTCTGATCCTGCTTTTTTATTGGTTAGAGAATGTATTAAATACGATGTGGTTGTAAATTGTTTGCCCGGTGCTGCTGCATTTGTGCCAGCACTTGTTAATAGTGGCATTCCTACCAATCGATTTGTGTTTGAAGGGTTTTTGCCTATGAAAAAAGGCCGACAAACCATGCTCAAGCAACTCGCTACCGAAGAGCGCACCATAATTATTTACGAAAGCCCCATGCGATTAGTAAAAACACTCGAAGAACTTGCCCAATATTTTGGGGCAGATAGAATCTGTTGTGTAAGTCGTGAACTCACCAAAATGTTTGAAGAGAACAAAAGAGGCAGTTTAACCGAAGTAGCCGCCTACTTTAAAGAAAAATCGGTGAAAGGCGAAATTGTAGTAGTGATTGCAGGTAAGGAATAACTCCACTTAATTATTTTTTCCTATTTCTTCTAGATATTTGCAGACATTTATACCCTAAACCAATTTTATGCGTCATTTAGCAATCGTATTACTATTTGTTATTGCAGTTTTTCAAGCAAATTCTTTGCAAGCCCAACCAGATCGTTGGCAGCAGCACATTAAATACAATATTAATGTAGCAATGGATGTTGTTTCTAACAAATTGAATGGTACAGAAAAAGTAGAGTACATTAATAATTCGCCAGATACTTTAAATAAAGTGTTTATCCATTTATACTGGAATGCGTTTCAGCCAAATAGTAGTATGGATGTTAGAAGCAGAGAGTTGGGTAAAATTTTATTAACCAATAGAAGGGGCGACCAAACACCAGATTGGGATGCACGTGTAAAGGATAGAATTAGTAAATTATCACCTTCCGAAATTGGCTATCAAAAAGTAAATAGCATTAAAATAAATGGTAAAGACCAACAATTAATAGAACACGAAACCATTTTAGAAGTAAGATTAGACAAAGCTATTTTACCAAAATCTAAAACCATATTAGACATTAATTTCGAAGCACAAGTTCCTGTGCAAATTCGCCGCAGTGGTAGAGACAATGCAGAAGGGGTGCGTTATAGCATGAGTCAATGGTATCCGAAATTGGTAGAATACGATTACCAAGGTTGGAATGCCAATCCTTATATAGCAAGAGAATTTTATGGTGTATGGGGCGATTATGATGTAAAAATTTCGATTGATAAAAGTTATATGATTGCTGCAACAGGTGTATTGCAAAATGCCAATCAAATTGGATTTGGATTTGAAGGAGCCGGCGTTAAAGTTCCTGCAGCCACACAAAATAATTTAACCTGGAATTTTACAGGGTCTAATATCCACGATTTTGTTTGGGCTGCCGATCCAACCTTTAAGCATCTTTCTAAAAAATCGGCATCAGGGGTAATGTTACATGTGTTTTATAAACCAACCGATGCACGCAATGATAGTGCTTGGGCCAATGTATTATGGGCTGCCGATAAAGTATTGCCTTTTATAGAAAAGCATTTTGGAAAATATCCTTACCCACAATATTCCTTTATTCAAGGTGGAGATGGTGGAATGGAATATGCAATGGCAACCTTACTTAAAGGGCCAAGTTTGGGAACTGTTTTTCATGAGTGGATGCATACTTGGTACCAACAAATTATGGGAACCAACGAAAGCTTGTTTCCTTGGATGGACGAAGGCTTTACAGATTATGCAACAGGTGAAGTGTCGGACGAGTATTATCAAAACTGGGCGCAGTTATCGCCACATACATCGGCTGGTGCAAAATCGGGCCTTGTGCGTATGAATGAAATAAATAAAACAAAATTGCCGCTACACCAATCAGGTAGTTTTGAAGGATATATTAGTTTGGCAAAATCTGGTTTTGAAGAACCATTGAGTACCCATTCAGACCATTACAATACCAATTTGGCTTATGGAGCTGCTTCTTATTCTAAAGGAGCCACATTTATGGGTCAGTTAGGATATATTGTTGGCGATAGTTTACGCGATAAAATATTATTGAATTACTACGACCAATGGCATTTTAAACATCCGAATGCCAATGATTTTATTAGGGTTGCAGAAAAAACTTCTGGTTTGGCTTTACAGTGGTACAAAGAGTATTGGGTAAATAGCACCAAAACTATTGACTATGCTGTTGGTGATATTAGTACTAAAGACAATAAAACTTTTGTAACAATTAAAAGGGTGGGTAAAATGCCAATGCCTGTAGAAGTATTGTTAACGTTTAAAGACGGTACAAAAGAATTGCACTATATGCCATTAGATTTGATGTTTGGAGAGAAGCCAAATGAATCATCTGTTAATAGAATTGTACACAAAGAATGGCATTGGACACATCCAGAATACCAATTAGAAACAAGTAGGCCAATTCAAGATTTAAAATCCATTGAAATTGACCCGTCTTATAGAATGGCTGATGTTAATAAAACAAACAATAAATTGGTAATACCTGATTAGATTTTCAGGCGTTATTCAATAAATATTTAAGATTCAAATTGCGTAAAATACCCTACTTATTTTATAGCGTTTGCTTACTTTTTGTAGGCCAAGTTATTGCCCAAGGCAATAGGCAGCCTTTTGGTGTAAACCTTTGTGGCGCTGAGTTTGGCTTAAATCATTTACCAGGAACTTTTGGTAAAGATTATATTTATCCCAATAATATTTGTATAGATTATTATGCCCAAAAAGGAATCAAGCTAATTAGCTTGCCCTTTAAGTGGGAGCGCATTCAACCAGAACTTAATAAGCCATTAAGTACAGCAGAATTAAACAGGTTATTAGAGTTTATAGCGAACTGTAATAAAGATGGCATGCAAGTATTATTAACCCTGCAAAACTTTGGGCGCTATAGTAAAAATGGCGTTGAATATGTGTTGGGTTCTGCACAAGTTTCTAGAAAAAGTTTTCAAGATTTATGGTTGAGAATTGCAACAGTATTAAAAGATAAAAAAAATATTTACGGCTACGATGTAATGAATGAGCCACACGATATGTTGCCCAATTGTCCTTGGCATATATTGGCGCAAGACGCTATTGATGCCATTAGAACTGTAGACGAAGTATCAGCTATATTTATTAATGGAAACTCCTACGCAAATAGCGAAAAATGGTACGAGAATAATGCAAGCCTGATAGATTTATTTGACCCATCCGATAAATTAGTTTACGAAGCACATTGTTATTTTGATAAAGATTATTCGGGCAGGTATGTTGCTACTTGTGGCGATGATTTTCGTGTATACGACGAGTGTGAAGCTACTGAATACACTGGCATAGACATGGTTCGACCTTTTGTAGATTGGCTAGAGAAATACCATAAAAAAGGATTCATTGGCGAGTATGGAGTACCTAATAAAGATGAAAGATGGTTGGTGGTTTTAGAAAACTTTTTAAACTTTTTGCGGCACAATAAAGTGAATGGCACTTATTGGGCAGGAGGTCCTTGGTGGCATGATTATAAATTATCGGTAGAGCCAAAAAATGGAAAGGACACACCGCAAATGAAAGTGTTAGAAAAATTTAAATACACCAACTAGTGGTTTAGTTTTTTCCAGCATGAATGATATACTTCTCTTGAAAATATTCTTCCGGGAAAATTTTATAAATCGGCATCATTTTAGGACGCAATCCGCTTTCAGAAATTTCTTGGTTAAGGTCTCCACCTTTTAAACAAATTAGTCCGTTTACAATATCGTGGTGGCTGCCTTTTCGAAGCAAGGGGTTGGCCCAGGTCCATAAATCTTTCAGTGGCGCAACCGCACGCGAAATTGCAAAATCAAATTTTCTATTTTTTATTTCTTCGGCCCTAGTATGTTGTGTGGTAATATTTTTAATGCCAGCACCTTCGCAAACAGCTTCTACAACTTTTAGTTTTTTAGCAATGCTATCTACCAAATGAAATTCGGTATTTGGAAAAAAAATAGCCAAAGGAACACCCGGAAAACCGCCACCACAGCCAATATCAATTATTTGACAACCGGGTTTAAATTCTACTAGTGCTGCAATACTTAAAGAATGTAATACATGGTGCAAATAAATACTGTCGATGTCTTTGCGAGACACTACATTTATTTTTGCGTTCCATTCGGTGTATAAAGCTTCTAATGCCGCAAATTGCGCTATTTGTGCTTCGGTAAAATCGCTGAAATATTTCAGGATTAATCCCAGTTTTTGCGGGGTGCTTTCCATATAGCGGGTAGTGTGAAAATGTAAAAAAAGAACATCCAAATATCCAGAAAAATAAACCAAGGCCATAAGTCGGCTTCGTTTAATTTTTTCATGGCTTTAAAGTAAACAATGGATTGAATGAATAAACGAACACCAAAAACAGCGAGTGCCATCCACCAATTAAAAAATATCATAGATACTGCTAGCAATGGATAAATTAAAAACAAACTAAACGAGTACCATCCTAATAAAAATTTATGGCCTCCTTTGTAATAACGAGCGGTAGAAAAATGGCGGTATTTTTGAGACATCCATTCGTTCCAAGTACGTTTAGGATCGCTAAGTGTATGTGCACTATGGTCAATAACAATAGTAGTGTTTTTTGAATTGGCTACTTGGTTAATAAACAAATCATCGTCGCCACTTGGTATTTGATTGATAGAAGAAAATCCTTTGTTGCGTAAGAATACCTCTTTTTTATAACTCAGGTTTCTGCCAACACCCATATAAGGTTTGCCTGCTAATGCATAAGACAAATATTGTAAGGCAGTGTGAAAGGTTTCGAATCGAATGAGTTTATTGAGGATGCCTGGTTTTTTATGGTAAGCGCCATAGCCCAAAACAATTTCGGTATTGTCTTTGTATGCGTCTTGCATTTTTTGAATCCAAAATTCAGAAGCAGGTACACAGTCGGCATCGGTTAATAATACAATTTCATATTTTGCACTGCGAATACCCATTGACAAAGGGAATTTTTTTCCAGTAATCATTTTGGCTTCTTGCGTAAGTTCTATATGATTAATGGCTTTGAATGTTTTTTTAAACTCATCAATTAAGTAACGGCTTTCATCGGTTGAATTGTCGTTAACCAAAACTACTTCGTGCGAACTTTTGTATTGTTGAATTAAAATGCCTGGTAGATTCTTCATTAAATTATTGGCTTCGTCACGTGCACAAATCACCACAGAAACCGGATGCTCCATAGAGTCTGGGGTAGGAGGCATGCCTTTAAAAAAGGCCAAACGTCTAAAAAAGAAAAGATAATAAAGAACCTGAATGGCTATTACAGTGCAGAAACAATAAAACACAATTGTCCACAATATCGACGGTATCATCATTTGGCAAAAATAGCAGATATAGGGCCTGATAGTGTACCCTTTGTGTGTATGTGGAAAAAAGATGACATTTGCAAAATGGCGGCACTAGCATTTAATATTGAATCTGAATCAGGAAAAGCCCGTGCGGGTACTATTCAAACCGATCATGGAACCATTCAAACACCCATTTTTATGCCAGTTGGCACGGTGGGAAGCGTTAAAGCAGTAACGCAACAGCAATTAAAATTAGACGTACAAGCCCAAATTATTCTTGGGAATACCTATCATTTGTATTTGAGACCAGGAACCGAAGTGCTAGAAGCTGCAGGTGGCTTGCATCAATTCATGGGATGGGATCGACCGATTTTAACCGATAGTGGCGGCTACCAAGTATTTTCTTTAGCAGCAAATAGAAAAATTAAAGAAGAAGGAGTGATTTTTCAATCACATATAGATGGTAGTAAACATTTGTTTTCGCCAGAATCTGTGATGGATATACAGCGCAGTATAGGAGCCGATATTATTATGGCTTTTGATGAATGTCCGCCATATCCTTCAGACCATAACTATGCCAAAAAAAGTATGGAATTAACCCATAGATGGTTAACCCGTTGTTTTGATAGATTGGCTGAAACACCCGATAAATATGGCTATACGCAGAATTTATTTCCAATAGTTCAGGGAAGTACGTTTAAAGATTTAAGAACAGCTTCTTGCGAATTTATTGCCTCTAAAAATGCTGTAGGAAA
>Ga0194047_10000138_pt1 | contig 51213 bp, 44 predicted proteins | sample JunL225m_MetaG_2_FD_160070 | JGI IMG/M metagenome (GOLD analysis project Ga0194047, IMG submission 160070) | Anoxic zone freshwater microbial communities from boreal shield lake in IISD Experimental Lakes Area, Ontario, Canada - Jun2016-L221-5m | ecosystem: Environmental > Aquatic > Freshwater... | reverse complement strand
AAAAAAATGACGAAAGCGGATCGATCACCTGTCCTTGTCGTATAGTTAGGTTTCCATGATCTTTCAATCTGTGATGAGCTCTTCGCCATGTCCAGACCCCTATTATTTTTGTTCTTGACGGGTTTTCTTTGCCTGCCCGTGGTTTGGGCGGGTGAGGATGACCCCTTAGTGACGCTTAAAGGACATGTCCCCAGCGAGGTTCTCAAAAAGGCGAGAGATCTCGGGCTTCTTGATCCTCATCAATACCTTTTTCTGACGTTCTCGTTGCCCCTTCGGAACAAGGCCCATCTTAAGGCTACCCTTAAAAAGATCTATGACCCTCAAAGCTCCTCTTATGGTCATTATCTTTCCCCGAAGGACTTTCGAGATCTTTATGCCCCAACCGTCGCTGAGACGCGTTATCTCATCGATCAGATCAATCGTCTGGGCCTTAGCGTTCGAAAGGTCTCCTCTAATCGACTGTTAATGGAGGTGGCAGCGCCCGCTTCAGTCATCCAAAAAGCATTAGGGGTTGAATTCCACCGCTACCAGTTTCAAGGACGCCTGTTCCATGCAAGCCCATGGGAGCCGAAGCTTCCAAAATATCTTGCCAAAAGAGTCCTTGCGATCTCTGGACTCGATGATGCGGTGAAGCGGGTCCCCAGGATCACCAAGCCATCGATGGTGGATCAGGTCCTGATGGCCTCGGTTCAGGGGAGTGGTCCTCAGGGAGGTCTCAGCCCTTCAGACATCGCATCGGCCTATAACCTCCAGTCGATTTCTGCGACTGGGACCGGACAAATGCTTGCGCTCCTTCAAATGGATGGGTTCAATCAAAGCGATATCACCTTCTATCAGCAGTATTTCAATCTCCCAGCGATTCCAGTCGAGACGATTCTGATGCCCGGCGCAACCGGTATTCCAGGATCGAATGCCGACGAAGTGACGCTTGATATTGAACTTCAAATGGCTTCGGCACCCGGTATCAGCCGCATTTTGGCCTATGAGGGTCCCAATACGAATGCAGGCATTCTGGCGATCTTCAGCCGGATTGCGAATGATAATCGCGCTAAAACCGTCAGTACGTCCTGGGGTCTTTCTGAAATGGATAGCACGACGAGCTTTATGAAGTCTGAAAACCAGATCTTTATGCAGATGGCCGCCCAAGGCCAAACCCTCTTTGCAGCATCAGGGGATGCCGGGGCCTATGACACCACCGTCAACAATAAACCCGTATTAAGTGTCGATGATCCCGCCTCACAGCCCTATGTCACCGGGGTCGGTGGCACTCGGTTAATCCTTGGCGCTGGGCAGACCTATGGCAGTGAAAGTGTTTGGAGCAATGGGGCTAATCAAAGTGGAGGCGGCGGCGGCATCAGTCAGGTTTGGCCACTCCCCGATTGGCAGCAAACAGTGACCACAAAAGCCTCGAACACCATGAGAAATGTGCCTGACATCTCCCTTAATTCAGACCCTGCCACCGGTTATTCGATTTATTATCGAGGGGGCTGGACGGTTCTTGGGGGCACCAGCTGTGCAGCTCCCATCTGGTCTGGATTTGCTGCAAGGGTTAATCAGCAGCGTATCGCTAATGGACTTCCGAGCTTGGGGTGGTTCAATCCGACCCTCTACAAGACCGCTCAAACCCTCCGCTATAATAATGACTTTCACGATATTACTCAGGGTAATAACCTCTACTACTCTGCAGGTCCTGGCTATGATAATGCCACGGGCTGGGGGACCTTCCTGGGTGCTGGACTATTTGAGGATTTAACGGCTCAGGTCAAAGTGCCACAGACCATCACCCCAGATGCCACGGCGACGTTGATTTGGGGGCAGAGCATTACCCTGAGCCCCGTGGCATCCTCCGGTCTTCTTGTCCAGATCGTCAGCAATACTCCGGCCATCTGCACCCTCAATGGGGCGATCTTGACGGGTGTGTCACCCGGTAGCTGTCTTCTCACTCTCAGTCAGTCCGGTAGTTCGTCGTTTCTCCCGGCGACAGATGTCATTATGACCATTAACGTTATAGAACCTCTTTATAAAGCGCCCTTAAAACGGCTTAAAACGGCGAGGATGGGGGCATTAGGCCACCTCGTGAGTGATCCCGCTGGGATCGATTGCGGGACTTATTGTGAGAATTACTTTACCCAGGGAACCTCGGTGACCTTAATTGCAACTCCTGGAACAGGAGCGATTTTTAGCCGCTGGCGTGGCGCTTGTACGGGACGAAATCCGGTGTGTAAGGTCCGCTTGGGGATCTCTAAATCGGTGACCGCGATCTTTCGATAGACGTTAAGGAGAACAAGATGCAGCTTGAAGCCCCCGCTTATGAACCTAATCCTTTGGATGATGATGAAATCGAGACGCTCCTTGAAATGATCTATTCGCCAGCCTTAGCGGATGACAGTCTCACGCTTGAGGGAATGGACGGATTTTTGTGTGCACTGGCGGTGAATCCCGTCGCCATTGAACCTGACGTTTGGCTTCCCCATATGTTAGGTTCGACGGCTCCTGACTTTGAGAGTGAGGAGGCCGCAGACTTATTTTATGAATTGATACAGCGCCATTGGCAGTCGATTGTTCATGCGGTTCGAAAGGATCCTGAAGAAGACCCTCTGGCCTCTTTCGCCCCTCTGATGGAGGGCGATCCTGATATGGTTGCTGACGATGATCTTGAATCTGATCTCGGTGACAACTGGGCCGACGGCTTTCTTTCAGCGATGGTTCTCTCTGGGAACGAATGGATCGAAGCCATGCAGGATGAAGATTTCATGGACCTCTTGAGTCCTATCATGATGCTCGACAAGGAAAGTGAGAATCCTGAGCCTGATGACATCATCGACCATGGTCGACGCCGAGAGCTGGTCGGTATGTTGCCCTTGCTGGCCCATGTCCTTTGGGATTACTGGCATGGTGAGCTACCGGAAGCGGACGAGGAGGCAACCTTTAGCGCCCTGAGGCCACATGATGCCCCTTGCGCCTGTGGCAGTGGTAAGGCCTACAAAAAATGCTGTCTTAACTAGACGATCTTATTGAATTTTCTCAATAGAGTGGGAGGCAGCAATCCTCCCATTGCCACAAGAGGTAAACCGGGTTATTGCCAGATCCTGGTAGGGTCTGAGCTAAACCCCAAAGACTCGTTGCAGCCCCCATGGCGTGGTTTTCCATGGTTTCAGCCCGCGGATAGAGCATACTCATCCGGTAATGTGATTTCTTGAGGAAAGGATCTGGAACGCCGCCGCAGAGCGCTTGATCGCCCACCGTGTTGAGCGCCAGGCCCCTTCGATGTAAGAGGGCTCTACTTCTCATCGCGAGCAGGCTGGTAAGGCGGGGATCTGCGCCTGTTGTGGCCTTGACCATCCCGGTGTAGGGATAAAGGTATCCCCAACTGCCGCCACACCAGATCATGCTATCGATCGGCATCCCCATATTTGCCGCTGCCGCATCAGCGCTGCACGCCTCGATCGCTTGAGGTTGGGCAAAAAGGATAGCTTCAGGATGCATGATGGCGGCCAATAATTCGTGGTTCCAGCTAGGATCGAGTTCCGAAAGGTAGGGGGGTGTGGCGTGATTCCCCGCGCTGCAGGGGGTTTCTCCAAAGACATCCAACAACGGGGCCAGAGGAAAGGGAAAATCGTGGACATGAAAGAAAGCGAGATCGCCATTCTCGTGATCACCGTGGCCGACACTTCCAAGGCTATCAGCCGTCAGGAGGCGACGGCCCATGGTCGGGGAGCAGCCCGGGGTGGTGACCACCTCAATGAGACGGGTTGGATGCCAGGAGCCCACAGTCACCCCCCACTCAAAACCAGCGCAGCTGCAGAAGGATTGGGTCGCTACCCCTTCAGGAATCGGGGCTGCTGAGGAACTGATGCCCGCGATGCGAATGGGGAAGAGGCAGTTGAAACAAAAGGTATCAACCATGTTGGCCGAAAGGATACCGGCATCGGGACAAACCCCTTCTAAAGCCCGTCCTGTTGAAGGATGTAAAAACAGTATGACGATCACTATCAAGGCCGTCCCATGGTGTCCACCGACAGGGATCATTTAGGGTCTCTTAAAGGCGAGATCTCCCGAAGATTCAGATGCGCACCTTGTTGAATAATTTCAACGGGAACGTGCGTTAATCCGAGCCGCTCTTTCAGAAGGGGGGTCATTAGGGTTATTCGATGCTGGAGTTTTCTTTCAAGTTCTTTGATCCCTTGAAGACCTTGTTGCCGATCTACTTGCGTCGCGATGAGAGTGATCACTCTGTCAGGGTGTGCTGTAAGAACCCTTAAGGTGGCCTCCATTTGGGAGGTCGCTAAGGGATTGAAGACCCATAGATGAATCGGTGGCAGGGGGAGGGTAAGGGGGTTAATGAGGGCCCCCGTCTTGGCAAGCAATGTCCCGTCTGGTGTCTTCAGATCATAGGGAACCTTCATCGACAGCGTGATGCTTCTTGAGGCAGCTTGAGTGGCTTCTGGGAGGTCGATCAGGGTCAGGCTGTTGATCGCATCGTTTCCGTAGTCCTTTATCGCTTTGTCATAGTCAAAGGCTTTCATGCGCTCTTTGATCTGCTCTATCAGGTTTTCTTCAGACACGGTGATGATCGGGCGAAGGGTTCCAAGATCATGAAAAAGGGCCTTATCATGGTCTTCGATCATGAGGACGGGTACTTTCACGATGTGATGCTGGCTAAAACGGGCAGGATCGAGGGTGATTGAATGCGGTTTTTCTTTTTTAAGGTGCTCTATGAGATGCCGGCAACGCTGACTGAACGCTCTCAGCGTGTCGCCCTTTAAGAGTCCTCGAAAGACAATGAGGACTTCAGCCTGCTGAGGGTCTATGAGGTCGGCCCGTCGAATGGCTTCCTCGATCCCCGCGAGCCCCATGGCCATAGAGACATAAAGCACCTTGCGGATTGAATCACTCGATGGGATGATCGAAGAATCATCAAGATTGAGCGACGCCATGCGATGCGCTCTTTGGCTTCCACCCTCCCTTTGTTGACTGAACCTTGGTGAAAGGCTGCTTTCTTCTGAGTCACCCCCAAAAGCCGGACATCCAAGCTCTAAAAGAAGCATCGAGAGAACCGCGCGAGACCTCATGGCTTTAATACGGGAAGGCATGAGCGATTCCTACCAGATGAGCCTCATCAACCACGCCCCAGTACCTCGAGTCAAAGGAGAGCGGATGACGTCCAACAACAACCCATTCGCCGATTTTAAGCCGTCTAGGTCTGGTCCAATCGTCGCTTTGGAGCTGACTCATCACTCCCTTTAGAAGACCTTCAGCGGCGGTGATGTGATTCACTTTCAGTTGTTGGTTTTCAAGCACCACAAGATCCCCTGGTAACCCTGCAACCTGTTTGACCATCAGGGTATTGACGTTAAAAAAGGGCAGCATGCGCTGATCACTTCTGAAGGCGATTCGATCGCCTCTTTGAGGCTGGTGCGCCCAATGATCAATCCAATAGGCACGGCTATCATCCGGGAGACAACGAATGTCCTGGGCATCGATTCCTAGCGTGAACCGCTGAAGGAGATAGACGCCAGGCAGGCTCAAGATGAGAACCCAGCCCATAGCCATGATCCAAGAGCCGCTTCCTAGGGGTTTTTTTCTGGTCAAAGCGTCACCTTATTCAATCGGGACTTTTGCCAAAAGATCAGCGGGGGCCGCTAGAATGGCTGAGGCATCAAGAACAAGATAACCAGAGTCCTTGAGGTTAAGGAGTGTCCCTTCAAAGGCCTCCACACGACGTCTGCGTTGATCACTGTCTTCATCCGCCGGCAAAGTCCTCAAAAAATGGCTTCGATCGATGATAACGATCGGCGTGAACATGCGCTGGTGTTCCATCAATGCGCTGTTTTCGTAAAGAGCGAGACTTCCAAGAATGCAGCCACTCACGGCGACCAGGCCTAGGCGATGAGGGGTCAAATATTTAGCCATGGCGCGCAGCAAGATCCCTTTGGGCGATCAAATGACGGACCGCTTCGATGATGTCAAAACCCTTCTGTTTGAGCGCTCTAATCTCGGCAACATCTTGGGGCCTTGTGGAATAGAGCAAGCGTCTGAAAGGGTCCACAATCAATCGACCAATCCCAGCTCCTCGGTCACTGATAATGAAAAGTTCAGAATACCTTCCAGGAATGGTCTTAAGAGACTTTAGATGTCGAACTCCGACGTCATCGATTGGGAGCCTTTTGTCTTTGCTGAGGGCATCAATGGCCTCAGCCTTTTGCCCCAGAAGGATGAGATGCGCTGAATTTTCTGCAATCGCGCGACCTGTTGATGACCCATAAAGATCATTCACCGACTGTGTGATGGTGACCGCAGAGCCGCCGTATTTTCGAAAACGCCGGTAGCCATGCTCGATAAAGCTGGCGGCATCGGATTGGGTGAGGAGATCCCAGGATTCATCGATGATCACGATCTTCGATTGACTGCGATCGCCAAGATACATGGCTTGCTGGATCTGATAGATCAGCTGCAATAAGACCACCTGCTGAAGATGACGGCGCCCTTTCAGTTCCTCAAGCTCCAGAACAGTGAAATGTCCATCAAACAAAACCGAATTCGGGCCCTCAAAATATCGCCCATATTCGCCGTCCGGGGTGAAGGGAAAAAGCTGGCTCCCAAGGTCTTTCAGTCTCCGATCCGCTTCCATCAGTAAGCGCCTTGCGATGCTCAAAACACTCATGGCGGATCCCTCAGCATCAAAGCATTCTTTTAGCAGTCTTTTAAGCGAAGCGGTTTGAAAGTCAGTGAGCCGGTCGGTTGGCGCGGCCATCGCGATAACCAGCCCTGCAATAGCATCCGCTTCCTCCTGCCAATCCCTTATAAGGCTAAAAGGATTGAGGCTGAGACGTTTTACAGAATCAAAGGCGATGAAGGTCCCGCCGAGGGTCTCTGCGAGATTTTGGTAGGAACGGCCCACATCGATCACCCAGACCCTAGCGCCTTCATAAAGATGACTGACGATGAGTTCGTTGGTTAGGAAGGACTTCCCTGAACCCGACTGAGCGGCAATAGAGGCGTTGTAATTGGTTCCTGAATCGAACAGCGAAAAACCCATCCATTGGCCTTGACGCGAGACCAGCTTCAGAGTGTTACTTCCGGTCCCTTGCCAGTCCGCAAAGAGCGGTAACAGGGGGACCACATGGCGGGTGCTGAAGGTTCGATAGCGCCTGCTGTCCTTAATGAAGGCTCGATCGGCGCCTAAGGGGAGACTGTTAAGGAAGATGGGGAGACAGAAAAAACGATCCTCAAGGAGTTGAAAGCCTAATTCACGGTAATAGACTCGGGCATTGCTGATCGCCTCTTGATCTTCACCTTCATCACAAAAAAGAATCATGCTGAAGGCAGCACGGATCGGCCGATCACCCTCATGAAAGGCGTCAAAGAGGATATCGAAACTTTGTTTTCTCCTTTTAAGCCGCGGGATGAAGCGGACCATTGGGCCATCGGCCTGCGTGGTGACCCACTGGCGAACGGATTCTAATTGCGAGCGCGTGGCCTCGGCGTCTGGATAATGGAGCGTTACGGTGATCAGGGCGTTCTGACGAATGCCCCGACTACCGGTGAGAAGATCACCCAGATAGTGTTGCGCGGCACCAAAGGCAAGATGATCGGGGTATCGTTTAACCGACAAGGTTTTGACTCTTTTATCCCGCAGGAAGATCCCTTCGGCATCCACCCGAAGTTCTTGATTGAAATCTAGGATCTGATGTCGAAGGAGTTGTTGAGGGTCTGCTGGCTCATGGCCACCATCCACCCAATGGCTGGTCTTATCCCAGTTCAAAAGGACGGCCATGGACCTTAGATAACCCTCCGCGGTTAATACCTCCGGCTGAATGCCAATCGTCTTCAAGGCCTGATGCGCACTTTTTTGAAGACGCCTTGATATGAATTCCTCTTGTTCGGTCGGAAAGGACGCTTTCAAAGGGAGCTTGAGCGTGATCAAGACTTCAGCGCGACTTAATCGAAGTCCCGTGATGTCATCTAAAGGACGCCGAATTCCCTCCAACAAGAAGCGTCTCGACGCGTCATGCAAGGCTTTTAACACCGGTGTTTCCCTCTCTTTTAGGGGCTTTTTTTGATTGTGAAGGCAAGCCCCAAGATCCGGTGACGTAAAAAGACTGATCTGAAGGAGCGTGTCGGTGGGCCAATCTCCATTGAGAAATACATTAAGGCGGTCGGCCAGCGACTGATCGCCGCCGGCCAGTGGCAGACATCGAAAGCCAAAGCCGAGACTCCGGTCTTCCATTAAAAAAAGAGCGGATTCAGGGTCATAGGCGAGGACATCGAAAAGATCGCTGGCCTTTGGTTTTTGATAAAAGGATGCCTTCATCAAGGCGCGCCGAGGGTTTGATCTGGTGTGGGCTTGATAGGGTCTTCCCTCCGGCGGTGTGATCCTTCGGGGGCTTCTACTTTCAAGGTTGCGGTGACAATGTTGTTGATGACTGTGGGGGCGGTATAAACCCCAAGGCCGCAGGCGATACCCAAGACAAGACCCATCATGCTGCCGCGCATAACGCCGGACACGAGACCGACCATCAAGAAGGTCACGGCGAGGATACGTCCTAGCATCCCCTGGAGCCATCCCGTCAACAGGGTATAAATGCTTCCAAATTCACTGGATCCACCGGTCCCTGCTGCAGCGCCTTGTGTCAGTAACAGCATGAAAAGAAACAGGCTGATCCAAGGTGTATAGGGTTGATAGCGCGTCATGAGAGGCTCCGAAAGGTTGAGGTGGTTAGGCGTTGCGTGATCATTCGTTTCTTTTTTCCTATGGTTAAGAATCTTCTTCATAACCTTCAGCGGGGCTTTTGAGGCTCGATGGCGAAAGGCTCCTTGGTGATGGGCGTGGTTCCCCTGATGGCCGTTGGCTCACCTCGAGTGGGGTTAACCGAATCGTTTGCTGTTGATGTCCGGATCCATAGGTCCAACGCCTGGGTTCAAGATCAGTGAAGACAAAGCGGGTAGACTCAAGATCACCCTCTTCATCCTCATAGGGGGCCAGCCAGATTCTGAGGATCGAGGGATTGGCGCGTCCTGCCTTGATGGCTTCATTCAAACCCTCTTCTGTCTTCATGGGAGACTTTGTCGAGGGGACGGCAGCCTCGTGATCGTTTCCCGCTGAAGGCCCCTCCGTTGCGCGATAGGCTTCGATGGCCGATTGGCACACTGGGAGATGGGGAAAGCCCTTGCAACCGTAGCTGCCGGCGCAGCCCGCTTGTAACATCAGACTGGCGAAGAGAGACAGAGAGTAGGCTTTCGTCATGGTGACCTCGGGTGGCGTTGGTTGACCTTGATAGCCTAGTGTGTCGTCGGGCCTTTAGTGGCTCTGAAGATGATGATTTTCTAAGGCTTTACCCGCAAGAAGTTTCAATGGAGTTCCTCGCTGAACAATAAATTCAATGTGACGGGTGACATCGATCTCAATCACCGGGAACAAGGTTTCAGCGAGATCCATGTAGTAATTGGCCATGCGATCCATGGCGCCACTAGCGCCTCGCATGGCTCCTCCTTGAAGGGCAGCCTCACTGAAAGATGTTTGATAAGGCACCTGTGATGAAAGCTGTTGGCTGCCGCCATTCATCACGACAGGAATCTGAACCCGACCGAAGGCTTCAGCGATCCCGTGGGTAAATCCCGCGATGAGGGACTCGGCCATCAGTTGGCCCTGCTTACTGATGACTTCACCTCGAAGCCCGAGTTTGCCGTCTTCGCCGACGGCGTAAGCATCGAGTGGGACTTCAAGGACGCCGCCATCTTGACGGACACAGGAGAACGTTTCTGCGCGCAGATACGCTCTTTCTGCGCTGAGATCACCATAACCTGCCGCAAGGAGAAAACATTCCCGAACATCAGCCTGAAACCGATTAGGCAGAATGGCTTGGTGTTTAATTCGAACCAAGACCGGAAACGGTTCTTTTCGAGCCCCTTTGCCCGTCGGCGCATCCAGTCCGTTGAGGAGTTGTCCTGAGAGGAGACTTCCTGCCGGAATGAAAAGATCCGACGCCTCGCTAGCGCCTTTGCCGACTGATGCATCATTTCGAAGGACTTTGATATCGCTAAGCGGTTTGGTGCCCGCCTCGGTTTGCCCTATCAAGGAACGATTCGGAAATTGATGACCCGAGGCCGATGTCTCTCGTCTTTTTTGTGGAGGCATAGGCAGGGAGAGCTCTTGGATGGTGGGTGTGTCGTCTTTGGTTGGCGTGACGATCGGCCTTCGTGATTCACTTTTGAAGGCCTCAAGATCTTTTCTGAGGGTGTCCATAGCGTCTTTCAGCGCCGCCTCTTGATCCTGATGATCGGTGTCTTGGTCCTTAGGCGGGGTGGTCAAGGTCGCTCGCTGTGTCCGGCCTATTTCTTCGAGCGCGTCGATCCTTTTTTTGATATCCCCTTGGTCCCGTTGAAATTGCCGCACACCGGCTGCGATACCCTCGATCCCGAGCGCGCGGGTATCAGCATCGGTCAGGAGATGATTGACGATGGTCTGCCTATCCTCCATCGGCTTGGGGGTGGGCATCAAGGCCGCGACCAGAAGAATGACCCCGATCAGGATGATCCCGATCAGGAGCCGGATTAAGTGTTGCTGATGATCCGGCGAGAGTCTCTCCCAGTGGGATTTAAGAGCGTTCATGGCTGCGCTGACAAGAGATAAGGCCTTTGCATGCGCGAAGGGGGATGAAATGGCCTGACGGCTAAATAGATCTCCGAGGAAGCCCCTGGTGCGATTTTTGTTCTTGGCCAAAGGGCCGCTGCAACCGTCGCTAGGCCAGGGGAATGAAGGTCCGATTCATGAATCTCGAGGGTATCTTTGCTTGAATTTTTGATGACACCGATCAGGATCTCGATCCCTTCTCCTTGGAGGACTTGACCTAATTTGATGGGTCGTGATGAGGTTTGAAGGGTGATTTTTTCATGCGCTTGTGGCTTTCGAAACCGATAGCCCTCGGGAAGTTGGCCCAGGGCGATTGCCCTGAAGGCCTTTTTGATGGTCTTAACAGGATCCGCCGGGTTAGGGTTCTTGGCAAAAGACGGAGCTGGATCCTCGTGGCGATGGGTCTCATGGGATGTCCTGCTTTGGTCACTTGAGGGTTCTTGTAGCTCAAGATGGACTTCTTGAGGCGGTCTTGATTCTGGGATCAACGTTAACGATATCGCGTCCTCCTCTTCCTCTGCCTCCGTGATGAACAGGGTGACGGCTTGATCATCCATGGGGGCTACATAAAGAACATGACCTTTGAGTTCGGTGGTTGCCGGATTGATGGTTCTGATCTCAGGATGATCAAACGGCAAGATAATGCGGTTGAGATGCCCGATCGCAATGGGAATCGTTTTATGCACCCCCGGGCGTACCTTGACTGTCGTTGCTGGATCGTGAAAAAGCATCGCCTTGAAAGGGGTTTGAGACGCTTGATCCTCTCGATCTGATAAGGCCATGTTGGCAGAGATCATCGGGGCAGCCATCAACAGTAAGACGATGGGTATGATGTTCATGGTGATTTCCTATGCTGGCTTTTGGTTAAAGGGGTTTTGGGTGATGGCCCATCCTTTGTTCTTGGTTCATCGGGGTAGACATCGATAGCAGTCACCACCGGTCGGTAATGACGAAAATTGATCACGAACTCATAGGTTCTCGGGTGGTGTTCAAGGCTTCCGCCGGGTCCCTGGCTGGTCTGAACACCGCTGACAAACACCTTATCGGTTTCGGCTTCGTAGAACACACCGTGTGGTTTGAAGGTCAAGGTAATCCGATCAATGGTGATGGCTTCAATTTGATCCCAAAGAACCGCCATCACGGCGGGATAGATGACCGCATCAAGGAGGGGCGCGATGGTCGCCTCAATGAATCGGTTATTGCCGGGGGTGACGTTGCCGAGGAGTCCGGCGATGAACAGTCCCCAGGCCTCTTTTAAGCCACTGGAGGCTTGATTTTGACTGATCCTGACATCGTCATGGAGAGTTGGTGGGATGACAATGACGGGGTTATCTTTGATAAATAGAGCCGATAGCGCTAGAAGATTGGAGAGGAGCAGGCCTGTCATGATCCAGCGACCAAAGCTATTTTCGGCTTCGAGACCTCGAAAGGTCGTCATGAAGTCGCAAAGTCTCATGGCAGGAACTGACGAATAAAGGGATTGGGGATAGATCTTGCGCGACTGTTGAGACAGCCCACCCAATAAAGGGCATGAAGGACATGACCATCGGGGCGGTTATCCCGATATTTTCGGTAGCACTTGACCGTGATGAGGCCAATGAGCAAAGAGGCTAAGACTTGGCCTACCAGCATCCCGGCCATCAAGACCAGAGCCATCGGCACAAATTCATCCGCCCGCCATAAGAGGAGGGTGATGGGATCATCGATGGATTCTGGCAAAGGAAGAGGGTGCATGGGATGACTCCATTAACTGAGACCAGCAGTATGGGAATCATTGGGCACATCAGCCCTTTAGAAAATGATCAATTGAGGACTTTTTTTAAAACATGCGTGGGGTCATAGGGTTCAAAAATGAAGCCCCGATTCACCAGAGGGCCGGGGGGCCATCAGGGGAGGGTCGGGGCTTTTTGAAGGGATTCATTCATCGTTGTTGAGTCGCGGTGTTGAGGTTGATTTCTTCGCCGTAAGGTCCATGGTCGGTTTTGATTTAGAAAGATCCACCGTCGCGATGGCGCCCACCAAAAATAAGGCCAACATAATAAATTCCATAACGATCCTCTTGGGTTGTTGAGAGCTCTATTAAGACACTTTTAAGATACAAATGGTTCATAAATGACCATATTGTTTTCTTATAGGAAACATAAGACGTGCTGATGACCCGTTGATAGAACAAACCGACGTGTGGTTTAAGTGCGTTTAGGGGTCTGCGTCAGATGAAGGTGGATGATCAGAGGCGTCGTGAGCCAAAGACCCTCAAGGAGGTAGGGTGGCCAAGGCCAGGGGGCCAAGAGGGAAAGGAGAAGGCCCTTAAGATAGGCCATGAGGAGCCACTGTGTGGTTCGATGCCTTAAGGGACTGGGATAACTGAAGTTGGTCAGACGAATCAATCGATCGACCTCAACATCCAAGAGGGTGTTGGAAAGGATGAGACCGCCGATCGGGAGCAGGTCTTTTATCACTAAGCCGCGGCGCATCCAGACGCTGATCGCTAGAAGAACATGGCGTGGAATGGTTTCCATCCCGGTTCCTGGATCAATGAGATCGTTGAGTGCAGTCGACACAGGGGTCATGACGTCTGCGATAAGGCGGCTATGCTCCTTTAATTGATCAGTGCTATGAGCGGTTTGAATGGCTTGGTTTTCAAGATGAACCACCTTGACGGCCCAGGCCGGCAGGAGGAGCCAGATCAATACAAAGAACAGCACCAGAGCCAGCGGGACGATGCCTTGGTGGTTATTTTTCATGGAGCGATGAGGAGGGGCAAACGTCCCTTGACGATGAGTCCCCCGGCGAATTTACCGACATAGTGAAGATCTGGCAGTTGCCCTAAAAGGGCCGCAGGAAATAAAGAGGCATCATCTTCTTCGAGGCGTTCATTCTGATTGCCACTGAAAAGGACGGGATGTTGACCGGGATGGATGGCGCCATGCGATCTCATGATGGAGCGTCGACGAATGATGGGGAGATTATTGACCACGTAATGTTGAGTTTCCGCATCCAAAATGCGAAGAGCGATGAGATTGTTGACGTTGGCTAATACCTGCCGCGCCTTCGCCTCAGATCCAAGGCGCGCCGTAAAATCAGCAAACGTCTGTGTTGCGATGGTGATATGGACGGAGGCTCCTCGACCTTTGTTGAGCAGCTGTATGCAGGGATCGTTCATGACTTCAGCGGCTTCATCAATGAAAAGATGAACGGGAGAGAGATCTTTTCCGTAGTTATATCGTTGGCCGGCGACAGCCGCGAGATCGGAGAGAAGAATCGCCCCCATCGCACTGCCGACCAGACTGTCTGAGAGTGAATCAAGACCAAAGTAGGCGACCTCGCGGCGCTCAATGATTCTCGCGATATCGGTCATTCGCCTCGGATCATCGACGTTCCTTGGATCCGGGGAGAGGAGAGCGCCGAGCGACCCTGAGGTCAGCATATTGAGAATGGGTAACAAGGAGGCCACCATTTTGCTGAAGTGAGTCGCATCGTGCTCGAAAAGAGCCATCAAGCCTTCAAGGTCTGGCAAGGGCGCTAAGGTCTTCAGGTGGTCTCTATAAAACCGTATCAAGGCCGCAGCCCGATGATCACCGCGGCTGCCCTTGATGGCAGGAATTTTGGTTTTAAAAGCCTCGCCGAATATCTTTTCGCAATGACGCTCCAGGGCTTTTGAAAGCACATCACCCAGACCCCCATCGAAGCAGCGGCGGAGCTTTAAAAGGGTAGGGCGTTCTCCACCAAGGAGCATTCCCTGAATGACGTGGTCAAGGGCCTTTTGGCTATAAGCCTTGAAGGGATCTCCTGGGCCTTGGCTCGGCATGATCTGGGCAATTCGGGCCGCAAGTTCGCTGGCGCGGGTGAAATTTCTTAAGGGATCGATCCTTATACTTGATTCTGGGAATGCTGGATGAAACATCATGAATTGTTCTTCCTTCCCAACCAATCGGCACGCTTCAACGGCCGCCAAGTGAAGATCCCGATCCCCCTTTGGGTCAATGATGATGACAGCCTCCCCTCGAAACACCGCCTGAGCGATCAAAAGATCAAACGTTCTGGTTTTACCTGAGCCGGTGGTCCCGACGATCAACAGATGCCCACGGCCATCCTCCACCGGCTGATAGAGCGCCTGTTCTCTTGGCGCAAGTCCATGGACCCAATGAGCGCCAGGACGATGAGGGCGTTTTCTTAAAAGGCCCTGGTGACCCTCTAAAAGATCATGAGCCCATTGCCCTTCCTCTCGCCCCCAGGTAAACCCATGGCCTAGAAAAAGTTGTTGTGGATCTTTGAGATGACGCGCCCTGAGCGCTTTGAGTGGGATGACCTGCGTTTTAAAACCATGCAGACGGTGTTGCCTGAAGGACAACCACATGAACTTCGGCACCCTTTTAAGGGCGGGTACACTCAGGATAATCAAGGCCTCAAAGAACAGGCCATCGGGTAATGCTTGAACGTGGGCGATGAAAGCCAGGAGACTGGCGGTGATTGTTGTGAGGATCAGGGTCCGTGCCTCATAGCGGGGACGCCAAGGGGTCCTAAAGATGAAAGGATCACTCATGGGGCGTCGATGACGGTCTTCAAAACCTCTTCAGATTGAAGAGCGCGATGAATGAGCTGACTGATAGGCTCCTTTAGTTTTAGGATTTTTGATGAGCCACTCGGTGGCCTTTTAGGGGGAGCCACACCGGGTTCATCGCACAGCCACCCTGCATGATCGAGGCGCGCTTGCAACGCATGGGCTGACATATCAAGACATCTTGCGATCTTCAACGGAGGGAACAGAAGATGACCTTGATCCCATTCAAAAAAGGCTTTGAGGCGTGGGTCGAGGAGCCTCTTCAAAAGATCAAAGCGAAGGGGGTCCCCCTTTAAAGCGATGATGTCTCCCTCATCGAAGAAAAGCGCGGGTTGACTCTCCGGGGATCTGGTTGATCCCACGCGGCGCTGTGTCTCCAACAAGGCGTTTTTAATCCGCGTGCTGCGCGATCGATCAGGCATTGATCCCTCGATTGGCGCGTGATCTTCCCCGCTCCTGATCGTCTCGCCGTGATCATCGATTCCTTTTGGCGCACGTGTTGTTTTGGGTGGTGAGATGTCAGGCACCACCAAACGGGCGGCCATAGGGGTTCTAAAGGTTTCCCTAAAAAGAGCGAGATCCTCTTTCAGTTTTAACATGGACAGTGGCGTTAACAGACAGGCTGGCTGCATGGGCCAGGTCGATACCTTCATCTCATCTGAAAGCACGCGCTCTTTAGCGATGCCACGTTCGACGAGAATCGAGGTCAACACGACAGGATCTCTTGGAATGCCGGGAATTGACTCCTCTTGTATGACCTCCAGCATGAAACTGAGGGCCTGTGGCCATACCAGGTAGTGGCCATCTTCAAGAATCCAAAGGATTGCTCCGGGTTGGTTGATAGTAAAACGGCCCCTTTCAAGAAGAACGTTTATGGCGTGGATGAGATAGTGTTCGATGGGAATTCCAAGCGCCCTATCGAGCTGACGATAGGGGGACTTGAGATCATTTCCGGCACTTTTGACATCTGCCTCGTGGACAAGTCGCGCCATAGGATGATCTTCGGCCGTGCCGGTCAGCGCCTTCATGAGGCCCTCGAGCAGTTCAGGCCCTTCCTGACCCAGGGATTCAAGGACAGCTTTTGGCAGCAACTGACCCATGACGTAGAGTGAAAAAAACCGATGTCTTAAGGATCGATTGGGGCGCCAACTCGGGTAGTAGGCGGTCAGTGCATGTTGATCAGCCCAGTCAAGTAAACTCTTTTCGTATGGATTCCAGCGAAGGTGGCCAGATGCATCGGTCACAATAAGATCAGCCACCGGTTTTCCGATGTCATGGAGGAGTCCGGCAAGGGCAATGGTCAAGCGCCAGGTCCGCGCTCTATGACGGTGCTGATGGGGTGGGCCATCAACCGCTTCGACCACATCATAAGAAGCCTTGACCGCCCACAAGGCCACTTCAAGGCCATGATGGAGGAGACCACCCATACCGGCATGGTGATGGGCCTCAGAAGCCGGAAGTAAATGGACGAAGCCACCGTAGCGGTTGAGGACCGGCGTCAACATCCTTTGTTGATCTTTAAGTTCAAGATCTAATGCATCTTGAAGGGCGTCGATGAGGGGCTTTTCCCTTGCCAGTAAGAGATCAAGAGGATCCTTAGGGTAGGCGATGCGGCCGTTATCCTTTGGGGTTACTGCAAGGAGCGGGATACCCGCCTTCGTCTCCCGTGATACTGCCCGAGAGCCCCCACGAAGGCCCTTCAACAAGGACCTCGCCGAGATCACAAGAGAGCCTTCAGTTGATGTTCAAGGCGATGATTCTCGAGAAGCTTTGAGGGACTGACCCCTGACTCCCCGGTCTTCTTTGCATAATCTCCAACCGCATCTCTGATCTTGACGAGCTGGTCGAGTCGACACCGAATATCGGCCAGCAACGGTTCTGTTTCAAGCACCAATGGACCGACCCAGGTCGGCTGTCGTCGCATCAAGGCCTTGATGGAATAAGTGTGACGGCGACCCTTCGTGATATGCAGGCGTTCGATCGGACGTTGGTCACGGCCCATGACGCCCATCCCATACCATTCGAGGCTGAACGTGCCATTGGTTCGCGTCCTTATACGAAGACCTAAGGTCATTCTTGGCCAAAACGAACGACCTTTTTGAATCACCCTTAGCAAACGCCAGTATTCATCGACCACCTCTCGGCCTTCATCTTCCAGCTGATGAAACCTTCGAGAGAGCCAATCGATGACCTCGTCAAGGTCCGAAGGGGGCTCCATGCTGGAGGGGATGGGGTAGGTCACTAAGGGGATATCAGTCAACATAAGGCTGTCTCGGTTCAGATAAGAAGAGAGGCTGTGGGTCTTTATGACGCCCACTCAAGGAAACCGAATGATGAGACTTTGGGGTTGGTCAGAGGGCTTAGAAACATGACAAAATAAGACAACATCTTGGTTGTCCTCGGCTGTCGACCCTTAACGTGAAGGTTTTAGATGCCATCTTCTCCCTTGTCGATTCCAGATCGCTGCCCATCTATTCTGGTCGTTGATGATGAACCTCTCGTGCGTGAAGCGCTTGAGGCCTATCTCCTCGGCGATGCCTACCAGGTCGTATTGGCCGCCTCCGGCGCTGAAGCTATTCAAGCGCTCAATGAGAGACCGATTGATCTTATTCTTCTCGATATTGGGCTTCCCGATATCCATGGCTATGAGCTTCATCGGCGTATTTCTAAGGATCTTGATATCCCGATGATCTTTCTTTCAGCCCGTTGTGAAGCGGTTGATCGGATCAGTGGGCTTGAGCTTGGCGGTGATGATTACATCGCTAAACCCTTTGAACCTCGAGAAGTGCTGGCACGGATCCGCAATGTGCTCCGCCGCGCCTCAGGCACGATGGGAAAAGCGGAACCTTCAACTTGGATTCGACAGGGTGGATTCGAACATGCGCCGGAGCGCCGCGAGATTCGATACGATGGACAACGGCTCGATCTTACTTCCATTGAATATGGACTGCTGAAGGGCCTCCTGCGACGTCCCGGTGTTGTGTTGTCAAGAGAGCAATTGATGGTGCTGGCCTGGGAGGATCCTTATAGGCCTTCAGATCGTACCGTCGATACCCACATCAAGAATTTAAGAGCAAAGATCCTTCAGGTTTCAGGGGGACGCGATCTTATTGGAACCAGTCGCAACGTGGGTTACTTTCTGAGGGATGAGGGATGCGGCGACACCGGCACTATGCCCTAATCATCGCCGTGTTTTTGGGCGGCATGCTGTGGGGCATTCAACAGAGCGTCGATTATTTTGAAGCGACGATTCTTCTTGAGATAGAAGCGGATACTCTCAAGACCGTTGGCCCTCCCGTTAAGGCTCTCTCGAAGGAGGATCCTTGGGCGTCTCAGTCTCTTTTTGATATCGATGCGACAGGCTTCATGGCACGCTTGGGCCTCTCAAACGCCCCCTCATCTGATCAGCCACATGAGAGATCTGCGTTGCTGATCTTGATTGCGCCCGTTATCAAAGGGGCGCTCCAATCGGTGGCTTTTTTGAGCGTTGTGGGGTCTTCCCTTTTTTTTATTGGGTTACTCTGTCTTTATCGTCAAGGTCATGAACAGGGGCGCACGATCCCTCTTATTGCTGAGATGAAGAGCCCAGCGGGCGTTGCTGAGGTATCACCGCCTCCCGATGGATATGCTGTCGCTCCAACATATAACCCCAATCTTCCTCATGAACGCGTCCATCAGTTAACCCATGAAATTAAAAATCCCCTCACGGGGATTCGATTGGCCGCTAAGGCCTTGATGGAGCAAGACACCCAAGCCGGTTCGACCTTTTATCCTGTCCAGATTGTCACACAGGTTGACCGGATCCAGCGGGTCGTTGATCGAATGCTACTGCTCGCCTCCCTTGAGCGACAGGAGCGGCTGCGGGTTCGCCAGCGGTTGTCGGTGGCGGGTATCTTTGATGGCTGTCTTGTTGATTTGAAGCCGCTGCTTGAGGCGCATGCCCTCAAGGTTCAATTGGATGTCGATGCGACCTTGACCATCCATGCCGATTTCTTTTTGATGGCGATGTTGTTCGAAAACGTGATGGCTAATGCGATCGGCTTTTCACCTCCCGGAAGTAGCCTTGACGTGGTCATCGAACAAAGGGGCTCTGAGGTGATGATCGTCATCCGCGATCAAGGTCCCGGTATCCCAGAACACCTGATGACCAAAGTCCATGAGGTGTTTTTCTCTATTCCAAAGCCTGGCGGTGATCATCCAGGAACCGGGCTTGGTCTATCCATTGTGAGTGAAATTGTCAGTCTCCATGGCGGCTCATGGACACTGACTAATCATCCAAGATGTGGGGCCATGGCGACGATTCTTCTGCCCTTGGCCTTGGCTGAATCTTAAAAAAAGAATCGGACGGGCTCCTTATCTTCTTGATAAAACTCCATCGTATCTCCTTCTAAAACCCATCAGATCTCCATCATAGAAGGGAACAATGACACCTCCACACCCACAGGAGGACGATGATGATTTTTTCTCACAACGGCCGAGTCTTATTTTTACCCAAGGCCCCACCAAACGGTTCATTTCATCGGCGCAGCCACACCCCGATCAAGCGGTTAGTCATGAGTCTGTTGTTGATGGCAGGTCCCTTTGACGCCAAGGCGCAGTTGCAAAGCCGCTGGTTGGGCGTCTCTCAAGACGTTGAGACGAGTCTTTTGAACAGCAAGCCACTGATGCTTGAAACCCTGCCCATTATTCACCTTGAAACGACTATTTGGGGAGACATTGGCACGCGGCATGGGGTCGATCCTTATCTCCTCTATGCAGTAGCGTTGATCGAGTCCTCTCGAGAGATCGACGGTCGCAGAAGTCCTTGGCCATGGGCCCTGCATCAGGGCGGCAAAACCTATTACCCAAGCTCCTCTGAAGAAGCCTTGGCCGCCATTCGGCAGCACCGATTGGAAGCACATGATTTGATTGATGTGGGCTTAATGCAGGTCAACCTTCGCTGGCATGGCCATCGGGTTAAGCACCTAGAAGACCTCATTGATCCTAAAACCAACATTGATCTTGGCGCAAGGATTCTTCGGGAGGCCATAGATTCGGCCCCCGGTAATCTCCCTTTAGGGGTCGGACGTTATCACGCATGGCGCAATCAAAAAGCCGCTGAGCGCTATGGCAGTCGAGCGATTGCTCTTCGACATCTGATCGCTTCTCAATCAGTCAACGACTAAGTCTTTAGGAGGACATAATGATGGATGCTGATGTTTATCTTTTGAATCAACTTTACCTGCAGAAAGTCAGGGAGTGGCTCCTGAGTGGGGAAGAACACAAAGCACAATATCTGCTTGGGGTTCCCATGGAAATCCTTCCCCTGTTGAAAAGAATGTCGCTCGCTCAGCTCCACGAGCTGGCCCATTCTCATCTTCTTTGTTTTGGTTGTCGCCTGACCCCTCAGGTCCTGAAAGACTATCTTCAGCACCAACCCGAGTCTGGATCCACGGAACTGCTTCATTGGCAGTGGTTAACGACCGCGACGGAGGTGCATTGACATGGCCTTAACCTCCCTATTAAGGCATCAGCGGCGAGAACTCGCCATGAAACTGGTCAAAAGAGAGCTTCGAACCTCACCGGTCCATTCGCTGACGGGGCTTCCAGAACCTGAGATTCGAACCCTTTACCGCATGCAGCATGATCGATCGCCGCCCTCGGGTCCGATGCCGAGTGCATCGTCTTTTTTTTCTTCACGAAAAAATCAAGCCGAGGTGACCTTGTTTGGCGCGCTCTATCGCCATCTTGGAGGAAAGAGGATTCATCGGCAGCTGTCAGCAGACATCCTGATGAAGGCGCATGACCTTTATAGGGCCGTTCATCCTGATGATGGTGGTGGAAAGGGGCTCGATTTTACGGATGCTTGGGTCATTGCCCGCGATCTCAAATCAGGAGCAACGCGCTTTCTGCCTTGCCGGCAGTGCGGGCTTGATTATCTCATTGCCGACCATGTCGATATTCCACCGAGCTGTCCTTTCTGTTTCTTCAGACGCCTACGTAAGCAAAAGGAAGGCCGCTAGCACCATCGTCCGGTGACCCTTCTTTTTTTTACCGCGTGTCGGTGATAGGGCGCTAAGTCCGATCACCGACACCGGTTTCCTTGATGATTGTATCCACGTGGTTTTTTGTGGCTTAATGGAGCTAAAGGTGTAGACGAATGCGTCCTCAACCCGTGTGTTTTTTTTGGTTTGCATCAAAGGGCCGAGGTATTCCATGCAGCAACAGCCAGCCATCCACTTGACCAGGAAGGGACTGTCCATCCATCACCCAAGGTTATTTACCCAGGGTGGTCAGAAGTTATTGCGAGAATTTACCCATCGCGCTTTTGCTCATCATGAGACTCAAACAGTCGCTATCAACCCTGAGTTGGGTCAAGCTGAGATCTTATTTGATGGCCATCAAACGTTGGCTCAGCATGCGCCCCGTCTGATGGGTCTTTTTTCAGACCGGTTAGATTCCGCGCCATCCGGTCATGATTTACCTCGCTGGCCTTGGGCGCGCCCGGTCAAATTGATGCGTTGGCGCGGGGTGGTCACGACCCTGCCACTGAAAGAGCATCGTTCAGGCTGGGTTTCAGTAAATCTTGGCGATCGTCAACGGGCCTCCTTTCCGATTAATCATTTTCCAGAACGCCTGCGGGGTCTTCCTGGGGTGATAGAGGCTCGAGCGTCCCTCCTGCGCCCGGTGATCGAAGTCCGTGTCGATGACGCAGCCCATCCTCTGATCTGGATCCGGACGCTCGAGAATTTAGTGGGCGCTCATGGCGATAAATCGTGTCCGATGGTGCCTTCGCCCAAGACGCCTCGGGCTATCGCTCATCTGAATCTTGCTCTCTGCGCCGCGGGACAGTTCATGATTCCCGTGTTGCTGCCGATCGCCTCCGGTGTCATTGTGATCACCCGCTATCCTCATTTCAAAGAAGCGGCCCGCGAATTTCGTCAAGGGCGTCTTGGAGCCCCCGCTTTCGGCTCAGTGGTGTTGGCTTGTTCAGTGGCCGGGGCAGCTCCTTTTGCTTCCGCACTTGCTGAGTGGCTGAGTTCTTTCTGGCAGCAGGCCTGGCGCCGAGGTATTGTTCGACAAACTCGAACGCTGCTTGAAGATCTGAATCGCGACCCGCTCCTTGAGGGTGAAGAGGATGCGTTGACATCCTTGTCCTCCATAAGGGGCAGAACGTTAAGGCTGGAACCGGGTGACCTGTTGCCTGTCGATGCCCAGATCCTTTCTGGTGAGATTTTGGTTCAAGATGCCCTGCGGGATTTTGGCCCTTTTAGAACCACCCGAAAATCGGCCGGTGATGTCCTTGAAAGTGGCTACCGCCTCTTAGCCGGAGAAGCCATCGCAAGACCTCTTCATCTCAGCGGTTCCTCCCGTCTCGATTATGTGACCGAAGTGATCAGGACGTTACCAGAACGGATATCCCACGATCCTAGGCTCCGCATCGAAGCACGGCGTCTCGCGGATAAGTCCGTCGCCCCGAACCTCGTCATTGCGGGCGCTGCGTTTGCAACCGGTGGTCTTCATATGGCCAGTGCGGTGCTTCATCAGGATTGGATTAATGCTCCTTTTATTGCCGCTCCCACTGAGTTTTTTGATGATCTTCGCTCCGCCCTTCGGGAGGGAGCGCTCATCAAATCACCCGCTGCGCTTCTAGCCCTAGCCGAATGCGACTTGTTGATCCTTGATCCACGACTGCCGTTTCTTGGTCAACAAGGCCTTGAAGTCGTTTCGATTGATACGCATCTGATTAACCCTAAAGAAGTCCTGACGCTCGCTGCGGCGGCTGCCGAGTTTCTCGGTGACCATCGTTCCGATGCGCTTCGCAACGCGGCGCGTGCGGCTGAAATCCACGTGACCCCGGCCTCACTGATCGATTTTGATCAAGATGTCATTGCAACGCGTATTGGACAGCAGACGGTGATTCTTAGGAACGTTGATGGCCTTCATCAGCATCTTTCACCGGATCTTGAGGTGGAGGTGGATGGTCAAAGGCCATACTTTGTTCGGTTTGGCGAGACCCCTGGGAGCGCCGCTCACCCCGTCCTTGCCGATCTTGCAGCGGCCGGACTGCGGCCAGTCCTCTATGGTACAAACGACCCTGAAACCCTCGCACTTGCAGAAAAACTGGGCGTTGAAGTGATGGCACCGTCCCTTGAAGGTGAAACCCTCGGCCACTGCATGAGGACACTTGATCAGGCAGGATATCAATGCGCCTTCTTGACCACGCCTGAGGCTGAGAAGCCGTTGACCACATTAGCTCACGTCGTCCTTACCGCAGGGGGGCCTAAAGGAGACCATGAAGACAGTCAGCTTCTGCTGCTTGATGAATCCCTTCAGGCTTTACCGTGTTTGTTGGCGCTTGGGAGAAGCCACTCCGGCAAAGTCCTGAAGGCCACGTCAAAGACAATACCCGCCAATCTCCTCTGTATCGCGGGGGCCTTTACCGGAACGCTTAACGGCACAACGGCGACTATGTTGGCCCATTCGGGGGTCATGGCCGTGACCGCGTCTCAGAAGCGACTGCTGGCCCGCGGCAGGAATGCTTAACAGAGGAGAAGAGGAGGGGTCTTCAATGATTCAGGCCTACTTCACGTGAATGGATGGGTGAAGACGGCTTTGATTGAATTGCCGCAGAAGGCCAACCAGATCCGGCCGCTCCTCTCTCGCAATTTTTTCGAGAATGTTAGCGACCATCGGCCCATGATCTGCGCTGACAGCAAACAACCTTTCACGACTTTCTATGGTGCTTAATGAGGTGTCTTCAGCGTCTTCAAAAAGGCCCAGGAAACGCGCTTTGAGGGTCTCTTTTAGAAAATCATGTTGCTCCGGGGTCAGGGCATCTTTTATCTTTTCCTGCTCCTTCTCAATGAGTTGATTGATCAACTGATCAGCGGCTTTTGGCGATTGGTGAACCGCTGCGCGAAGGGCGTCTGACCATCCTTCGCCATGATCAAGCGCTGCCTCATAAACCGCCATAAATTCTTTGGCGAGGGGAATTCCGAGGGTATTCAATTCTTTCAATCCATTAAGAAACGGGGCTCCGACCGTGTCATAGCTCCAAGCAGCCGGTGATTTATCGAGGTCAGCCTCATCCTGAAGTCGCTGAAGGATCAGCGATCGTTGATTCTCATGGAGGGGGGCGCTCATGGCCTCTTGTTGATGGTTGACGTGGTTGATACCTTGATCATTTGACTGACGAATGACCTCTTGGCCATGGTCTATGAGGCCATGGAGTTGATCGATATGCTGCTTGACTTCTCCTCGTTCAAAATGCTTGTTATCTCCATCGATGTGCCGTTGATCCACTGCCGCTTCAATAGAACCATAGGCCATCTCTGTGTCAGTAAGATCCTTGTGGTGTCCTTGATGGCCCGCTCGAGGTTCAATAGGCGCCCTGAAGGTGTTGCCTAAGATGATATCGCCGAGGCGTTTTGCGAGTTGCCCCTGTTCTTCATCAAGAGGGTGGTAATAGGCGGGACTGTGGCCTGATAAGAGGGATAGACCGGCGGCGGCATAACTCTCTTTATCGTCATTCATCAGACGTTGCTGTTGCCATTCATTCCCCAAGCGCGTCGCATCTCCCCGAAGGCCCAAGGTTCCAAGCGCTTTGTCGAGCGCGGCCATTGAGTCTGGGTTTAAGGCCAACCGGTGACCGACCTCTCCCGCACCAATGGCCATGTGCGTTCCATGCCGCTCTGTATTCGCGATACTCTCGGTATAAGTCCTCTGAGCGTCCATCACATCACTGGCGGCGGATCCGAGATGGCTTAATTCTTCTTGGCTGACACCGAGGGATGCGACTTCGCGGACCCCTTGCTGGATATCTTTGGTCATTGATTCAGCAAATTGGGACTGCCAACCCCGGTCTGAACCCACCCTTGATTGAATATCCGATGCAATTTCGTCAGCTCTCGCGGAGCCAACATGAAAACGATTCTGGAGTTCACCTGAAAGGCCAGACTGGAGGGAAGCGCCAAAAGGCCCTCCCTGAAGACTGCCCTTAGCCGCTGCACTGACGAGCGAGGCATAATCATCGCCACTGATTCCGGTTTCGCGGTAACGTTCCGCATAACTTTCTCCGGTTTGGGCCATGAATTGATCTGTCGCGCTCTGGGTGGTTGACATCTTTTGGGAGATGGCGCCGCTGTCAAAGCCTTCTTCCCGCACCCCTTTCGTATGACTGACTTGTTGCTGCACTTGTTGCATGAAGCTTTTTGTTGACCTTTCAGCCGCCGCATCCGCAGATTGTATGCTTTGGCTTTGATCTTGACTGATCTCGAAGGTCGGCAGCACGGCGGCCGCCCCGGTTCCCATGACGCCTGTTTGGGGGGTATGCTGAAATCCGGGTGACATGTTAATGAGGCCTGAGGAGGTGATGACCGCGGGTGATCCAATTTTTTCATCGATAAAATCACCCGACTGCATGCGCCCTAGAAAATGAGTGGCGGTGATGGATCCCCCATAGACCAGCATCAAGGCGATGGCCGGGGTGGAACTTGCCAGCATCCCACCTACTGCGAGCCAGTTTTCAAGGGTCCTGTCGAGTTGGTAGAGACCCATGATTGAAGGCAGTTCAAAGGCCGCGCGCTGAAGGGCATCAATGCTTTGGGTGGCCGACAGCGTGATATAGAGATTGATAATGGCGAGGATCGGCATCCACAGCTGAATCCACACCAGCATCAGGCAGTATTGGCCCATCATCTGGATACCACGACCACCCAGGAGAAGCGTAAAGGCCATGATGGGCGTAAGAGCAAAACTAAATCCTTCGATCCACGCCATCATCGGACGAACGATCCTTGTAAAGAGGGTTTCTTCTGCTGCCCACTGGGTATTTCGTTGCAGTATGGCGGTTTCTATCATGGCCGCTTGGCTGGCATGCAGACTGTCCTCATGGCGACGAATGACCCCCGCTTCAAACATCGGGAGGAGGGCGGCCGAGATCATATAATCGCGAGCCGCCAGTTGCCCCCGGGTCAGCGCATCAAGGGCAGACTGCAGGCGGTCCAGGGTCGGTGATGTCCTCCCTAGCGTCGCATCGAGACGTTGCTCAAGGGCATTTAGGCCTATTTGATTGAGATAGGCTTCAATCTTTGGCCAGGCGGTGCTGCAGGTGACTATTTCTTGGCGTTGATTGAGGTGAAGGGCCGTCGTATAGAGGTCGGAGTCAAAGCGGATGGCATCGAGAACCTTTGGTGTTCTTAAGATCTGATCCATGGGCGTGATCCCAAGGTCGACCCCGGTGAGGGTGCAGTCCCTCACATAGTCTGCGAAGGTCTCTTCAAGGTCGGTCCCAGGATGTGGGCTATTAGCCCCCCCGAGATCCATCCGTGATTTTAGATTTCGGCGGACGGCGGTGATGATTTCAAGGGTGGTCGCAAATCCGTGTTGGGTCATGCTGGGAGTGCTGAAGCCCTGTTCAAACAGTACGGTGAGTCGATAGCCGAGCGCTGACAGAATCGCGCCACTGACCGCAGGGCCCAGGGGGACATGATCGACCATCCGCATCTCGCCGGTATAGGCGTCCTCAATAGCGACCTTCGCGGTGGGAACGAAGAGGGCGAGATAGAGAAGGATCGCGGTGATCATGTTCTGATAGCTCAAACCCCGCCCTTCGTTCTGCATCAATCCCCGAACCATCATAAAGAGGACACCGATCAAGGCGCCAATACCCGCGGCCATGCTGAAGTCGGCGGTGGCGGTGACCATGGCGAGACTGTTGAGAATCGCCGTCAAAAAGGCGGCATCACCAATCGAATAGAGGGTATAAGTCATGGGGTTTTAGCGGTCACTGCGCCCGTAGCGTGTTCTAGCCCCCCATAATGCTTCGGTTTGAGAGTTAACCTGAGATCTTGATAAAACCTCAGAAGGGATTGGGTATTGCCGAATCGGCCGCCAAGATCATGGCTGACTTCATCGACCTCATGCGCCACTTGACCCAGGAGTTCCTTTAGTTTTGCAGCGTAAGCATGATCAAGGTTGAGAGTGCTGAGACGGCCAGCATAAAGAAGATCATCGATGAGACTTTTTGACATCTCAAAAGCGATCAACGGTGACGCTTCTTCAGCAAAGAGACGGGCGAGTCCTTGATCCTCCCGAGACAGATTCCTGAGCATCGCCCCCATAGCCCCGGGAGCGGCGGTCATGAATGCTTCATCCTCCTTCCCAAGAGGTCCCTGATTAGTGGAGAATTTAGCAACCAGACCGCCATATCCATCTTCGCCCAGTAAGATCTGTCGAACTCTGCCATGAAGCCCCATCAGCGCGTGGGTTTCAATGACGGGGTGCAGGCACCCATCCATCCCGCCTGTGTCGCAGCGATACCTCTTCGCCGGTGACGATGCATTGTCCGATCCCATCAGCACATCCTTAAGGCCGATCAATGGGGGTAATACCGTCACCGGAAGATTCATCCCTTTACCATCAGGACTTTGACCCGGTGCTTCAAGAATCAAGGAACCTGTCACCGATAGAATATCCTCCAACAGTCCATCATCGCCCGAGGTAAACCACGCTGCGACGTGTGCTTCATGGAGCGCGCGCCAAGTGAGGTTACCTTGAATCTCATGGGCGAACGGCCCTGGTGCTGCCTTTAGTGCCTGCTCTAATGGATCGCCAAGGGCCGAGTTGCCGGCCATGCTTCCGAACACATCACTGACGCCTCTCGATAAGGAAAGCGTCGACATCTTCGATTTATTTTGGGTGTCAAAGGCAGCAACACCATCATTAACAAGGCCTTGAGCAAGTTGGCAGGAACTTGAAAAAAGTTGGTTGAACTGCTGAACCTTTCGCTGTAAATCAGTCATCACACTCCCGCAATCAGGGCACATCGCATTGATAGCCAACTGAAAGGCATAACCTCCAGCATTACCGGCAATACTTCTCATGAGGGTCACAAACTGATCAGAATTGATGAATGAGAATGAGCCGCCATAAAGATCAATGCCGCCGCAACCGCCGCCAAATGAAGGCGGTACCAAGGTAATGGGCTGCGTGTGTAGGGTCCGGTTTCTTATTGACACGGAACCACCACTTAAGACCCCCCGTCGTTGTGACATCACCAGGTCTGGCCGTGAGGTATTGGTCATGCTGTTCATCATCAGATCCATCTCTTGCTGAAGCCCCCCTTCACTGTCGCCATAAGCGATCATGGCGATAATGAGGAGGGTTCCACGACCTTTCTTTGTCATGGCGCGGTGGACGGCCCTTGATGCGGTAAGGCGAGTGCATCGCCAAGGCTCGGCGTTGCAACCGGAAGTTCACCTTGGGTTTTAGTCCATAGATCGTCACTCAGATAGCCATCCCGATGCGCCATCGTGAGAATGCGCTGGGTGAGCTCTTCAAGGGCGACCAAGCCTTCAGCGATGGGGACAATTCGATGAGGCGGTTCTAGTAAAAAGACGGCAGGGGTCGTACGAATACCTAAAGATTCTGCTTCGCCATGGTCGCTTCTGAAGGAAGGATAATGGCCCAAAGGCAATGGTTTTCCATCCAACGATAGGGGGATCACCTTGATCTGATGCCGAATCTCCAATCCTCTGATGAGAGGCGCCTCAAGATCGCAGTACCGACAGTCAGAGCGGAAGGCAAAGAGGATTCCACAGCGTAAAGCAATGATCTGAAGGGCCTCTTCAGTAGCCTCACGCGCCATTCGATTCGCTTCATGAGCGCCGAAGGTGGTGATCGGGCGGCGCCTATTTTCATCCAATGTTGGATCCGATAAGACAACCTCATGGGCCGCGTCGGTAAATCGATGGGCCTTGTCCATGAGTATTCGCTGCAAGGCAAAATAATGGTGGATGTTTTGTGGGGTTGGGTCATCGATGGCCCGATCGCGGTAATTCGGAAGTTCTGATCGAAACCACGCCGTCGACAGAGGCGCGGGTGGTGTGTTTGATTCTGCAGATGGCTTGCTATCTGAGGGCGACTTTATGGGTTCGGGAGTTGTTTTTTTGAGTTCTGGCGGAGACGTTGGGATGATTTCTCGCCAGAACCAGCCGCGTGCCTTGTCGCTGTAAAAGGGTTTTTCACTCCCATGCGCGTTGACAGTGGCCAGCAGCAGAAGGGCTATTGAAATGATCATGACGGCATGAGGAATAGGATTCGACAGGCCGGTCATTGTGAACGGAAGGGCATCTAGCCCTGTTCTTGAACATCAAGAAAACAAGCAGTAACCTCAGAGAGGACGCATCATGAGATGCCCCCTCGTGCCATCAGGGCTTATCGAGCAGGCTTTTAGGAAACCGGCAGCTCACCGCATAAGGTCCAGAGTAGGGTTCATGACTGTTATAGACGAATCCTGGACTAATGTTGGGGCGACCGATCCTGCAGTCCATGGCGAACGTCGCCAGCGTGTAGGCGTCACCTTTAGAAATCCTGAGTGGTCCTGAGGCCGTTTCGATGAGACTGTAAGCTGCATTCTTCATTGCCGTCATGAGATCGGTCGGGTGTGTACGATAACTCACCCAATACTTGACGGTATCATGCGTCATGACCTCTGGCGCACGAGGTCCCCTGCGCTTTTTCGGAAGCAGGCAGTAGGTTCCATTCACTTCATCGACCACCTCTGAGATGGGACAATCCCAATGTTTCAGAAGATAGGCGGTGGCCGCGGCGTCATCAAGACCATATTTGGCCATGATGAAGCGGTGACTCTCCGCCAGCAGATTCTGCATGGCGGTATTCATGTTGAGATCATAGCCGACTGTCGCCCAGTTCTTTTTGGTTTCAATGACCGGCCATTGTCCAAATTCGGGACGATCGCGAGTATGCACCAGATCAATGGTGACATTGAGTTCTGGGTAGGCGGTTTCAAGCGCATCGAGATCAATCTCCCCATTACCCTGAGCGGCGTGTGAATCGCCGGTCCAGATGCTTGCACCATCTCGGAAGACCGGAAGATAGGTGGTTGAACCGACAGTCATTTCTCGAATATCGAGATTACCGCCCCATGGACCCGGTTGCTTGGTGTCACAGCCCGGAGCGCTGGTGTATTGAATGCCTGGAATGTGGTAACAATAGGTCCCCGGATTCTTGGGGTTTTCGTCAGGACGCGCGACGGCCAGAACACCTGGAAAGGGTTTCAAGGGGATGGTGATGTGGTCATTGAATTTGGCTGTCATCGTTTCATTATCAAGATAATAAGTGTCGATGAAGGCCTTTCTCGGATTGGGCCACATTTTTTGAGCGATCGTGTTAACGGTTGTGGACCCCTCAACGAGAGGATATTCAGGGAATAACCCGGCTGAATCACCACTGTTGTTGGTGGCATAACTCAGCATTCTGATTTTATTGATGTGGACGGCTACAAAATCAATCGGGGCTTGACCCCACTGAGGGGCTCTCGCCCCAAGGACTTTGATCGGTCCCGTCATCGTGTGCGGGCCACGGATGACCGTCATGGGATCACCGGATTCAACGATGGCGCTATTGATGTAGCTCAGTTGTTCTATGGTGATGCCGGGAACCACCTGGCCGCCACCCGCCACCACGGTTTCGATCGCAACGGTATCACCCGGACTGATTTCAAGGGCAACCGGTTGGTCGGGATATTCAAAATACCCCCAGGTAGTGGTTGCTGGCGAGGCCGGCAGAATCCAGGTCCGGTTCATGCCCGCCTTGCTGGAGCGGACTTCCATATTGGGTTGAAAAAGAGGGCCCTTAAACATCACGGGCGGAAAGGGGATCGGTGTAGGCTGGGGATAGCAGGGGGTGTTGTTCCACGAATGACCGGTTTTTTGATCACAGGTAGCCACCGGAACCCATTGGGGGAGTCCATCATTCTCAGCGGTTAGGGGTATCGCCGAGTAGGCCAGACCGCTCCTGATCGTGATCAGTACAATCATCGCAACAAGGAAACGCTCTTTTTTTATTGATTGACGGGCCATGGATTGGTGTCTCGCTGGTTAAGCCTGTTGAAGAGGAAATTCCCTCAACCATCGTGGTTTTTGATAGATCGATGACCATGCGACCATTGAAGGTCGCCCGTTCCTGACTGGATTCTATCAAAGATCATCGGATGTCGGCTCATGATGATCAATGACCGCGGCGGCAAGACTATTCCCCAGCACATTGGTGGCACTCCGCCCCATATCGAGCAAGGGATCAATCCCAAGAATTAATAGCAAACCCGCCTCTGGGATTTGAAAATGGGTCAAGGTCGCCGATATCACCAGCAAAGAGGCTCTCGGAACACCGGCGACTCCCTTGCTGGTGATGAGCAGCATGAGGAGCATGACCCACTGATCGCTGAGGGGCATATCGATGCCATAGGCTTCGGCGATAAAGAGGGTTGCAAAGGTCATGTACATCATGCTGCCATCAAGATTGAAGGAGTACCCCAAAGGCAGGACCATCCCAACCACCCGCTCCCTGCAGCCAAAAACTTCAAGCTGGCGCAGGAGAAGAGGATAGGCCGCTTCACTACTCGCGGTCCCAAAGGCAAGCAGCATGGGATCTTTGATGAGACCCAGAAGATGTCTGACAGAGACGCCCATGAGAAGTCGACCGATCAGGATCAAAACGCTCCAAAGGATAAATAGCCCACAATAAAATTCGATCATCAAAAGCCCATAGGTCCCAAGAATGCCGATGCCCTGAACAGCGATGACACTGGCAATGGCTGAAAAGACCGCAACGGGTGCCATCATCATGATCATGCTGGTGAGACGAAACATGACCAGCGCGAGGGATTCAAGGAGCATGAAGACGGGTTTAGCCGGGGCGCCAATGGCGCCGCCTGCAAGACCAAACAACACCGAAAAGACCACAATCTGAAGGATTTCATTATGGGCCAAGGCGTCGGTGATGCTGGCTGGGACGAGATGCTCTAGGAAGATTTCGAAGGAGAGGGATTCTGCAGCGCCCTTGATGGAGGTGGCCGCGTCTGGCAGGGGCAGATGAAGGGCTGTGCCTGGATGCAGCAGGTTGACTAACAGCATCCCAAGACAGAGGCTTAGGAGCGAGGCAGAGATAAACCAGGTCATCGCCCGAAGGCCGATCCTGCCCACCGCGGCCCCTGATCCCATCTGCCCGACTCCAACTGTTAAGGTGGCGAGGACCAATGGGCCAATCAGTAGCTTGATGAGCCTTAGAAAAAGGTCGGTCAGGGCTTTGAGTCCCCGAACCACAAGATCTATCGTTTGTGGATCTATGTCGGTTTTAAAAAAGCTTAGGAAAGATCCCACCAGGATGCCTAAGAAAACAGCCAAAAGTACCCGTCGGGTGATGAGCCGGCTGGCTTTTGAACTGTCGATGGATGGCTTATTCAATGTCATGGGGTGATCACGTTCTGGCCGTAATGGTGGAGGGCATTCATCGCGATCATCTGATCTTCAAGCTCCCGGCAGCGCTCTTCCCAGTAGGCCGTGGTACCGAACCAGGGAAAGGCTTTTGGAAAGGCAGGATCGTTCCACCGTCTTGCAATCCATGCGGCATAGTGGATGAGCCTTAAGGTTCTTAGGGCCTCGACCAGATGCAGCTCCCGACTATTGAACGATCTAAACGTCTCATAACCTTCGATGAGGAGTTCAAGATCCAGTCGTTGTTCGTGGCGATTACCGGTGAGCAGCATCCAAAGATCCTGAACGGCTGGCCCCATGCGACTGTCGTCGAAATCAACCAGTAAAGGGCCATCATGAGACCACAGCACGTTTCCTGGGTAGGCATCACCATGGAGCCTCAAGTGCTCAATGGGCCCTGCTTGCTGATAGGCGTTCTCTATTGCAGTCAAAGCCTCGGTGGAGATCGCTTCGTAATGTTTGAGGGTTTCGTTGCCCATAAGGCCCAGCGCCAAGATAGCATTTCGGGGTTCGATACCAAAAGATTCGATATCGAGGGTAGGCCGATGGCTGAAGGCTTTCTGGCCGCCGATCAGATGGACTCTGGCCATGAGACGGCCCATGCGCTCAACATCATCTGGATCATTTAATTCAGGGGCATAGCCGCCCCGCCTTGGGAACGATGCAAAACGAAACCCGCCATAGTGGTGGAGTAGGTCACCGGCTGGATTGGACAGCGCGGCGACGATAGGTAATTCATCAAGGGAGAGTTCTTCTAGAAATTGAAGTTCTTCTAAAATCGCTGCATCAGACCATCGGTCAGGGCGATAAAACTTGGTGATGATAAAGTCCCCATCATCCAGACCGACCTGAAAGACACGATTTTCGTAGCTATTTAGAGCAAGAAGACGACCATCAGGTTCAAAGCCACTGGCTTCGAGCGCGCTCAATATGACGTCAGGAGTGAGTCCATCAAAAGGAACCAGGGTGCCATCCTTGTCGTCGCTCACATGCGCGTCATCCAATCGATTAAAGGGCATGAGAAGAGGGTCCGCCGGGTGGTTGATCAGCGTTGATTGAGCACGTGCTCAATCAACGCTAGAAGATCGGGGCCAAAACGTGGGGAAAGATGGGCTTCAACCGGGAGATACCAATAATTGTCTCGGGCAAGATGAAAACACTTGACCGCATCTTTCTCTGTCATTAAAAGGGCTTCATCGCCAGCAAATTCAAGATCATGTTGCGTGTAGCGATAGTGGTCGGGGTAAGTCTTCGTCTTCATGCTTACGCCCTGCGCTTCTAAAAGCGCATAAAAACGTTCCGGGTTACCAATCCCAGCCATGGCATGAAGCGGCGCTCCGATGAATCCAGTCAGTTGTTTACGCTGGCAGACGTTCTTAAGGTTGGTGGCCAAACTGCCTTTGAGCTCCATCGTGTACTCCGCCTCTGGATGACCGCTATGATAGACGACCATGTCGACCTGTTCGAGTCGTTCGACGGGTTCTCTTAAAGGGCCTGCGGGAAGTAGATGTCCATTACCGAAACCGCGTTGGCCATCAATGACGGCAATTTCGATATCCCTCATCAATTCATGGTGTTGGAGACCATCATCGGTAATCAGGATATCCACATCATGCGCCTTTAGCAGCGCTTCACCGGCAAGCACCCGTTGTGGGTGGACATAGACAGGGCATCCGGTTCGTCGGGCGATGATCACGGGTTCATCTCCTCCCTGAGAGGCAGGCGTCTGAAAGGTGACCCCCAGGGGTTGCCGCGAAACATTCCCACCATAACCGCGACTTATAATCCCGGGTCTAAAGCCCCGCGACTTCAGAAATTGAGCAAGCCAGATGGTCAGTGGTGTCTTACCGGTTCCACCGACGGTCAAATTGCCGACGACGATGACAGGGACGGGCAATTTTTTGGAAGCAATTCTGCCACTCTGATAGGCTTCCCTCATCAGACTCGCGCTATGCCGGTAGACCTGTTCGATGGGAAGCAGCAATAGATTTGCTTTTTTTTGGCCGTACCACAGATGATGGGTTAGGCGATGAAAAACATTCGATAAAGGCATAAAAGGGGTGTTGTTGGTGGCGTTTTTCTTCTACCATCGCTCCTAGATAGGCGTTTTGTCAATCTTCACGGTTTTTCCCTTAAGCGACATGATCGTGTGCTGATGATTCATAGTGCCCTTCGCATCTTTTTCTTGGGACGTTTTTCGCTCATCAGCGGGACTTTGGCCTTGCTGTTGCTCGGTCAGTTCCTTTCGGAGTCTGTCCTAGGGTCAGAAGCCCAGCCTGATGAAATTCAGCCGACGGCTGATACCCTTGACATCACCAACCCAGGCTCTGATTTGGCCAATTTTCCAAATAGCGCGTTCACCCTCCCTGCCGGCGGCTTTTACCTTGAGATGACCCCCGTCAACCTCACCACCTCCTCGAAGCGCAGTTCCCCACAATACAATGCAGAATACCTCTTGCGCTATGGTTTATTGGATGACGTTGAGATTCGGCTCTATTCCCAAGGTTTTACCGTCCAAGGTAATCCTAATCAAGCCGTCGGATTTAGTCCGCTGACCTTTGACAGTAAGATTCATTTTTGGGACGAATGGAAAGAGTATTATTTACCCGCGGCGGGTCTTGAAGTCCTCCTGCAGACAGATCTCTTGGGTTCGTCAGCATTCAATGCGGGCCTTCAGCCCGCGTTCAGCATTAATTTTGATCAGACACTCCCTTATGATTTTGAAATCGAGTACAACCTCGGGGCCGCTCGTTTTCCTGATCCTCAAAACCTCGATACGAATGTCTGGGACGCGACCTTCGCTTGGGCGATTCAGCGGTCGTTGACCGAGGATATCGACCTCTTTATCAATGGCTACTATAACTCTTCAAGCCTTCCAAGAATGACCACACGCACTGATAAATATCAACCCGCCTGCCCGACGGATGGCCCTTGTCAGGACTTTGAAAAAGTGCGGCGGGCGATAGACTCGGGGGCTAATGTAAAAATGCAGGCTGTGGGTGTAGGAGGCATCTGGACCATGGATGAACATACGGTCTTTTTCACTAATCTTGCTGCAGGCGCCTCCAGTTCAACGCCAAACTTCACTGGTTATTTAGGGTTTGCCTGGACGCCTTAACGGCTAAAAAGAGCGCGCGCCGGCATCGATTGCCGGCTGCGGTGTTCAAGCGGTTTTAACCCGGCCAACGCCACGCGTTGATCTCCGGGCTGTCAATGCCATGCGCATAGGCGTATTCACGACATGCAATCTGCTCATTACGATAGCGTTCTTTGGCATGAGCGCCAGCGGATCTTAAGGCAGGGACACGATCGATCACATCTATAGCGAGACTGAATCGGTCAATCTGGTTTTGAATGGCTAATTCTAACGGCGTATTGATATTGCCTTTTTCTTTGTAGCCACGCACATGGAAATTGGAATGATTGGTCCTACGGTAGGCCAGGCGATGGATCAAATAAGGATAGCCGTGAAAGTTGAAAATGACAGGCTTGTCGATGGTGAAGAGGCTATCAAAATCTAGGGTTGATAGTCCGTGTGGATGTTCGTAGTCAGGTTGCAACTTAAAAAGATCCACCACATTGATGAAGCGGATTTTGAGCGCGGGAAAGTCTTTCCGCAGCATGGCGGTCGCAGCGAGGGCTTCCTTGGTGGGAATGTCGCCTGCGGAAGCCATGACAACGTCAGGCTCTTGACCCTGGTCGTTGCTCGCCCAATCCCAGATGCCGATACCCTTGGTGCAGTGTGCTATCGCCGCGTCCATGTCAAGATACTGAAGGTGTGCTTGCTTGTCCGCAACAATCACGTTGATGTAGTTTTCGCTACGAAGACAATGATTGGCAATCGAGAGCAGGCAATTGACATCCGGAGGGAGGTAAATGCGCGTCACTTCGGCGCTTTTATTGACCACAATATCAAGGAATCCAGGATCTTGATGGGTGAACCCATTGTGATCTTGGCGCCAGACCGTCGATGTAATTAAGAGGTTCAGTGACGCGACACTGCTCCGCCAGGAGAGATGGTTAGAGATGGCCAACCATTTTGCGTGTTGATTGAACATGGAGTCGATGACGTGGACGAAGGATTCGTAGGTTGAAAAGAATCCGTGTCGACCTGATAGGAGATAGCCCTCAAGCATCCCTTCGAGGGTGTGTTCGCTGAGCATTTCAATCACCCGCCCATCAACGGCGAGTTCGCCGCCATCGGCATCCTCAGGGAAGATCGCTTCAATCCAAAACTTCTTCGACACCTCGTAGATGTCATGAAGTTTGTTGGACGTATTCTCATCTGGACCAAAGACTCTGAAATTAGTCATGTTGGCGGCCATGATGTCCCTAAGGAACTGGCCTAATGGGCGGGTGTTTGCAGCTTCCATAGCGCCCGGCGCCGGTAATTCAGCCCCATAATCTCTAAAGTTGGGCATCTTGAGCGCGCGTTTTAGGCGCCCGCCGTTGGCATGCGGATTAGCCCCCATGCGGCGCTCACCTTGTGGGCAAAAGGCGCGAATGTCAGCATTCGGGGCCCCCTTGGAATCAAACAGATCGTCTGGTTTGTAGCTCTTAAGCCAGGTTTCTAATAAGCTCAGATGTTCTGGATTTTTGACAACATCGGTCATCGGGACCTGATGCGCGCGCCAGAAACCTTCAACTTGGTGATGATCAATCGTCTTCGGCGCGGTCCATCCTTTTGGGCTTCGGAGCACAATCATCGGCCAACGAGGACGTGTGATAGTTCCCCCGGACCGGGCATTTTTCTGGATCTCTCTGATCATGTTGATACAGTGATCGAGGGTGGCCGCCATGGCTTGGTGCATAGACTCAGGTTCTGATCCTTCTACAAAGAAGGGTGTCCAACCCGTGCCTTCAAAAAACTTCTCTAACTCTTCATGAGTGATTCTGGCTAGGATGGTTGGGTTATTGATCTTGTAACCGTTCAGATTCAGAATCGGCAGCACCGCGCCATCACGCGCCGGATTGAGAAATTTATTGATATGCCAGGAGGTGGCAAGGGGGCCGGTTTCTGCTTCACCATCGCCCACCACGGCTGCAACAATCAAGTCTGGATTGTCGAAGGCGGCGCCACACGCATGGGAGAGTACATAACCTAATTCACCGCCTTCATGAATGGATCCTGGGGTTTCTGGGGTGCAGTGGCTTCCTATTCCCCCTGGAAAAGAGAATTGACGGAAAAAGGCCATCAAGCCTTCTTCATCCAGCGACTTGTCAGGATAGATCTCAGAATAACTGCCTTCAAGGTAGACGGGGCCCAAAACACCCGGGGCACCGTGGCCGGGTCCTGCGAGAAAAATAACATCAAGGTCATAGGCCTTAATCGCCCGGTTGAGATGGGTCCAGGTGAAGGAGAGGGCAGGGCTTGCACCCCAGTGCCCCAAAAGACGGTTTTTGATGTGTTCCGGCTTCAAGGGATCTTTTAAAAGCGCGTTTTCACGCAGGTAGATCATCCCCAGGGCGAGATAATTACAAGCACGCCAAAAGGCGTCGACCTGAGCGAGAAGGTTCGCATCAAGTGGGGTCCCAGAAATACTAGAACGTGCCGGACCAAAGCTGCTGATGTTTTTGGGGTTCGTGTGGCTTTGACTGTCGTTCATTTGGGTGGAGTTCCTCTTGAATTGGGGGAGATGGGAAGATGCGTCGTGTGGTTCATTAAGATCACTATAAACCCTGATAAGGTGAATCGTGTGACGATTGACCCATGCCATGAGCGAATCCTTGATTAAGCGATGCGATGCGGTAGCGGTTACAAGGAAGAGGAACTCAGCGTAGGATGTCGATGACGTCCGATTAACCCAGATGAGGGATCAAGCGATGCAGGTACACTGTTTAAAGATTTTTTTAGGGTCTCTTGGGCTGATGGCTCTGACCGCTTGTCAGACCCTACCGCTGCAAAATTTTGACAATTCTCCCATTCATCTGGCTAATAGCCATGAAACGCTGAGTGATGTCGAAAAGGCGATGGTTCGAGCGGGTACCCGCCTCGGCTGGCAAATAAGGACCATCAAGCCAGGTCAAATCAACGCCAAGCTTTATGAAGAAGATCAGATGGCTGAAGTCACGATTGATTACACTTTGAGCCTTTACAGTATTCATTATCTCAATAGTGAAAACCTTCGCTATAGCGCCGAATCTGGGAATCCTAAGATGATCTACAAGGACTATAACGATTGGGTTCAAGCGCTTGATCGGGCGATCCGACAGGAGCTACTCAACCGTCCTTCTTAAATCATCAGCGTCGGTCCTCTTCGAGGTTTCGGCGCTGTTGAATTTCATTCCTGGATGTCATGGAGGAAGCCTCATTGGGCCACCCAGTCCCCCCTCGCCGAACCAGTCTGAGTCAGTTGGAGGCGGCTGGCCGGCTGGCTCGTCAACGGTTACCTAGGAAAAATCTGTCTGTCTGGGATAAAGAATCCTCCCGGCGCGATCCTCTCCTGTTGCTAGAACAACAGGAATCCACCCGGGTTCCTGAGCTGATTCCTCTCAGGCATCACCGAATGGCGGTGAGTCCCTTTGCCTTTTTTCGAGGCTCTGCCATTGTCATGGCGCATGATCTTGGCCATGATCGACCCGATTCGGGGCTCCATGTCCAGCTGTCTGGGGATGCTCATCTTGCTAACTTTGGACTGTTCGCAGCACCCGATCGATCGGTGGTCTTTGATATTAACGATTTTGATGAAACCCATCAGGGTCCCTTTGAGTGGGATGTCTTGAGATTATCGACGTCCTTTTTGCTGGCGAGTGGCGGCAATGGGCTGTCGGAGCGGATATCGAAAGAGTTGGCTTTCATCGCCGCGAGGACTTATCGCCATGCAATGCTCCAATATGCAACGATGCATGAGATTGACATCTGGTATCAGCGGTTTGATGAGGCCTGGCTTGAAAATTTGATCGCTACGCTGCATGGCAAGGCCGCGGTTGAGCGGATTCGGCGGTATGTGGCGAAAGCGCGGGCTAGCCATCGTTGGTCCGCCGTTGAACGATTGACAGAGACCTTGAATGGCCATCCAAGGTTCTTGGATCTGCCGCCCCTGCTGACACGGATTCCCCTTCATCACGAGGCCCAACAGGCGCTGAATGATCTCTTTGATCGCTATGCCGACACCTTATCTGGTGGGGGTCGCGCGCTCCTCTCTCGCTACCAATTGGTGGATGCCGCGCATAAGGTTGTAGGCGTGGGTAGCGTCGGATTGTTAGCTTATGTCTATCTCCTCAAGGGGTATCACTCCGATGACCTTTTGGTGCTTCAAGCTAAAGAGGCTGTTGCATCCGTCATAGCCCCTTTTAGTGCCACACCGTATGCGGATGAAGCGGGGAAGCGGGTGGTCCAGGGGCAGCGTCTCATGCAGGCTCAAACCGACCTCTTTTTGGGTTGGTTGAAGGGCCCTGCGGGCCGAATGTTTTATGTTCGGCAACTTCGAGATATGAAATGGTCCCCGGATTTTGATCAGATGGATGAAGAGGAGCTGATCTCCTATGCCCATCTTTGTGGGCGGACGCTCGCAAGAGCGCATGCGCGCTCAGGTCAGTCCGTATCGATTGCGGCCTACCTCGGGAAAAGTGACAAGTTTGAAGAGGCGGTCGCTGACTTTTCAGAACGCTATGGCCGACAGGTAAAGACCGATCATGAGGCCTTCAGAATGGCCATCAAGCTGGGCACTTTGCCAGAATCCGGCGGCCATTTTGGTCTGCCAAATTTTAAAGTATCCGCGCGCGGCATTGAGCCAGTGATTCAGCAGAAGACACCCAACCGCTGAAGGATGAAGGCCTTCATCAAGCCTCAGGTCCCCAGAAAAAAGTCAGGGTCCGATTAACCTGATCGGACGCTCCAGCGTTTTTGGACTTCGTCAATGAAGGCTTCCACAAAACGATGGTCATGGAATCGCTCAGCGTAACTTTCGATGAGGTCTGAGTCCCAGCGGATATTTAATGCGCAGTCACAAGTCCTTGGATCGTGCCAATCACGGTCCTGACTCACCACCAGAACCTCACAGCCCGAGATGACCGCTTCTCGCAAGACATTGCTGTAGTGATCATAGGAATAGAGTGTCTTGCAGCGCCTTAGATTGTCCCCCAACCCCTTCATATTTTTGGCCACTTTTTCAAGGGGAATCGTATGAATACCTGTTGGAAGAGGGAACTTTTTTTGGAGGGCTTGTCCTTTGTGCGTGAACGATAATGAACGTGTTTTAGGGATAGATGGATCCGGATAGATAGCCTCCGGATCGATCAGGCCGAACCAAATCACCCGCTCAGGGCCCAGTGTTTCTCCAGCCGCGATGCTTGCAATGGGGAGCTTTTGGTCATCGTAGACGAACACCATCTCCTCCAAGGGATACACGGTATCCCCCCCCAAAAGCCCAGGATCATTCATCACCCACCGGATGATTTTCTGGGCCTTGAGTGGATTTCCCATCACTACCTCTGGGTAAATGACCACACTTTGTGACGCGGCACCCTCATAGAAGGGAGTTTGCCAGCCTTTTGGTGGCTGACCGCTCCCTTTGATTGCGGCTGAAAAACCGTGGGCATTGAGATGATGACATAGGCGAAAGAGGGCCCTTACCCCAGAACTTCGATGGGTATATCGAGGCGCCCAAATCAAAAAGGTGGGAGGGCGCTGCGTTCTTATAAGCGGAAGGAAATGAGGCCGCATCTGACTATTTTGGCGAGCGATAGGCGGGGAAATAGCGCGGGTGCGTCCCGCGTTCTCTACACAGACCCTGATAGGTAGAAGGCGCGTTAATCCGCCTCAAAAGATAAACCGGCTCCAGTCGATTGGCCCAGCGGGCTTTGAACAGGCGCAATCCTTCGCTAGCGCCAGCGGGCATGCCGCCAGTCATTAATCGTAACCGATGCGCTAGCGCATAGTCTTGAAGTCCCTTCATAAGGAGATAAGATGCATTCCAGCGAAGCCCTGCGGGGGTAAACACCATATGGAGAATCTGGAGGACATCTCCAAAAACAACGCCACAAGCCATCGCGCCGATGCTGACATCATCGCGCACTCTGAAGAAGATGCCATGGTTTAATGCGGCGATACTTTCAAAGTGCTCCACACTAAAATCAAGATAGGTTTCGCTTAGACTGCGTCGTTGAATAAGATCTCGATATAGTGGCGTGAAGGCGAGCTGGTCTTCTGGTTCAATCACCTCCTCGAAGAGGGCCCGTTGCTCTACGGTCGCTAAGCGCTTCCTCGCTCGGGTACTGAGGGTCGGGATCGGGCGACTTGGATCAAACACATAGTGTTCTTTCAAAAAAATCGGAGCAAGACCGGTTACTCTCGGAATGAAGCCAGGTTGAGTGACCACTGTCAGCGTGACTAAATCCTGAAAATCATCTCTAAGTGCGTCCAACATTCGGTCATGTTCTACGTAAAGATAGGGCCATGGACCGACGCCATCGTAATAAGGCGTACCCTCAATAGGGCGCTTAAGTATGTAAAAGTGACCTGACCGATGGGCGGCTGGTGTGCCTATCGTTGAGAGTCCCTTGACGTAGGTGTCCGCATGAAAGGGGCAAAGGCTCTCCATAGGCTTTCGGTTCTAAGGAAGTGAACGATTGGCTGAAGCAAGGGCTTTTCTGTTGCTTTTTAACAGGGCTTGAGCTCCCTTTAGGGAATAGCTGGGGGTCATCATAGGGGCCCAACCGTGTTCGTTCTTGATCCATGAGATGGATGTTTTTTTTTATTAAGAGGAGCGGGGGGGCGATAAGCGGGCGGTGGGCGTTGGGATAAGCACAAGCAACATGGAGCCGCGACGAACGTGAGGGCAAGGGAGATGACCGCCTGAGTGGCTCAGGCGGTGATTTTAAGAAAGTCGTGAGACAGGCTGAATTAGCTGCCACCGCCAAACTTTGGTCCGCCGGACTTCTTCATGTCACGCATGGACTCTTCAACCAGTTGGGTCGCTGCTGGAAGATCACCTGACTTAGCGGCTTCAACGGCGCGCTTCAGTTTGCCGGTGATGCGTTGCTGAGCGGCTGAATCGAGCTTCGATCTGGCTTCAGTGAGTGCTGCTTCGGCTTCAGTTTGAAAAACAGCAGCATTGCCCGCCTTGCCGGCATCAATGGCCTTTTGCGCAGGGATAGCCAGCGATGTCAGGTCTTCATTCATCGGGCCGCCAGCAGCAAGAGTCACACCACTGAAGGCGACAGACAGGATCAAGGCTGACAGAGCAATTGGTAGTTTCATTAGAAAGTTCCTAGTGATGAGCTCGCTATCATGACGAGCTGAAACATGGTCGAGACAGGTTTTAGGCAATAAAAAAACAGCCATTTGGCCGCTTGCCCAACGTCCGACTATTTTACTATGAAATAGTTCTCGTCTTTATAAAAAAAAGAAATACATCGGGATCGATCGTCCAAGCTTCGCTCGATCAGTGCTTTAAGGTGAAATTATTAACCCCCTCTTCAAGCGTATTAATGGCAGTTTCAAGGCTTTCTGTCACCAAAGCGCTCTCTTCGAGCGCTTCTGCTGAAATCCGGACACTTTCCTTGAGGACAGTCATCGAATCTCGGATGTCCTTGGCCCCTGCAGACTGGGAGCGCATGCCCTCGTAAACCACATCGAAGGCTGGAATGAGGTTTTGGATTTGTGCGATGATCTGATTGAACTGATCGGAGATGGTTTCGGTATCAGCAACACTCACTTGGACCTGTTGAGTAAATTGGTCCATTTCGCGAACCCCAGTGGTCACCGAGTCCTGCATCTCATCGACCATTTGTTCGATATCGAGCGTCGCCTGCGCCGTCTGATCGGCGAGGCGGCGAATTTCGCGCGCAAGAACTGCAAACCCTAAACCATAATCTCCCGCCTTTTCAGCTTCAATGGAGGCATTGAGGGACAAAAGATTGGTCTGGTCGGCAATACGGGTAATGGTGGTGGTCACACCACTGATCGTATTCGCCTTTTCTGTGATGAGAGACAAGCGATGGGAAATGCTTTGAGTGGCACTTCCAAGGCTCCGCATCACCGCTTCAAGACTCTCAAGCGATGTCTGGCCGGTATTGGCGAGTTCGGCTGTGACATCTGCACCGGATGAAATGTTACCCATCGTCTTCAACAGTTCTTCAGACGTGGCGGTGATCTCTTGGGTCGCTGCGGCGATCTGTAGGGTGGTCGTACCGAGCTGTTTGATTTCCTGACGTTGGCTATGCGTCATCCTCGACAGTCGGTCGCCGGTTTGAAGAAGGGTCTCCGTGGACGTTCTCACTTGGCCGATTAACTTATTGAGGTAGTCGACCATACGGGCTAAGGCAGACAGAAGCTTTCCTGTTTCACCGTGGTCATCAGAGGATAATTGAACTGAAAGATCACCTGATGCAACTTGCTCAGTCGCTTTCACTGCTTCATCAATCGGTTTGACAATACGCCTGGTGAGGCCAGCCACCAAAAGAGCGCCAAATAATAACGAGAGACCACCGGTGATCATGGCAATGGTTGATTCTTGATCAAGCAGATCATTCATGAGATCGGTTGACATATGAATCAAGATGGCACCCGATGCCACGGGAGCGCGAATGAAAGGATCCTTGCTCCCGCTGTTTTTCCCAATCGTATGATTGTCGGTGTTGACAATGGCACTGAGGGGAGCCGCTATGGCGATATGTCGGGGATCTAGGCGGGTGCTGGGACGATTTTGGCTGATCGCCTCCTTCAGCAGAAGGCGATCGGCTGGTTCGATCTCTGCCATCAAAGGATCGTTGTTTTCATCCACGAAGCTCTGGGTTTCAAGGCTCTGGTTGACCACCCACACGCGGTCAATCGAATCTTCAAGGACGACATTCTCGAGGAGGGCTTGGACCCCCATCGTATTTTGAAGCTCCTTCAGGTCATCCCCAGCCATACTGACCTGCACAATCCTCGGGCGATCAACGCCTGGAACACCAACATATTTGAAAAGCCGTCCGTCACGGTTTCGTCGTTTTAAAGGCTGCGTGATCGACATATCCTTGGATGCCTTCAGGAGTGGCCAGAACGCCTCTGCCTCGTGATCTTTTAGGGGGTCTATCTGATTTTTCAAACGGTCTTCTGGGAGGTTACTGAAGGTCGTCTTCCCGAGTTGATCTGAAATCAGCACTTCCCCAAGTAGATCAGGATTCACCATGTTTCTAAGTCGATCATTGATGGTGGTGGCTGGTATCTTGCAAGATTCAGCCACTGCGACATAGTTCGAAAGAATGCGTGCCGAAACAATGAGATGTTTCGCGGCCATTTCCTCGGTCCCTACTTCTACAGTTTGGCTGACCTCAATGGTCCTCAGCAGCACGTTGGCTAAAATTTGGCCATCCTGGCTCGCTTGCTGGAGCGCCGTGCGTTTGGCAAAGTGGCTGAGCCCGTAGACCGAGACCACGACCGATAAAGTCAGGAGTGGGAGGACGACCGATAAGAGGCGTTGCTTAAGGTTCATCTATGGTGATGAGGATGGCATCAAAACAGAGACAGTTTCTCATGGCTTCACGCCACCCGCCATCCCAAGGGTTGAACCTTCATGGATGACCTTCTTTCTTGGGAACCCATAAGGGGGTGTTGGAGTCTTAGAAAAAATCCTTGTGGGGCTGACAACGTCTCTTCGTACCACCTAAAAAATAACCACGGGAGTCACCCTGATGAATATTGGCTATATCCTCTTAATGTGCTTGGCGCTCGCTGTTATAGGGGACGCTTTCCTTCTTAGCCATAACAGGAATGGTGAAGATGATTGGGCGGACTTCCGTGACGCCCATCACTGCACCCCCTTGATGGAAACCGACGGAAGTAATCGGGCGGGGTATCGTTGTGATGATGGCAAGGTGCATTATCGTTGGCGGCAAATGCGTTGATGGCGAGACGTTTTTTTGCAAAGAAACTATCCGTTGTTTGAGGCGGCTAATGGCCTTTGAGCCTCCTTCCTCCTCAGGGCCTATGGTCTAAATGGCTTCCTTAAGGATACTATGAGGGTGTCCTCATCTTCTGGAGTCCTTCGATGAAAAGACACTGCTATTGGGCCAGCTTGGTCCTCTCGATCGCATCGAGTCACTCCTTCGCAGCCTGCCGAGATATCACGTTTGAAAGCCTGAATGCTGCAGTTCAAAAGGCCGCTTCACAAGGAAAATCGTCAGGGGGCTACGGGCTTCCACTGTGGGCTACCGTCGTCGATGAAACTGGCGCAGTGTGTTGGGTGACCACCAGCGGGACGCCTGGAGCGACCGCCGGTAACATGGCATGGTTGGGTGGCCGCTTGAGTTCAGTTCAAAAAGCCAATACGGCCAATGCCTTCAGCCTTGATGGCTACGCCACTTCAACGGCCAATCTCTATAGCGCTTCGCAACCCGGTGGGAGTCTCTTCGGTATTCAAGACAGTAATCCTTTGAATGCAGCGGTTGCCTACGCTGGAAACCCTTCCTTCTTTGGGACCTCAAAAGATCCTTTGAAAGGGAAAAGAATGGGCGGCATCCTGATGTTGGGTGGAGGGCTTGCGCTGTATCAGGGGACTAAAAAGGTTGGCGCACTGGGGGTTTCAGGCGATACATCTTGTAGGGATCATGCCCTTGCCTGGCTCATTCGTACCGCACTGAACTTAGTGCCTGCCGGTGTTGGCACGACGACGGTCAATTTTAATGCCGCGGGAATTCAGCAGACCCCACTGGCCGGGGCTAAGGTCGGTGATGAAATGATCATTGGAACACCCAATGACGTCGAATCCAGTTATTGGAATAGTTGGGCACAACCGGGTTGTCCCAATTCGGTTGATGCCATCAAAGTCCCTAGCAACGGGACCCTAACGACCTTTAAGTAAGGCTTCCTATGCAAAAACCAGGCAAGAGGGCAGCCTTATTCCAAAGGTTAACCCCCTTAAGGGCCGATGATGCCTCCGATGTATAGCTTGATCACTGGCGCCAGTCGAGGGATTGGCGAGGCCTTTGCTCGAACCCTCGCCAGTGAAGGTCATTCGCTGATTTTAATCGCAAGAGATCTTCAAGCTCTCACCGCCCTTCAGCAGAGTCTTACAGCACAATGGGGTGTCAAGGTTGTGGTCATCGACATTGATCTTCGTGATCCCAACGCCACCCGAATCATTTATGAGCGGACCCAAAAGGAAGGGTGGGACGTTGATCTTTTGATCAATAACGCAGGTTTTGGCCGCTTTGGGGAATTTGAGTCTCATCCAGTCGACGATTACGTGGCGATGGTCCAATTGAATGTCACTGCCCCTATGGTTTTAAGTCATTATTTCCTTCGAGCCATGCGTGAACGCGGTCAGGGGGCCATCATCCATGTGGCCTCCATGGCCGCCTTTCAGCCGACGCCTTATATGACTGTTTATGGCGCGACCAAGGGTTTTCTGAGGGCCTTTTCAGAAGGTCTTGCCGGCGAACTGCGAGACAGCGATGTTCGCATCCTGACCGTGTGCCCAGGGCTTACGGATACCCATTTTTTTATGGCGGCCGGTGCTGATCTTACGAAAACGCTGCATGCTGCCCCGAAGATGCTGACCCCAGACGTCGTGGTCAAGGAGAGCCTGGACGCTTTGCGAAGGGGGACCATGACGGTGGTGCCCGGGCTAAAGAACCGCATCGTGGCCTTTTTATCCTCTGCCATGCCGCATCGTATAGGGGTGCCACTGGCTGCACGTATTCTGGGTCGTCAGTTCAAGGATCAACCGCATCAGCGCTAAAGCTGAAAATCTGGCTTCTCACTCTTTGGATGACCGCTCGGAAGGAATGGTCTGCTGCAGCATTGAAAGGATCCATCATGGCGATGGGAGCGCTGCCAGAAAATGAGGCGAAGTGGTTCTTCAAAGGCCGTATCGATCTACCCATTGGGTGATTAACCTTCGTGTCTCTAGAAGCTGAAGGACCATCTTCTCTTCTAGGTCCATTGCGGCCATGAGGGTGTCCTGATCCTTCAATGGCATTGCCGTTGCAGGGTCCATCTCATGGATGGTGGTTTCGACCCGCCGCCAAGCCGCTTGAAGTGTTGTGGATTGAGGAATGATCTGGACATCTAGCGCGCGGAGTAATTGTTCAAATTCATCGGCATAGGCGAGGCGAAGTTGAGCCATGGTTTTTTTCAAATGATCACCCACTTGGATGAAGTCCGGATCAAGAAAATAGCGATGTCTTGATTCGATGATCTTCATCAGGGTCGTCATTGAGCGTCCAATGTCACGCGTCTGTTCGATCTGTGTTTGTTGTTCGGGCTTTTGTCCGCCAGGCTCCAGTAGGGCGTCATCCAGCAGTTGACGCCCTTCACTTAAGAGACTATCGGCCACCTTGAGCAGATAGGCCGATGAGGTTTTGTCGAAGTCAAGGAGATTACGACGCATGGAGACCTTTAGATTATCTAATACACGGACCAACCGGTCTTTCGCCAGCGATAAGGATCGTTCAGGCCAGAGTAACGCATCGATAATGCCGGCGATCACAATACCGACAAGGATCCCGATGACCCGAAACCAAAGAATTCCAATATCCTCTGCGGGGCCCATTTGATCCAGAACGGATAGGCCAAAGGCGAATCCGATTTGAATACCAATCGGTGCGACCCTCGGACCCGCTGAGGCCACCCAAGCCGCGAGGAAGAGGACGGGTGAAATCCCGATCAGGTAGCCTCCGATCGTATCAATCATGGGTTGTACGATCACGATGAAGCCGATCCCAAAGATTCCCCCGAGTAACGCCCCAAAAATACGCAGGAGAGATTTTCTGTAATCGGCCCCTAAACTGGTGTCGGCGACCACTACGCACGTCACAATAGCCGTATTAATCGTGGTGACATCAAGACTCTGCACCAAGAGAACAGCGATCAACGTGGCCATGGACGTTTTAATGGCCCATCTGAGATTCTTCATCGTGATCGGCCCAATCAACAAGATGGACTGTTGCCGTTGAGTCTTGGGGTCTAACGATGTGGGATTTGAGTCCTCAATTCCTAAGAGGCTAGACGTCTCATGAAGAATCAATAGACCTCGCTTTATTCTGGCCGTGGCATCGAGAGCCCTTTTCAAAGAATGCTGGTTAGGACTGGCATGATCCTGTCGAAGGTCATCAAAGTCATTCACAAGAGGCAGCGATTGCTTTTTGCTGCGACGCTCTAAGGATCGTCGGATCAAGGGAATGACGATGCCGAGGTGCATCATGGCCCGTTGATCCTCTGGATCAAAGGGGAAGGCCCTAGGATCTTTAAGGTGTCTGCGCAGCAGCTCACCCAATATGGATCCTAAGGTCTCAATATCGAGGATGAGCTCTTGCCACGCACCATAATGTCTTCGAGGACATTCTTTGGAACCCGCTGACTGCTCGAGGAGACTTAACAATTCAGTAGTCTGGCCCGGCTGCGGGGCTAGACTGACCGCCGGCGCCACGTTACCTTCGGCCGCTATGGATGCATGAAGGATCTCAAGATGGCCTTTTGAGACATCGAGACTTCGCTTCAGCTTTATTAACAAGAGATCCATGGCGGATAGAGGCCACATTAACCATTGGGCCATCAAGCTGAGCCCGATAGTCATCACGCCAACCACCGGGAGCATCCAGAGGGCCTGCTCGATCCCATTCCCGGGATTCTCTGGGGTATAGAGGATGGTGACCACGTAGATGATACCCATGAAGTTAGGTATCCGGTGCTTCCTCGCATGCAGCATCGTAACCGTCAGTACCATCAACGACCACGGCAGGATAAACCAGGGTTCGCCTTGGACGATCACGGCTGTCGCTATAGAGAGCGCGACGCCCGTTAAGAGCCAACCAATAAACTTTAAGGAGTTGCTTTCGCTGAGCCGCGTGTTGGTCATGCTCTGGTGGAAGAGCATGGCAAAGATGATCGCTTGGGCGATGACGGTTGGAGGGTGAAGCGTTGCTGAAATCAGGCTGATTGTCATCAGCACGACGAAAAGACGAAGAGCCGCTTTTTTTTGGATATCGGTGAGGTCGAGTTCCCGTCTAAAAAAAGTGATTGGGGGTTGACCGAAACAAAAACGCTCCATCAGGGAAAGAGAGCGCTCTCGCTGATCTTTTCGCCGATCGTTCGAAAAAAAGGCCATCAAAGACCTAATGAATCACGCCGACACTGGTAAAAGCCGTCATACCCATTCTAAAAGGATGATCAGCATCCCGTTCGGTGAGGCGTATACGGACAGGAAACCGGCCTGCAAGTACGACCCAATTCAAGGTCCGCTCGACGGTCGGTAAGGCGTCTTTGACCTCCACGTTGTCGGGGTAATTGGCCCAGCCGATCCCTTGGACCTCGCCTTTGAAATGTCGGCCCGGATAGGCGGCGAGAAAAACATCCACGGGCATACCCGGTTGGATATAGCGCAGATAGGTTTCCTTGTAATTGGCGATCACATACCACGTGGTGTCATCGACTAAGGCAAAAAGCTTTTCCCCTGTATTAACGAACTGTCCAACCGAGGTGTTAAGGTTCGTGATGTAGCCATCAAAAGGGGCATAGACCCTGCAATATTCAAGATCTAGCTGAGCCTTTCTGAGCTTGGCCTCGGCCTGCTGGACCCTTGCGAATTGGTTGCCAAACTGCGCAAGGCGCTGCTCACTGGCGCTTCTTGATTGATGCGAACTATTGAGTGCGGCTTCAGCGGCCCGAACCTTGGCTTCTGCATCGTGCACAGCGGCTAGCTGAGCTCGCTGATTGGCTTCAGCTTGCTTGAGGGCATTTGTGGTGACAAATTGCTGACGCTCAAGGGGTTTTAAACGTGCGAGGTACGATGACGCATAATTCTCTTCGGCTTGAGCCCGTTTGACTTCGGCGGCGGCGGATTGAATGTTCTGTTCACTTTGAAGCACCTTGGCTTCTGCCATCTTAATGTCGGCCATTTGGCCTTTCACTTCTTTCTCGGCCAATTGAAGTTCGGCGTTTGCTTCTTGGACAGCCGCTTCAAAGGGTCTCGGATCGATGGCATAGAGGAGATCCCCAAGATGAACCAATTGGTTGTCTTTGAGGGGTAATTCGATGATTTTGCCATTGACATGCTGAATGGCGATATCGACGATATTTGCTCGAATCATGGCATCGTTGGTCCTTGGATGGATCATATTGAGATGCCACACCCAGCCACCAAGGGCAATAGCTCCGGCGATGACCAAGACCCCCAGTGCTCTCCCGGATTGTTGTTGATAAGGTGAGGGGGTTTCGTCAGCCATGAGTGATTACCAGTCAAAGGCCACGAGCCAAGTTAGAAAGGTCATCAGCAACCAAAGGGCGGCATGGATCAGTGCAGGAGGCCCCATAAAGCTGAGGAGCCCCATTCGGTCTAAGGCCTTTGACGCGATGACGGTGAGAAAGATGCCCCCCAGCATGGCTATGATCCAAGGCGGCCAAAAGGAGCCTTGAAGAGACACCAGGGGGTCGCATGCCGTTAACAGCATCAATGAAAGACAGAGGCTGAGACGATGAAAAACCATGGGCTGGGCGTGCAACAAAGGGGTTGAGTTTTTTATCGTGGGTTTGATTCTGTTCAGGTACCCTGAGATCGGATACCATCTGGACCGTTAGATGCTTTGACATCGTCTGGCTTGATTCCGTTGTTGATATACTCTAATAGACACGTCTTTTCTTGTCACCCCAAAACCCATGGATCGGACGCCCTTCTTCATCGACTCAGGTTCTACTCTCAAAGTATTGATTCCCCTCTTAGCGCTGATGACGGGCTGTGATCGCCGCTCTGACAACTTCTCTATCCAAAATGCCCTGGACCCTAACGCCGCCGCACCGGTTAATCATTGGGCGACTT
>Ga0194047_10000137_pt1 | contig 51358 bp, 36 predicted proteins | sample JunL225m_MetaG_2_FD_160070 | JGI IMG/M metagenome (GOLD analysis project Ga0194047, IMG submission 160070) | Anoxic zone freshwater microbial communities from boreal shield lake in IISD Experimental Lakes Area, Ontario, Canada - Jun2016-L221-5m | ecosystem: Environmental > Aquatic > Freshwater... | reverse complement strand
CAAATCACCCAATAGTAATGATACCCGTAAGGAGGGGAATCTAGCGACCATTCTAAATAATTTTTTCAGGGCATCATTGGGTGCGGTGGCCAGCGCAGCGCAGCCAGCCAAATTAAATGCGCAGCACTTTAATTTGGCAGCGGCCAATGCAGCCCAGAAAAAATTATTTAGAAGGGAGCGGTCACCGACGGGGTTTGAGCCATGATTCGGGATTTAGGGGCGTACCCTTTTCATTGTTGACCATGAAGAGCATAGCACCCTCGCCATCAAGCCCAATGCCCGATTTACCAAGCACAGAGCCCGCTTTTACTTCTTGCCCAACCGATACATTAATAGAAGACAAATTGCTATAAATAGTAAAGTATTTACCATGCCTAACAAAAACAACTTGCTCACCCCCAATATCACCAGCATAAGAAATGCTACCATCAGCTACACTTTTAACAGCAGTACCAGGCGCCAAAGCAATTTCAACGCCATCACTTTTTTGCATCAATTTAGTACCCGGCATATTTTCAGTACCAAAACGAATGGTAACCATACCAGCATCAACAGGCCAAGGTAAACGGCCTTTATTGTTTTCGAATTTAATACTGGTTTCTCTACCAGCAGGTGTAGATTCAAGGGGTGTATACGTTCTATCAGATTCTTTAGACGGAGCAGCAACACCGGTAACCGATTCGCCACTTAATTTAGGACGGGTATTAGCCGAAGGCGCAGTTGTTTTAACAGAATTATCTGCAGTAGTAGTAGGAGTTTTAGCCGAAATTTGTTTTTTCTTATCGTCTTCAATTGCTTTTTGTTTGGCAATTTTTGCACGACGATCGGCCTCTTCGCTTTCGCGACGAATAATAGCCATAACAGCTTGTTGCATTTTTTGACGCTGCTTTTCTTTATCGCGAATTTGCTGACCAATTTCACGCTCTTTCGATTTTAGTTGCGATACAATTTGGTCTTGCTCTTTTTTATCTTGTTGGAGGTCTTTTAATTGCTCACTTTGTTTAACCAAAGTTTTGCCCATTTCTTTTTTGTTATTACTAAGCGTACCAATTTTATCTTTCAATAAATCTTCAGATTTTAAAATAGTACTAACCTGTGTTTCTCTATTTTGGCGATAACTTTTTAGGTAGGTAATTCTTTTAACCGCATCATTAAAATCATTGGCCGAAAACAAAAAGTTTAAGTATTCGTAACTACTTCTGTTTTTGTAAGCAAACACAATACTTTTAGCGTATTTCAATTTAAGGGTATCAAGTTCTTTACCCAGTCTGTAAATATCTCTTTCGTTGTTAAAAATAGTTTCGTCTAATTGGTGTACTTGTTTACTAATAGTGTTTACCAAATCTTCGCGCTGGTGGATCTTTTTTTTAATGAGCGCTAATTGATTTAAAGAAAGTTTTTTTGTTTTTTGCGTTTGGGTCAACATATTATTTAAGTCGGCCAATTCTTTTAATAAATCCTTTTCTTTTTTTTGAAGGTCTTCGCGAGAGCCTTGTTGCGCGTAACTATTAGCCAGCAACCCAGCAATAAAAAATCCAATCAAAAAAAACCTTTTAAACATGCGCAAATATTTATTTTTCATTAAACAGAAATACTATTTTTTGGAAACCGTTTTTTTTGCAACCGATTTTTTTTCTGCCGGTTTTTTAGGTTTGTAATTAGTAGGAATTGCAAATCGATACTGCAAGGGATTATTAAAATCATACTGTTTAAAATCAAGGCTAATATCTAGCTTAGATTTTTCGGAAACAGAAATGGTTCTATAGGTTGCAAATTGATGCCCGTTTATTGGCACATAATTACTCAATGTAATATCGCAAGTACGATTACGGTTTTCGTCTACATCGTCTAATTTACTGTGCATCACTTTATAATCTGTATTATCTAGTGTTACCAAATTCTTAAACAGATTGCCCACCAAATAAACCAATAATTGTGTTGAATTAGATTTATACGATACAATATTGCTGTCTAAAAAAATAGGATTGCCCACTAAAATATCTTGCAGTGTAGAAAAATCAAATGGAATATTGGTGGTTTCTTGTAAGTAACTAATGGCACTGTATTGAATTGACTTTTCGCCCTTGGTGCGAATTAAAATCACACTGTCTTTGTTTACATAAATATTTTCAACTACCCCATAAGGAGATACCGCAATTTTTATAAACAAGGCACTATCTTTTTTTAAACTAACATAAGCCGTCATTTTTTGGGTATTGTCGGCAGTTTCGTAGTCTACATTTATTTTGGCATTAAAACTAGTAAAATCAATTTTTCGTTTTACTAATTTAGTCATGATGTCTTTTACAATAGCGGCAGAATCTACTTTTGGCGCTTCACTAATAACAACGGTTTGCGCAGTATCTTTTTTAAAGATTTGCGTTTCTATAATTTGAACTTTTTTAACCGATTTGCACGCACTAGTTATTACCAAAATAACCAATACTATTTTTACTAATTTTTGCATAGCTGTTATTGTTTACCAGTGTGTCCGAATCCGCCAGAACCACGTTGGGTTTCGTTGATACTTACTACTGGATTCCACTCAATGGCACTTACTTGTTGAAATACCATTTGAGCAATTCTATCGCCTGAAGATATTATTTGTAATGTATTAGATAAGTTAATTAAAATCACTTTAATTTCTCCGCGGTAATCGGCATCAATCGTACCAGGAGAATTTAAGCAAGTGATGCCTTGTTTAATGGCTAGTCCGCTGCGAGGGCGTATTTGTACTTCTGTTCCTTGGGGAAGTTCAATAAACAATCCGGTAGGCACCAAAACCCTTTCTAAAGGCTGCATTTCTATAGGCGCTTCTAAATAAGCCCTGATATCCATTCCTGACGAACCGCTAGTAGCATATTCGGGTAATGGGTTATTAGAATGATTGATTACATTAACGATGGACTGCAGCATTCCAACAAATGTAAGAAATATGTTTACAAATTAACCACTTTACCCATTTGGTCGAGGGATTCATATACACTGTTATTGCTAATAAATTCTGGAACGAGTTCTTTCATTTTAGCAACCAATAGCAATTCTTTATCGGGTTGATTTACCATTTCTACAAAATGATTGTAAGCATCAAGCGTATTGGAATGCACAACTGTACGCACTTTGGCAATCATGATTTTTTCGTGGTAGGTTTTTTGAACGTTTTCGGCATCGTTCAATAATTCTTCGTACAATTTTTCGCCCGGACGAAGACCTGTAAACGTAATATTAATATCAATATTTGGAATCAATCCGTACAAACGAATCATTTTTTTAGCTAGGTCATTAATGGCTACTGGCTCGCCCATATCAAACACAAATATTTCACCGCCATTGCCCATACTACCTGCTTCTAATACCAATTGGCAGGCTTCTGGAATGGTCATAAAATACCTAGTAATATTAGGATGCGTTACCGTAACAGGACCGCCATTTTCTATTTGTTCTTTAAAATGATTAATAACAGAACCATTAGACCCTAATACATTTCCAAAACGTGTGGTGATAAATTTTGTATGATTTTCAGGACTGTTAGAAAGCCCTTGCACATAAATTTCTGCTACCCTTTTTGACGCACCCATTACATTGGTTGGGTTTACCGCTTTATCGGTAGAGATCATTACAAAACGATCCACCAAAAATTCTAACGACAAATCAGCCATCATTTTTGTGCCTAGTACATTGTTTTTAATGGCTTCGGTTGGGCAAAGTTCCATCATTGGTACATGCTTATAGGCTGCTGCATGGTACACATAATGCGGTTTGAATTTTTGAAACAAATCGCGCATTCTTGTTTCATTGGTTATATTGGCTAAATAAGCAATGCAATTGGTTCGATGCTTCTTTTGGGCTAGTTCAAGTTCTAAAGAGTGGAGCGGTGTTTCTGCTTGATCACACATAACAATTAATTCTGGGTGATGCCCAATTAACTGACGCACAATTTCACTACCAATAGAACCGGCTGCACCAGTAACCAAAATACGTTTACCCTTAACTTGGTTACTTATTTGTTGGTTATTGATAAATATAGGATCGCGTTCTAAAAGGTCTTCAATTTTAATAGAGCGTATTTGCGAAGAATTGAATTTACCCTCTGCCCATTGGCCATAAGGTGGTACGCTTAAAATTTTAATATCGTGGTCTAAACAAAAATCAACCAATTCATTTTTTCGTTTTACTGAAATAGAAAAACTGGCTAACACCAATTCAGCTACTGGATTTTTTTGCACCAGTTTAGCGAATTCATTAAAATCAATAATATCAATTCCGTCTAATGCTTTCTTGGTTTTCTTTTTGTCGTCGTCTATAAAAGCCAATATTTGAATATTGTTTAAACTATCGTGTTCCAGTACTCGTTTAGTAGCAACTCCCGCTTCTGATGCACCAAAAATGACCACCGTCTTTTTTTGCATATTGTAATTACGCGAATACGAAAAAAGAAATTTTACCAATACCCTGTAGGTCATTAAACCTAAAAAACTAAACGTTGCATAAATAATTATAATGCTCTTGGTAAGTAAAAAAGTAGCTGAATAATGCAGAATATCTGATGTGAAAAAAAATAAAATAACTGAAGATGATAAAACCGATACTGCAATTCGAAAAGCATCTTGTAAACCTGTAAATCGAACAATACCTGCATAGGTTTTTAAAGCAGCAAACACCAACAAGTTAACAATCCCCATAAAAAGCAGGGTGTTTACCAGTGTTTCTAGCGTAATGTTTTTAAAAGATAATTCTTGCTTAATAAAAATGGCCAGCAACAATGCCATCTTTGTAACCCCCAAATCTAATAACAGAATAATCCACCTTGGTACAATGTTAAGTTTCTTAAACATATTGTAAACGTTTGGTTTAAAATACCCACGTTAGGTTCACTCGGGGGATGCGTGAATTTACATGTAGGGGGGCAAATATAATTCTAATATATGAAAACTTACTAATAGCCAGGCATTTAGTTGGGCTATTTTTTCTCTAGTAAACAATTCGCATAAGCCACTAATCCCTCTTCTCTGCCTACAAAACCCATTTTTTCGGTGGTTGTGGCTTTAATAGAAATATCTTTTATAGTGATGTTTAAAATATTGGCAATAGTTTCTTGCATTTGCCCTACATAAGGTTTTATTTTAGGCGATTCTAAACACAAAGTAGCATCAATATTTACTACAGAATAGCCTTCTGCGGCAATTAATTCGGCAGTGCGTTGTAATAATATTTTACTGTCTATATTTTTAAATTCTACAGAAGTATCTGGAAAATGCAACCCTATATCTCCCAAACAAAGTGCACCCAATAACGCATCGCAAATAGCATGCAATAATACATCGGCATCGCTATGACCTAGTGCGCCTTTTGTATGCGGAATTTTCACGCCGCCAATCCATAAATCGCGGCCTTTTACTAGCTGGTGAAAGTCTACGCCTTGTCCGATTCTTAAACCCATATTTTTCAATTATTTTTTAACTGAATTGGCCTTTAGTTATTCGTCTCCTAAATTAAATACCAATCCAAAACGTACCGTGTTTGATAATGGATTTCTAGTAACACCCGTGCCCGATGGTACGAGGTAAGAAACATTCAATGACAAACTACTCATATTAAATCCGGCACCTACAGAAAAATATTTTCTATTGCCCCTTGTTTTATCTTCGTAAAAATATCCGCCCCTAAAAAAGAACTGGTCGTTATAAGCATACTCCATACCTAATGAGGCCTGAAAGCTACTGGTAACGCTAGTTCCATCGTTAAACGATTTTAACCAACTAGATACTACGCCTGTATTTCTATAGGTAGCCAAATTAGCAGAATCGGTACTATATACACCGGTTGCTTTTGGTGCAATGGGTACTAATAATTTATTTAAGTCTAAGCCAAATGAAATTCTATTGGTTTCATTTATATCATTAACATAAGCTACCCCTAACCCTAAATTAGCTGGTATAAAATCTTTATTGGTGGCATCATTGGTGTATCCAATTTTACTACCCAAATTAGAGAGTGTAATACCCCAATTTAATCCGCTTGATTTATTGTCCGATACACCATTGTAAAATACCGAAACATCGGCGGCTACTGAATTGCCTGCTTTGTAAACCACACCAGTTCCTACATCGCCAGTTACTAGTCTTGAATTGATATAACGTAGTGCGCCTCCTATACCTAAATTATCATTCAATTTTCTAGAATATCCAAGGTCTATACAAAACTCACTTGGCTTAACCGAGTTTAAAATATTACCAGAATTATCGGTCAATTGTATATTACCCAAACTAAAAAATCGCAAGGATGTTGAAATGGCAGATTCGTCATCTAATTTTGTATAAGCCGCCATGCTCGCTAAATACACATCGGTTAATCCGAGGTCTTTTAACCAGGGGGTATAATTTACTGAAATGGCCGATTTTTTTGCTACAAAAGGCAGTTTTGCCAAATTCCAAAATGGCGCATTGGCATCTGGGGTTGTGGCAATGGCTAAATCGCCCATACCACCTGCCCTTGCATCGGGCGAAATTCTTAAAAACGGCACTGCTGTTCCAACTATATTAATGGAATCTGTTTGCGCTTTTAGGGTGCTGGTTGCAAGCGCGCAAAACATGACAATAAATACAACTCTTTGAATAGCTAATTTCATAGATTTGACTCTGTTTAAACAATTAGGGGGACGCCCCAAAAATAAGCAATAAAAAATGGGTAAAATTTATTCCATTCAACTTGTTTAAAACAGGAGTAATTGTTTGGCTTCTTGATAGGTTACACCATTGAGTGACACCTTTATTTGGTAAATATAAATACCTTTTTTGAGTTTTCGGCCATTTTCATCGGTTCCATTCCAATCTAGGCTGCAATTTCGTGTGCCTGCTGTGTTAATAGTGGATTGAATGTTTTTTACCAACTGCCCTATGGTATTATAAATTGTTATTGAAACATCTAGCGAGGTATTGGGTTGATTGTGCTCGAAAGAAAAATGTGTTAGACTAGTAAAAGGGTTAGGGTAATTGAATAGGTTTTTAACTATCAGTGTTGTTTGCTTAGACACCACAAATACTATTTCAATGTCATTTGAATTATTGGCCACATCCCAAGCTTTTATGCGGATGCGGTGCTGCCCTTCTGATAATGTTGGTAATTGATACCGCACCAAACCCGCTTGGTAGCTATTATTGATGGCGGTGTAATAATCGTTCAATACCAGTACGTCTCGCTCATTTCCGTCTATGACTGCGGTAATATCGTGGCCAATTCCTGCACCAGAAGTGCTTATTCCAGATGAATCAAATAATTGCAATAACAACACTGGATTTTCATTGCTCAGTCCGCCGTTTTTAAAATTTTCATCATTAATAAAACCTAAAATTGTTGGGCCTATATTGTCTGTTGATTGTTTAGATAAGCCGCCAATAAAAATGCTATTATTAACGCCTGTGGCATCTATCAATCCATTATTGGCATACAAACTAATTTTGCCAAATCCGCTTTGATAATTGATGTCTTTTGGTACAATAAAACTAAATTGAAACCTTCCATTGGTAACACTTGCACTGCCTTTATACAACACACTATTTTGTGTGGTAAAACTAGTTACAGGGCTTGCAGGATCATTGCCTAGCGTTTTTACAGTTTGTGCTTTGTCGTAAACTGTTGGATAAACAATACCATTAAAATCTGTTACTGCATTGCCTAATGCATCGGTAACAATTCCGTCGAAACTATATTTTCCGAGTGCTTGTAAACTATCGGTTGAATGTAGTGCTTGGTTATTTATTTTGGTTAGTTGTAATCGATAAGTTGGAAAAGATAATCGCATAGCAGGATCGCCCAATAACGTAAATTTTCTATTATTAAATACGTCTCCAAACAACTGATAAGTAGTGTTTTTTGCTGCCATTACGGCTTCACCCAAACTCATGTATTGCCCATTGGCTTTGGGTTGTAGGGCTATGCGTAAATAATTGTCGTTGATAATTCTATTACTATACGCAAAGACTACGCGTGTAGTTGTCATAAGTGCAATTGCGCCATTGGTATTACCCATTAATAAGTTTGCACCCAATGATGTTTTAGAAGGATCGTCGTAAGGTGCAAAATCGCAACTTGCAGTAATAAACAAGGGTAATTTATTGGCGTTATTAAATCGATTTAATTCTGTTTGACTTAAAATTGTTTCCTCGGCCAAGCGTTGCGAATTTCCGTGCCCACTATAATTTACAATTAATGCACCATTAAAAACCGAATTAACAATGGCATCATTTACTGCTGGATAACGAGCACCACCAGAACCACTCACTAACGGGTATGCATCGAGGTAAATTTTATTCGAATTAATAAAGAGGTCAGTAGCCGAAACCCCATTCACCAAAGACTCTGCGTCGTTTAAATGCAAATTGGCATCTTTATCATCTGCAATAAAAACGGCTTGATTGCGCCAAGATCCCAGACTCGCTTGACTATAATATTGAATAATTTTTTGCACCATTAGTTGTGCATCTGCTAAATTTCTGGCAGGTATTCTTCCTACACCAATATCTAATAATCCTGCAGGTGCTACCATATTAATATCATCGACATCATCGAGTAATGCAAAAAAATCATCGGAAGTATGCGTTAGTAAAGGATCGAAAGAATTCACCGATTCGTATCCGGGAACCAAATTGGTATTATTTGTAATTCTGTTTTTATAATCGAAAGAGGCAGCACCCAATAACAATAAATATTTTGGTCGGTTGGCTACTACCGCTCCTGCTTTATCGTAATACATTTTTACAAAATCTCTAATGGCTGTTGGGTCTGGAATACCGCCAGAAAATTCTTGAAAAATTTGTTGGGTAGTTGCTACTACTGTTCTGTATTGGTCTTGCTGTGTGTGGAATGCAGCCAATTGATTTGCTGCTGATATGAATGATGCGTCTGTAACAATAATATAGTCTGCAACACTGCTCTGGTGAAGGTTTTGGTTGCTAATTTTTTGTGTTGATACCGGAATGAATACATTGGTTTTATCGAATGCTATGTACTCGCGTAGTTGCGATGCATCGGCTAAAAAAACACAATCGCTTCCTAATAAACTGCCATTTATTTTTTCGGGATTTAATGGATTGGTAATATCCCAAATATTGGTATTGGCTGTTGTATTTGAAATTGTAAATTTTGCAATATTGCCCGCTGCCACTGAGGCCCAATCTCTAAATGGCAATTGGTTTGTGCCATTCATTATTAAAGATTTTCTGCCTTGTAATTCAAACCAGTTTAGCCATCCTTCTGCACCCGCCACTGTTGATTGATAAGTATAGTTTAAGCTGATTGGTGTACTCGAAACATTACTAGATTTATTATCGTTTCCTGCAAGTGCATACGCATCTAAAAAATAGCCAGAAACCGCAGGAATATTGATGTTCATGATTGTTTGCCCATTCATTTGAATTGCAAAACTGCTGGCCGAATTAATACTACGTGCTGCTACACTTGTTTTTAAAGTTACTGGCGCAATCATTCCGGGCCAATCAATACTAAATGTTTTGGCTAATGATCCATTGCTACTAAACGATTCCCCCAACCATTCCTTTCCACTATTTTGCAAGTTGACCAAATCGTTTTCATAAAAATATCTTTCGTTAAAACTATTTACAACTGTGTTTGAATTAACTGGTGCTGTTTTGGTATTGAGTCGTTTACCAGTTCCTCCAATATTCAAATAATAATAAGCAGTATCGGCATACAAATTTTTAACATGATTAAACTGCTTATTCAAACTGTCTTTAAGCCATTGATGCGGACCGTTGGCATAAAAAAGCAGGTAGTCGTTTCCACTAAAAATTCCATCACCCCCATCAACTACTTCAATGGCATTTTCTACCAGATCGTCGTTTCTAAATTGGGCATTGGGTTCGGGTAGCATAGCGCCACCATTTCCAAATAATTTAATGGATGCCGATCCTATACTTCCTGCTGCTAAATTCATGGAAGCAATACTGGCTGCATCAATTTTATAAACACCTGCTTGCTTTATTCCAATTTTTATCCAATTGCCAGTTGCTAAAACTGAATTGGCTGCATACACTCTTTGCGCCTGCAATGGCGGCTGCCGCCCTAGAAATAGCAGCAAGAGGATACCAATTTTTGTTTTGTTTAGCATGTTGGCAAATGTATTGAAGCTTTTTTTTGGAACTTTTTTCTGTTCAATTTCAAGCTTTTTTTGGCTCTTTGTTAAGTTTTACAAGGCTTTTAATAGGCTTTATATGAAACAAGGGTTAAAATTAGGTTTTTGATAACAGACAAATGCGGCCCATTTTTTTACTATATAAACAGAAATCTTCTATATTCGCACAGACGTAAATTAGAATGATCTGAGAAAACTCTACTTCAAACTCAATTTTTTATAATGCAATTATTAAAATCAACCAGGAATTTGGTATGGCTTTTAGCCCTTACCGGATCATTCGCTTCCTGTAGTTTGTTTAAGAAAAAAGTAGATAAGTCTACCGCTACTGGATGGAATTACAACGACAAAAACCAAGGTAATTTCAACGTGCCTAAACCTAAAGACGTTCCTACAGCACCGGGTTTGGTGTTTGTGCAAGGGGGTACTTTTACCATGGGTTCAACCCAAGAAGACGTGATGGCCGACTGGAACAATATTTCGCGCCGTGTAACTATTTCTTCTTTTTTCATAGACAAAACAGAGGTTGCTAACGTTCACTACCGCGAGTATTTGTACTGGCTTGAAAATGTGTTTGGTACTGCTGGTATGGATTCTGTAGTAGATCAAGCAAAACCCGATAGTTTGGTTTGGAGAAGCGAATTATCGTATAACGAGCCTTTGGTGGAATATTATTTTAGACATCCATCTTATAATTACTATCCTGTTGTAGGTGTTAACTGGAAGCAGGCTACCGATTATTGTATTTGGAGAACCGATCGCGTGAATGAGTTAACCTTAATGAACAAAGGTTTCTTAGATAAAAAAACACAACTTAAAAAAGAATTAAGCGGCGCTGGTCAAGATAATTTCAACTCGCAAGCCTATATGTTGGGCGAGTACCAAGCAGTTCCGGGCAGAGAAGTAACCAAAAAAAGCAATCCTTTAAAAGATGCACAAGGTCGTCCTAGAACAACTGTTAAGTTCGAAGATGGAATTATGTTTGGCGACTATCGCTTGCCAACTGAAGCCGAGTGGGAATACGCTGCTTATGGTTATATGATGGAAAATCCACAAAGGAAAAGAAGTAAAAAAGAGCGTGGAGAAGAAGTGGTATCCAACAAACAAATCTATGCTTGGAAAAACGATGGTTTTGATAATCTTCGCTATACCAAAAAAGGATCTTTTCAGGGTGCTTACTTAGCCAACTTTAAACGTGGCGCGGGAGATAATATGGGAGTTGCTGGTGGCTTGAATGATAACGCCGATATTCCTGGAGAAGTAACATCATATTTTCCTAATGGATTTGGTTTATATAATATGAGTGGTAATGTGAGTGAGTGGGTTGCCGATGTTTATCGTCCGTTAACTAGTTTAGATGGAGAAGATTTTAATAGTTTCCGTGGTAACGTATTTAAAAAGATTGACCGTTCTGGTGGAGAAGGCAATTTAAGAGATGATAAGGGTAGAATTAAAATGGTTGCTGAATCTGATTCTGCATTAAGAAACAGACGTAATTACCAACGCTCTTATGCCGTGAATTATAATGATGGCGATTCTTTGAGTGGCGCTAATTACGGTTATGGTATTACCACCTTAATTTCAGACAAATCAAGGGTATTTAAAGGAGGAAGTTGGAATGATAGAGCTTACTGGTTAAGCCCAGGTGCACGCCGCTTTTTAGAAGAAGAACAAAGTACCAATGCTTTGGGATTCCGTTGTGCGATGTCGCATTATGGTGCTCCTGAAAGTACTTCTAGTGCAGTTAAATCTGGCACATTTTTCCCTCCTCGAAGAAATAAGCGTTAAGGAAAAGGTAACGATACAGCTTACAAAAAAGCCATTCATTTAGTTGAGTGGCTTTTTTTATGGAATTAACTAATTGCTGCTTAACAATAAGGCGGTATTTTTACAGATAAATTGATGCCTGTGCAAATAGCAGAATTGTATGAAATTTATGAACAGTATCCTTCTATAGAAACGGATACTAGAAAAATAGAAAAAGGCAGCCTTTTTTTTGCATTAAAAGGTGCCAATTTTAATGGCAATGCATTTGCCTTACAAGCCTTAGAGAAAGGTGCTGCTTATGCTATTGTAGACGAACCAATTGACCCAAGCAACGAACGCATTATTCAGGTACCTGATGTATTAACTTGCTTGCAAGATTTAGCACAATTTCACCGCGAACAATTTCATATTCCTTTTATTGCTATTACAGGCAGTAATGGTAAAACAACCACTAAAGAATTGGTATCGGCTGTTTTATCGAGCCATTTAAAAACCGCTACTACCGAAGGAAATTTAAACAACCATATTGGCATACCGCTTACCATTTTAAAAATTAAAAAGGATGCTGAAATTGCCGTGATTGAAATGGGTGCCAATCACCAAAAAGAAATTGCCGCTTATTGCTTGTATACACAGCCTACACACGGCATTATTACCAATTGTGGCAAAGCGCACCTAGAAGGATTTGGTAGCGAAGAAGGGGTTCGTTTGGGCAAAGGAGAATTGTTTGATTATTTAAGTACGCATAATGGAACTGCCTTTGTTTTAACCGATGCGCCATACTTAATTAACATGAGTAAGGGCATACAAAAACGATTTGCTTATGGCAGTAAGGTTGGCAATTTAGTAGGCACTGTGACTGCTAGCGAAACTTTTTTATCTGTAGCTATTAACAAGGGAATTGACCCTGTTACAATTCATACACAATTAGTAGGTGACTATAATTTACCCAATGTTTTGTGTGCATTAGCAATTGGGCTTTATTTTCAAATTCCTGATAATAAAATGGTGGAGGCGATTGAAAATTATTCGCCGTCTAATAGTCGCTCTCAATTGTTACAAGTAGGAACGAATCATTTTATTTTAGATGCTTATAATGCCAACCCAAGTAGTATGCAATTGGCTATTGAAAATTTTGCAAAACTTGCTGTACCCAATAAAGTATTAATGCTTGGCGCTATGAAAGAATTAGGCATTAATAGTGTGGAAGAACACCAAATAATTGCCAACTTAATTGAACAATACAGTTTTAAAAATGTGGTATTAGTTGGTGGCGATTTTGAAAAAATAACACATCCATTTATTTATTTACCCAATGCCAATGCTGCTAAAGAATGGTTGCAGGCACAGGGTTTTACAGATACCTATTTATTAGTGAAAGGATCACGTGGCATACAAATGGAAAAAGTTTTAGCCCAATAATTATGGAAGATATAAGCGTTTTGTTTCCGCAATTTGAACCTGCATTATTAAATGAAATAATTACCCATGGTGTTATTAAAACTTTTCCTGCGGGAGAGCTAATGATGCGTACCGGCCAATTCATTAAAAGCACCATGTTAATTCTAGATGGCTCTGTAAAAATCTTTAGAGAAAACGAAGATGGTGGCGAATTTTTAATGTACTATTTACAACCCGGTGAAGCTTGTGCCATATCCATAATTTGTGCCGCAAAAGCAGAAGCCAGTAGGGTTATGGCCAAAACGGTAGAAGAAACAACTGTATTAATGGTACCCCTACAATTGATTGACCGCTGGATGATTGAATACAAAACTTGGTACCATTTTGTATTAAGCACTTACCGAAATCGTTTCGATGAATTGCTCAATTTAATAGACCAAGTAGCTTTTAGAAATATGGACGAGCGATTACTTTTTTATTTGCAACGCCATGTTAAAATAAACAACGTGCACACCATTGCTTTATCGCACCAACAAATTGCCGAAGAATTAAATTCGTCGAGAGAAGTTATTTCTCGACTACTTAAAAAAATGGAGCAACGTAAACTAGTGGTATTACACCGCAATGCCATTGAACTTTTATGATGCTACTTTTTGTTTTGTAACTATTGTCACTATTTAATACCCATAATCTTATGAGATTTGTAAAAAATAACATTATGGGAATCTTTAGTAATTTATTCGGAATTGGCACACCAGCCGTAGACTTTAAGGAACTTTTTTTACAAGGTGCTATTATTGTAGACGTTCGTTCGGTAGAAGAATTTAAATCAGGACATATTCCGCAATCTCAAAACATTCCATTGCAAACTTTAGAACAAAAGTTAGATCTATTGAAGAAGAAAAATAAAAAGATCATTACCGTTTGCCAATCTGGTGCTAGAAGCGGTATGGCTACCACCATACTTAACAAAGCAGGCATGGAAGCCTTTAATGGCGGCAATTGGAGCGCTTTACAAAACAAACTACAATAAGTGTTGCGATTTTTTTTCAACCCCGATTGGGCCTTAATTATTCGTTTATGTACGGGTGCTTTATTTTTATGGGCTGCCATAAAATTTCAAGACTGGCTTCCTGCTATTTTTGGATTCGCTTTAATAATTATTGGCGCCATTGGCGCTTACAATAAAAGGGGTTGTGGTTACGACGATAATTGTAATGTATAAATGCCATCAACCAATAAAAACTTATAACTAACTTGCAGCCTCAAACAACCATCATACATGTCTGTTCCTGAAAAAAAGCCTTTTTATTTGTGGAGTGTTTTTAATAATCGTTGTCCGCGTTGTAGAGAAGGAAAAATTTTTACGCATAACAACCCGTATAATTTTTCTAAAAACATGCAAATGCCTACAACCTGCCCTTCTTGTGGGCAACCCACCGAATTAGAAGTTGGCTTCTATTACGGAACCGGTTATGTGAGTTATGGTTTGTCTGTGGCTTTTACTGTTGCAACCTTTGTTGCTTGGAAAGTATTAATTGGAATGACTTTTGATATAGACGACAACCGAATTTTTTATTGGTTGGCTACCGACATAATATTATTAGTACTTACACAACCCTTGCAAATGCGTTTGTCGCGGACTCTTTGGCTGAGTTGGTTTGTGTCTTACGATGCTAAATGGAAAGAGCATGAAATTAAACAGCCAGAAAGAATTGTGGAAGGGCAGATGAATAATTGGTGATTATTAGTTTTAAAAACATCCTAAAAATATAGATTTTAAAAACTAAATAACTGCTCTGAGAAATTATAAAAACTAATAAATTTATCCATAAGGTATCCAATAAAAAATAGGCTGACTCAATTATATGAGTCAGCCTATTTTTAGTGTATTGTACTTAAAGTAAGCTTAGAAATTATACTTCACACCAAGTTGACCTTGCCAACGAGAATTGATTGGATCAACAGTATAATAATTATTATTTAAACCAGTTGGTTTTACAAAGTTAAAGGTTGGAACATATCCAGTAGCTGGCGCACCAACTGCTTTACCATTTGCATCAGCTACAAATTTTAAGAAGTTTACTGTGTAGTTATTTAAGTTAGTTACAAATGTTACATGTCCTAATGAATTGTCAATTAAATTCAACACATTAAAGATGTCTAAACTAATTTGTAAAGTCTGTCTGCTATTAGTTTTGCTTAGTTTGAATTCGTGCATCAATTTCAAATCCAATTCGTGATTCCAAGGAGTTCGCATACCATTTCTTTCTGCATATTGACCACGACGTGTGCTCAAATATTTATCGCCATTAATGAAAGCATCAAGATCAGACCATTGTTGTGCTGCAGTATAAGTACCATTGTCTTTTAAATTAGCATCTGCTTGATTTTTTGGAACGTATGGTAAGGTTGCATTCGAACCTGCACCAAATGCAGCTGACTGATAAATTAAACTATACGGACTTCCAGAAACACCTGAGTAAAAGAAAGACAAACTAGTTGCATTGGTTTTATTCCAGATAATATTACCACCCCAGGTTGCCACAATTCTATTTCTTAAATCGAAGTTAGAATAAGACAATGCAGAGTTACTTGGAATACTTGTTGGGTTTACGTTATAGCTACTCTCCCATGAGTTTCTAATACCATTGGTTATGTCTTTACTAACACCATAAGTATAAGCAGCAGACCAATTCATATTAAAAGAATGGGTACCCATTTTTAAGTTATTGGTTGCTTTAGATAATTGCGCAGTAAGGTTGTAACGATATCCCTCTTTTGTATTGGTTAAGAAATATACATTCGAATAGTTTGCATTGTATTTTCCTCCAACATATACTGGGGTTTGTGTAGGACCTGAAGTATAATAAGCAACAGAATCTTTTAAATTGATTTGTTCGTATTTAACATCATAGATGGTTTTGGTATACAATACATCGGCTGTAAATTTATACCCTTTACCAAATTTAAAATCAAATGCTACACTTGTACGCCATACGGTTGGTAATTTGAAATTATTATCAAACACATCAATTTCTCTTGTTGCACTTCTTGATGTTCCACCATATTTAGTAACAGTATCTTTTAATCCTCTGTAATCAATTGCTAAAGGTACTGTTTGACCAGCAGCAGGACCATTCCAATCGATATTGCCATAAGTACCCCCGTTTAAAGTGTAGGCATATCCGTACCAAGCAAATGGTACACGTCCAGTAAATATACCAGTACCACCACGAATTACAAATGATTGGTCTCCGTTAACATCGTAGTTAAATCCTAAACGAGGAGAAACGGCAACTCTTGAAGGAATTTGTCCAGTTAAATCTTTAAATGCAGTATTGCTATAAGTTGGATTAGCAGAAACATAACCTGCCGAATTTGTTCCGTTCAATAAAGGATCTACATATGGTTGTGTTCCTACAAAAGAATAATCAAAACGAATACCTGGAGACAATTTAAATCTATTAGTAACGGCAATTTCATCTTGTGCATAAACACTTGATAATGCTACACTAAATGGATTAGGAGGATTGTTATAAATATCATCTCTATTACCTGAAACCTTAGGATCTGTAATGAATGCACCACGAATACGGCTAGGGTTATCGGCTAAGAAACTATTAATTCCACGATTGTATTCCCAGCGACCATTAAATGAATTGATAAATCCATAAGTTAATTTATAGAATTCATTGTGGGTTCCAAAAGTGAACTTGTTTATACCTTTTGTAACAGTTAGGTTATCACTTAATTCAACTGTTTGTTGTTTTAAATTATAGATAGAAGCCTCTCTCCAAGTACCCAATGTAATACGACCATTGTCGATATCAATATATGGTGTAATGGTTCCAGGGAAATCTCTGTACTCATGTACCTTGATAAAACTAACATTCAATTGATTATTTACATTACTGCTAATTCTTGATTTTAACTCTGCAGTTAAATTTAAGTTTTTAGTGTATTGCGTAAAATCAGTTGATCCAAATTGGAAATTTGTTGAAGATCGCTCTAAGTTATTACCAGAACCATTGGTGTAGATTCCACGAATAGTAAGGGTATTTGCTTTGTTTAAGTTTACATCAATACGTCCAAACAATTTATCACTTTTGGTGAATATTTTATATGCACCCAAATAACTTCCTGGATCGTAATTGTATTTTGTTTTTAATTGACTAACAATTGCTGCACCTTCGGCTGCAGTCATTGCTGCACCAGGGTCTCCTACATTGTAAGAAGAAGGCTCTTGTCTTTCTGTATGCTCGTAGTTTAATATGAAAAACGCTTTGTCTTTTACAATTGCACCACTTACAGTTGCGCCATATTGGTAATCATAAAAATCAGATCCAATAGATGATTTTGTTCCATCTACACTTTTACCAAACAAACCTTGGTTACGACCATAAGAGTAAACAGATCCATGATAATCATTTCCACCACTTTTGGTTACCGCATTTACGCTACCACCTGTAAAGTTTCCTATTTTAACATCGAAGGGAGATAATTGTACTTGTACTTCTTGAATAACATCTAAGCTATAAGGATTGGTTCTTGTACCAGAACCTGCGGCACCAGATTGTCCACCACCACTCACTCCACCAGCTGAATTACTAAAGCCGAAAGCATCATTGTTAATAGCACCATCAATAGTTAAGTTATTATACCTAAAGTTTGATCCTGCAAATGAGTTATTGTTTGACTGAGGTGTTAAACGCGTAAAATCAGATAAGCTTCTACCCAAAGTTGGTAGAGTTGATAACTGACGGCTACCAATTGTGGTTCCCCCAATATTTGCTTTTTTACCTGATGCAGAAACAGTTACTTCAGTTAAAGCAGAAGTTGTTTCTAATAAAGAAACTTTTACTTCTGGATTAGTACCTAAGCCTAAGTTAACATCATTAAAAATTTGGTCTTTAAATCCAACATAAGAGAATTTAATAGTGTAAGGTCCACCTGGTTTTAAGTTTGGAATATTAAAGATTCCTTTGTTATTGGTTTCAGTGCTAACAGTTGCATTGGTTGGCAAATACTTAATAGTAATACTAACGCCACTTACAAAAGCACCTTTTGCATCTAAAACACGACCACTTAAAGTAGAACTTGTTTCTTGCGCAAATGAAGGTGTTACTAATAAAAGAATGGCTATACATTGAAATAATGTGATTAGCTTTTTAAACATACAATTTGGTTTTTTATTTGACGCAAAGGTTACTTTAGTATGTTACGGAATTGTTAAGCCAATGTTACCTGAGTATTAACATTCCTTTCTTTATCAAATAATTAGGAAAAAAAAAGCACTAACTTCGTTCATATTATATATTTTATACTCTTGTTCATTATTCTTTATAAATTTTAGACCTTCTACCATGGACACCCACCTTCATCACGACCATATTGAAAAACACTTAACCAGTTCTGAAACAATAACAGATATTGTTATTGGTATGGCAGATGGATTAACTGTGCCTTTTGCATTGGCGGCAGGTTTAAGTGGAGCGGTTAAAGACGTGCATTTGATTGTGATTGCCGGGATAGCAGAAATTGCTGCGGGCTCTATTGCCATGGGTTTGGGCGGATATTTGGCAGGCAAAACAGAGCAAGAACACTATGCTAGTGAATTAAAAAGAGAATACGAAGAAATTGAAACCTTACCCGAAGTTGAACGCGAAGAAGTACGCGTATTTTTTGAAGGATTAGGTTTAAGTAGAGCGGTACAAGAAGAAGCTGTAGAAGAACTAATTAAAGACAAAGACCGTTGGGCCGATTTTATGATGAAACATGAATTGGGCCTAGAAAAACCAGATCCAAAAAGGGCTAGAAAAAGCGCCTTTAATATTGGCGCATCTTATATAGTTGGCGGATTGATTCCATTAAGTCCGTATTTTTTTGTAGACAATGGATTAGAAGGATTAAAACTTTCTGCCATTGTTACCTTAGCTTGCCTTTTTATATTTGGTTATTTTAAAAGCAAATTAACCGGCACACCTCCATTACAAGGCGCCATAAAAGTAGCTGTGATTGGCGCTATTGCTGCGGGCTGTGCTTTTGGAATTGCTAAGTTGATTGGTGGATAAGCTAATTGATTTTTATCCTACAAAACTTTTTGGCTGATTTTAACAGATAGATCACCGATTTTCAAGAAATTGTAACGCTTAATTAAATACATTGGGCGCAGAAATTAAACCTTAGTTTATGAAAAACGCCATTGCACTGTTCGTTTGTTGCTCCCTAATTTTTTCTAGTAGTTTTGCAGGAACCCCTCCTACTAAAACAAAAAAAACAGCACAATTATATGTGTCGCATTTTGAAAATGTACTGGGTACTTCTTTAGAAATTAAAACCAGTACGGTATCGGCCAAACAAGCAATTGAAGTAGAAAATATTGTATTAAATGAAATAACAAGGCTCTCTAGTATTTTAAGCGCCTACGATGCCAATAGCGAATTTAGCAACTGGCTAAAAACAAAAAATCAACCAATTACTGTTTCAAAAGATTTATTTACAGTCTTGTCTTTATTTGACCAATGGCGTGTTCAAACTGCTGGTGCATTAAGTGCTGCTGCAGAAACCGTTAATTTGGTTTGGAAAGAGGCCGCTGCTAAAAATCAATTGCCTGCTAATGATGCATTAAAAAATGCAATTGCGCAAACACAACAAATCCATTGGACATTGGATGCCGCTAACCAAACAGCCACACATATTAGTGATGCGCCTTTAAAATTAAATTCTTTTGCAAAATCTTATATTATTAAAGCTGCAGCTAATGCGGCAATGGCTGCCACAAAAATTAACGGCATTTTGGTAAATATTGGTGGTGATTTAGTCATTGCTGGCAATATTTCTGAGAAAGTACAAATTAGTAATCCTAAAGCCGATGCTGAAAACGATGCGCCAATAGATAATTTGATTTTAAGTAATAAAGCAGTTGCTACTAGTGGTAATTACCGCAGGGGTGAATTGATTAACGGCGTTTGGTATTCGCATATTATTGATCCTAGAACAGCGCAACCTGCTAGTGAAATAATTAGTGCAACAGTAGTAGCTAATGCTGCAACAGATGCTGGTGCATTGGCAACTGCATTTAATGTTTTATCAATCAAAGAAAGCATTGCATTAGCGGCTAAATATGCTGATGTAGACTATTTAATTATCACCAAAAATGGAGATAGAATTGAAAGTGCTAATTGGAAAAATTTAGTAGTTGCAAAAACTGCTGCTACTACCATTAATGCACAAACAAATTGGAAAAACGAAGTATTGATTGGGCTAGAACTAGCACAGCAACCAGGTTTTGCTAAAAGACCTTTTGCAGCTGTTTGGGTAGAAGACAAAGATAAAAACACCGTAAAAACCATTGCACTTTGGTATAATAAAGCACGCTGGTTGCCAGACGTTAGAGAGTGGTTCCGTAAAAATGGTGCCCCATTAGCAAGCAACCCTGCAGCATTTAGCACCATTACAAGTGCTACGCGTTCTCCAGGAAAATATACTTTAAAATGGGATGGCAAAGACGACCAAGGTGCTATTCTAAAACCAGGAAAATATACCATTCATATTGAAGTAGTGCGCGAACATGGTGGACACGATTTATTGACCCAAGAAATTGATTGTAACGATACTCCACAACAATTTAATTTGAAAGGAAATATTGAATTAGTAGGTGCCAGCATTGAATACAAAAAGAAAACAGCCGAAAACTAACCGCACCATAGAAACTACTACCACCAAGAAAAAAAGCAGTCCTAAACAAACACTGCAACGTAATATTGCCATGTTTTCGCGTTGGCTACATATTTATGTGTCGATGGTAAGTTTTGCGATTGTATTTTTCTTTTCTGTTACGGGCATTACACTCAACCATCCAGACACTTTTGCAGGTGCATTAAAAAATTCGCAAGAAAAAGGCAAACTAAATTTGCAATGGGTTAGTTCAAAAGACACTAACCAAATTAACAAATTAAATATTGTTGAGTACTTACGCAAAACCCATAATATTAAAGCCGCTGTTAGTGAATTTAGAATTGATGATAGCCAGTGCAGTGTTTCGTTCAAAGGCCCTGGCTATGCGGCTGACGTCTTTATTAATCGCGAGAATGGCAGTTATGATATTATGTTTATTCGCGCTGGTGTTGTTGGCGTTTTAAATGATTTACACAAAGGTAGAGATACCGGTTCTAGATGGTCTTGGATGATTGATATTTCTGCCGGCTTAATGGTGATTGTTTCCCTTAGCGGAATGATATTAATGCTCTATATAAAACGAAAAAGACTGAGTGGATTAATACTAGCTGTTTTAGGATTAATATTATTTTATTTGATTTATTTAATTTGGATTTAAGTTTAGCTTCAATCAAAATTTTAATTTGGATCTGATAGTTGTATTAAAAATTAAAACCATCAGCTTTATCTATCTCTACCTGTTGTTTTAATTGTTTCTAATAAAGCCGCTAACTCTTTTACTTTTTCGGGATATTTTTCTGCCAAATTATATTGCTCTTTTATATCGTTTTTAAGATTATATAATTGCGCCGCAGGATCATTTCCTAATTCAATATTAGTGAATTTATCGTACCGCATTTTAGTAGACGGCTCAATATATTTCCAATCTTTTTCAATAATAGCAAGCGTTCCAGCGTGTTCAATTAAATGCGTTCTTCCTGTAGTTGATTTGCCTAAAAATGCAGCTAATATATTTTGACTATCAACAGCATCATCAACTAATAATTTTTGCGAATTTAAAGCTGCAAAAGATGCCAATAAATCTACCTGACTAATTAATGCATTTGAAATAGCTGGCTGTATTTTACCAGGATAATTGATTAAAAAAGGCACCCTGGTTCCAGCATCAAAAATGCTGTACTTGCCGCCACGTAAGGGTCCTGAAGGAGTATGACCATTTAATCTTTCAACCGCATCGTCTATGTAACCATCGTCTAAAACAGGTCCGTTATCACTGGTAAAAACAATCAAGGTTTTATTGCTTAAATGCAAACTATCCAGTACTTTTTGAACGCGTCCTACGGCCCAGTCTAATTGCAAAATAGCATCGCCTCTTGCACCCATTCCACTCTTTCCTACAAACGCTTTGTTCGGAACACGGGGCACATGAATATCGTGTGGCGCAAAATATAAGAAGAATGGTTTTTGTTGGTTGTTTACTATAAACGAAACAGCTTCTTGCACTAATACTTGCGCCATTTGATCGTCTTTCCATAGTGCAGATTTTCCTCCAGTCATATAGCCTATTCTACCAATACCGTTTACAATCGTTTGGTTATGTCCTTGCGAAGATTTCATGCGCAATAGTTCTGGATTGTCTTTTCCTGTTGGCTCATTGCCTATTTTGTTGGTATAACTAATCAGGATAGGATCAGTTGTATCTAAATTAACTACCCGATGATTGGCAACATAAACACAAGGCGTTCTATCGCCAGTTGCGGGCATAATAAATGATTGATTAAATCCAATTTCTAATGGCCCTGGTGTAATGATACCATTCCAATTTAATTGCCCTTCTTTTCCTAACCCTAAATGCCATTTACCTACAACGCCTGTATAATATCCAGCACGCTGAAAAATTGCTGGCAAAGTAGTAGTGCCAGGTTCAATTAATAATGCAGCATTACCCGGCGCAACACCCGTTCCATTTTTTCGCCATGCATATTGCCCCGTTAATAATGAAAACCTGCTTGGTGTGCATGTTGCAGCGGTACTATGTGCATTGGTAAAACGAATTCCTGATGTAGCTAATTTATCAATATTGGGAGTATGCACTTTAGTAGCACCATAACAACTCAAATCGCCATAACCTAAATCGTCGGCATTGATGATAATGATGTTGGGTTTTAATTGGGCAAAGCAAACACTACTAATGGTAAAAAAAAGAATCAAGAAAAGGATTTGTTTCATTTTAAATTTATTGGATAGATATGTAAAATTGGTCTAGATTTTATATAAAAAATGATGGTGTTTTTTTCTGCTTTTATCAAACTAACTATTTAACTCCTTATATATTATACAAATTTTGAATTGAAATTTAAGGCATTAACCTAAACCGATTAACCCTTTCAAGATAGTGTTGAAGGTATATTTTTTTTGCTTTTTTACTCAAAAATGAACGGTCAATTAAAGACGGAACTTCCTTATTAATTGTTGTATATTTTTTTAAAATTGGCGCTGTTATTTTTTCTTCTAACCCAATATGTTTTCCAAACAAAATAAAGTCATTATAAGTGTAAAAGCCATATCTACTATAGGCTGGGGCTTCAAAGTCTTTATCATACAATCCACCTTGCAACGACAAATTACCATCGTCTATATGCAAGGCTGTACAAACCAAATCGTATGCTGGAGATAAGATATAATCACCGTCGGATGTTTCCATCAATGAAAAATTCTTTAGGTGTGCATCGCCGTTGCTAAATGCATAATTGAATACTACTATTTCAAAGAATTTTAGTTTCTCAATTTTAGCAGCAGGCACATATTTATCTATTGTTTTTGCTATATCGGCATAACTCGCTTTAATTTTAAACTCCGATCCATCTGTTTCGGATGTTAAGCCTATTAATGTAGCGAAGTCTTCTATTTGAAATTTTAAATCATCTTTAATATAATCAAACCTTTTTGTAAGATATGCTTGACTGCCATCTTGAAAAAAAATCAATCCATTAATGGCGGTATTAATTTGATACACTTGACAAGCAATTTGCATTGTGAGGTGTTCATTGGCTGGTAAATCTTCTACTAATTCTAGGCGCTCTGCAGGGATTGGTTTTAATATAAATTCGCCTGATTTTTCAACCAATTCTAGTTGGTTTTTATTTAGTTTGATAGAGTACTTTTCTTGAAAACCTGAAATAGAAATGCTTTTTCTTTTTTCATTAAATGTTTTTGTTTGTTGGCTATTAGAACCCGGTGCAGGGAAAGACAAAATATGACTAATTTTTTTTGATCTTTTTCCAAAAAGATCCTTCATAGCTTTTGGGCTATAGCTAGCAAAACCAGGCGCAAGTGTTGAAGGGCAACAATTTATTTTATTCAAATTCATTTTGTATTGGTTCTATTGTTAGGGGTCCGATGGTTTCAAAATTGGCTGTTGCCAAGAGCAAACTGAAATAATCTGTTTCTGCAATTTTTAAAAGTCTGCATTGCAATTTTTTATTGGATCCCTCACTCAATAAATTCATAAAAACAGGAAATAGGTATTTACTTTCAAAAGGACCTTTGCTTGGTAACATAGTAATACTTATTGGCCTTCCGCCAAATTCAATATATTCTTTTGTATATCTAAAGGCATATCCTTTTGAGGTTTTTTCTAAAATCCCTGCTAGCGTTTTATTGTATTTTACCAATGCTTTCATACAATTCAAATGATTTATAATCCTTTGTTTTTAATTTGAAAAATCATTTCAACACCTAATACTTCAAATAATTTATCGGCCGTTTCTAATGATGGGTTACCAGTGCCTTGCTCTATTTCACGAATAGTTCTTAATGATACACCTGCAATAGCCGCTAATTTTTCTTGGGTTATTTTTAGTGTAGCTCTCCTATCCCCTACTATTCTTTGCATTTTATTTATTGATTTCGGCAACATAATACCTATTTTGATGTAAATTAATAATAAAATACTAAAAAACAATGTTTTAGGCAATATAGTGCCGAATGATATATCAACTCAATTGTCTACACAGTGTGTATTCAATTTGCACGGCAAAAAAAATAGTAAAGGATGCCTTTAAAATACTGGCAACTAAAATGGGAATGGAATTGAAAAACTGATGCAGAGAGGAAGGGATTCGAACCCTCGATACGTTGCCGTATACACACTTTCCAGGCGTGCTCCTTCAACCACTCGGACACCTCTCTGTTTATTTATCTTAAACCCCAAGCCTAATTAAGGCTAGAAAGGTTTATTTAAATGGAGTGCAAAAATAGCTGATTGAAATTAGGAACCGAATATTTTTTGGGCATTAGCCGTAGTGATTGCAGCTACTTCTTCAATACTGGTGTTTTTTGCGGCGGCAAGCGCGGCTACTATATAACTTAAATAACTGCTTTCATTTCTTTTTCCCCTAAAAGGCACTGGTGTTAAATAAGGTGCGTCTGTTTCTAAAACCAAGTGTGCTAGGTCTATTTGAGCCAAAACCTCTGGTAAACCAGCATTTTTGTAGGTAATTACCCCTCCTATCCCTAAATAAAATCCTAAGTCTATTACTTGCTTAGCCGATTCGGCACTGCCACTAAAGCAATGAAAAATTCCTTTCAAACCTTTTTGAGCAAAGGGTTTTACACGATTAATGGTTTCTTGCATGGCATTGCGCGTATGAATTACAATAGGTATGTTTTTATCGAGTGCCCATTGCATTTGTGTATCAAACGCTTCGTATTGCTGCTTTTCGAATGTTTTATCCCAATAAAAATCTAATCCTATTTCTCCTACAGCCACAAATGGTCGTTTATCTAACCAGGCTTTTACATGGTCTAACTCTGCTTGTACATTTTCTTTTACATAACAAGGATGCAAACCCATCATGGCTATACACAATGACGGATAAAGGGTTTCTAAACCTAGCATTGCATCGGTTGACTCCGAATCTATGGCCGGTAGATAGATTTTTGAAACTCCTGCTGATAGGGCTCGGTCTACCACTTGTTGTGTATCTGCGGAAAATTCTTCGGAATAAAGATGACAATGGGTATCAATAAGGATCATGCTGCAAAAATCGGGGATTTCGCACAAATTTAAACGGGCTTTGTTGATTTTGAAAGATTCCTAGCTATTTTTTGGCGACTGCAAAATAAAAAACAAGGGGTGCCGTTTATATAAAGCAGCAATGCAAAAATTGATAAAATTAGCTTCAAGCTATTTTTTATAGGGTACGGATTAAAAAACTGGCCGAGGTTTCTACCTTGGCCATCTTTTTTTGTTTATTGAGGTAATGCTTTGAATTGGTAGCCCAAATCACTAAAATGGGCCAATACCTTGGGCAATGCATAAGAAAGTCTATCAAAGGCTTTAGCACTGTCGTGAAAAACCACAATCGATCCTTTTTTGGTAAATTTAATAACCTGCTCGGCACATTTTATAGGGCTTAATGATTGGTCGAAATCGCCACTTAAAACATCCCACATAATTATTTTTGCCGAGGCCAATTGTGTTGATTGATTTTGATTATTTAAAGTTGCTTTTACTGCGGCTATTTGGCTATGTTTAATTCTGCCATAAGGTGGTCGGAACAAATTAGATTTTATACATTGTGCAGCCAATTCAGTATCCTTCAAATACTTGTCTGTACTGGTTTTCCAGCCATTGGTATGGTGTTGGGTATGGTTGCCTACGCAATGCCCTTCCGCTAAAATTCTATTGTATATTTCAGGTTCGGCCAATACGTTTTTTCCTATACAAAAAAAACTGGCTTTGGCTTGGTATTGCCGTAATAAATTCAGCACAAATGGGGTTGCTATTGGGTGCGGTCCATCGTCGAAACTTAAATAAATTATTTTTTCCTTTTCCGGAATCCGCCAACAAAGTGTGGGATATAACCAACGTATAAAAAAAGGCGTTTTTACCAAATACATGCTACAAAGTACTATTTTTTGAGAATGGTTTTTAATTACGGTTCTGCAAAGTTTATCTTTGTACTAATATGAGTAAGAAAGTTAGAGTTCGTTTTGCGCCTTCACCCACTGGTGGACTGCATTTGGGCGGTGTAAGAACCGTATTATTTAATTACCTTTTTGCCAAACAAAATGGTGGTGATTTTATTGTTAGAATTGAAGATACCGACCAAACACGTTTTGTGGATGGCGCTGAAGATTATATTTTTAAAACGCTTGAGTGGTGTGGCATGGTGCCCGATGAAAGCCCTTTGCACGGTGGACCTTTTGCGCCTTACAGACAAAGTGAGCGTAAAGCCAATTACCGAAAATTTGCAGACCAATTAGTGGCTGATGGCTTTGCTTATTATGCATTTGATACCACGGCCGATTTAGAAGCCATGCGTACCGAATACAAAACACCCGAAAATCCATCGCCGCAATACAACCATAGTTTGCGCGAAAAAATGCGCAATTCAATTAGTTTGTCGGCACAAGAAGTAACCAATTTATTGGCCGCAGGCACACCCCATGTGGTGCGTATTAAAATGCCTTTAAATGAAACTGTTTCGTTTAACGATATGATTCGTGGAGAAGTGAGTTTTAATACTGCACAAGTAGATGACAAAGTTTTATTAAAAGCAGATGGCATGCCTACTTACCATTTAGCCGTGGTGGTGGATGACTATCAAATGCAAATCACACATGCGTTTCGGGGCGAAGAATGGTTGCCTTCTGCACCTGTTCATTTATTGCTTTGGAAATATTTAGGAAGGGAAGCCGAGATGCCGCAGTGGGCGCACTTACCTTTAATTTTAAAGCCAGATGGCAACGGAAAACTAAGCAAGCGCGATGGCGACAGACTTGGATTTCCTGTTTTTGCAATGGATTGGACCGACCCTAAAACCAATGAAACAACCATAGGATTCAAAGAGCATGGATTTTTACCAGCGGCTTTTGTAAACTTATTGGCCATGCTTGGTTGGAACGATGGTAGCGACCAAGAAATATTTACCATGCAAGAATTGATTGCTAGATTTTCTATGGATCGTGTACACAAAGGCGGTGCTAAATTCGACTACGAAAAAGCAAAATGGTTCAACCACGAATGGATTAAAAAAACACCGGTAGCTGAATTAGTTGATCCTATTAAAATACTATTTGCACAAAAAAATATTGCCATCAACAACAATGATTTATTAGCCAAAGTAATTGAGTTAGTTAAAGATCGTTGCACTGTATTGCCCGATTTTATTTCGCAAAGCAGTTTCTTTTTTGAAATGCCTGCAACCGTTGATATTGCTGCAGTAAAGCCTAAATGGGACGATAAGAAAAATATGTTTTTTACTGAATTAATTAGGGCTTACGAATTAAGTAACCAATGGGAATCGCACGACCTTGAAAGCGCGTTTAAAGAACTCTCTGCTGCCAATGATTTAAAACCTGGGGAATTAATGTTGCCCTTGCGTATTATGTTAGTAGGTGGTAAATTCGGTCCGGGTGTTTTTGATATTGCAGCACTCATTGGTAAAGAAGCTACTTGTAAAAGAATCAAAGATTTTTTATCGTTAATCCAACACAGTTAATTGATTGTTTAAATTGTTTTTATGCAAAGACCCATTCGTGTACTCGTTGCCAAAGTAGGATTAGATGGTCATGACCGTGGTGCTAAAATAATTGCTACTGCTTTGCGCGATGCAGGCATGGAAGTCATTTATACTGGTTTACGCCAAACTGCCGAAATGGTCGTGAATGCTGCTTTACAAGAAGATGTTGACGCCATTGGTGTGAGTATTTTATCGGGGGCACACATGACGGTATTTCCAAAACTAATTGCATTGATGAAAGAAAAAGGAATGAATGATGTGCTACTTACAGGCGGCGGAATCATTCCTGCTAATGATATGGAAACACTGCAAGCAATGGGTGTAGGCAACCTTTTTGCACCAGGTGCTACTACCGCCGAAATAGCCAACTACATTAAAGACTGGGTGGCTAAGAATCGTGATTTTTAATTTATAATTCATTGCAGATGTATACGACCCTTTTAACCAGTTTAGAGAATGGGATTTTTACCATTACCATTAATCGCCCCGACAAATTAAATGCCCTCAATAATGCGGTATTGGTAGATTTAAATAAAGCGATTGATGAAGTTTATTCGAATGACGCTATTAAATCGGTAATTATTACTGGTGCGGGTACAAAAGCATTCGTGGCAGGTGCAGATATTAGTGAGTTTAATCAATTAGATGCGCAAACGGCAATGGCATTGTCTAAAGCTGGTCAAGACAGTTTTTTTAGAATTGAAAATTCACCTAAACCCATTGTTGCCTGTGTAAACGGTTTTGCTTTAGGCGGTGGGTGCGAACTAGCCATGAGTTGTCATTTTAGAATTGCTTCCGATAACGCCAAGTTTGGTCAGCCAGAAGTGAACCTAGGCTTGATTCCTGGATATGGTGGCACACAAAGACTCGTACAATTAATTGGAAAAGGAAGGGCATTAGAACTGCTAATGTCTGGAGGCATGATTGATGCCACAACTGCTTTACAATATGGCTTAGTAAACTATTGCGTTCCACAAGAAGAATTATTAATTAAAGCCCAAACTATTTTGGGTGTTATTCAATTGAAAGCACCTATTGCTGTAGCAAAATGTATTGAATCGGCCAATGCAGTTTTTGACGAATCTACAAATGGCTATGCCACTGAAATTGCAGGTTTTGGCACTTGTTTTGAAACAGCAGATCGTGTAGAAGGCACCACAGCTTTTTTAGAAAAACGCAAAGCCGTTTTTATTGGTAAATAAATTCTAATAGTTCTCTTCGTTTTTAACGGCTTACACTACCTTTGCGGGGCTAAAAAGAAACATTCATTTTTCTTTAAAACTAACTAGTATGCAATATCGTATTGAAAAAGACACCATGGGCGAAGTACAGGTACCAGCCGATGTTTATTGGGGTGCACAAACCCAACGCAGCATTGAAAATTTTCAAATTGCACAAGACATCAATAAGATGCCTAAAGAAATTATTAAAGCATTTGCTTACTTAAAAAAAGCAGCCGCATTAACTAATTTAGATGCAGGTGTTTTGGCAGCCGATAAAGCAGCGTTAATAGGCCAAGTTTGCGATGAAATTTTAGACGGAAAATTAGCCGATCAATTTCCATTGGTAGTTTGGCAAACAGGGAGTGGTACACAGAGCAATATGAATATGAATGAAGTGGTTGCTTACCGTGCCCATGTTATTCAAGGTGGTGCGTTGACTGATAAAGATAAATTTATACACCCCAACGACGACGTTAATAAATCGCAAAGTTCTAATGATACTTTTCCAACGGCTATGCATATTGCAGCCTATAAAATTTTATTAGAAACAACTATACCAGGTATTTCAAAATTGCGCGATACTTTGGCCCAAAAGAGCAAAGATTTTATGCATGTTGTTAAAATAGGTAGAACCCATTTTATGGATGCGACGCCTTTAACACTTGGCCAAGAAATTAGTGGATATGTTTCTCAATTAAACCATGGGCTTAAAGCAATTAATAATTCATTGGCACATTTGAGTGAATTGGCTTTGGGTGGAACGGCTGTTGGCACCGGCATTAACACACCAAAAGGTTACGATGTGAATGTGGCAAAACATATTGCCAACTTAACTGGTTTGCCTTTTGTTACTGCAGAAAATAAATTTGAAGCACTAGCTGCTCACGACGCAATTGTTGAAGCGCATGGTGCACTAAAAACAGTGGCCGTTTCGTTAATGAAAATTGCCAATGATGTTCGAATGCTTTCTTCAGGACCAAGAAGTGGTATTGGCGAATTGCATATTCCCGATAACGAACCAGGTTCTTCAATTATGCCAGGCAAAGTAAACCCTACACAATGCGAAGCGCTTACCATGATTGCTGCACAAGTAATGGGCAATGATGTTGCTATTTCTATTGGAGGTGCAACAGGCCATTTTGAATTGAATGTGTTTAAACCTGTAATGATTTATAATTTCTTGCACAGTGCCCGTTTAATTGGTGATGGCTGCGTAAGTTTTAACGATAAATGCGCCGTAGGATTAATGCCAATTGAAGCAAATATTAAAAAACACGTAGACAATTCTTTAATGTTGGTTACTGCATTAAACACAAAAATCGGTTATTATAAATCGGCCGAAATTGCACAGACTGCACACAAAGAAGGAACTACTTTAAAAGAAATGGCCATTAAATTAGGCTACCTCACCGAAGAAGAATTTGATGCTTGGGTAATACCAGCAGAAATGGTGGGCGAAATTAAATAAGGTTTATTTTTTTATAATTGGTGCTTTCACCAACTGCGTATCTGTAACCAGTGTTGCTACTCGATAGCCGCCCGTATCAACTTCCGTTTTGGAATATTTTGATTGGATGGCTATTAGTTCACTGGTTACAAGATGTGTGGATGCCAAATACAATTGGCGCATTTTTTTCCACCCATTTATTTGTAACAATGCTTTACTTGAAATAGCAGTACCTACTAAATTCAAGTATTGTAGCTGGTTGAGTTCACTCAAGTACTGTAATTGTTTATCAGTAATATTTGAATGTTCAATACTTAGTTTGGTTAAATTTTGTAGCATACTAATTTTTTGCCAAGCAGTTTCAGATAATTGAATAGCTGGCATTTTTAACCAGATTAATTGTTTTTTTAAATCAAAAATTTGGCTAAGTGTTTTTTCGTCGATTGTTTTTAAATTGATCAAATTTACACTGAGGTAATTGCTGTTTTGCGCAATGGGCAATACCACAACAGCTTTTTTTTGCAAATCAATTAGCAAAGATTCATTGGCTTTATCTACCAACTCATTTGGAATATTAGAAGGAATGATTGCTGCGCTTGCGTTTTTTTCTAAAGCAGTTAAAGCCAATTTAACAGAATTTGGTTGGTCTAATTCTTTTACTTTTTTTGAAAACCCAACACCTGTTTGAATCCACCATTGCAAAAACAATCTTTCTTGTTCTGTTAAAGCTGTTTTGCCTTTTGGTGGCATGTGTTTTTCATTGAGTGGATCTAAACTTACGCGCTGAAAAATTTCGCTTTTTTCTGCATGGCCCACACTAATAATTGCTCCGCCTTTTCCGCCTTTTAAAATCCCTTCTTCGGTATCTAAACGTAGGTTGCCTTTTTGCTTTGAACCGCTATGGCATTTAATACATTTTTCGGTTAAAATAGGCTGAATAATGTCTTTGTATATTAAGGCTTCTTGCGCATTGGTAATGGGTTTGGGAACAAATAAAGTATCTGAATTGGTTGCAGAAAATGCTTTGGTTAAATAGCCATCACCATGGGTAAGTGTTCCGCCAAAATGCCCGGTAGTAAATAATAAAATTCCTAAAACAAATGCTATATATTTTGAAATAGATGCCTGTTTTTTTACCGAAAAATAATACCCTATCACTGAAACAATTGCTACAGCAATTCCCATCCAACGATGCAGGTTTAAAGTGCTTTCATTGTATTCGCCCGTATTAGATAAAAGCCATCCAGTAATACAAGAGAGGATGGCAGCAGTAGCGCCTGTTAAATAAGCGATGGGAATGGCTAATGCAACAGATTGGTATTTTGTATTTGTTTGTAATAATTCTAATACAAGTGCAAACAATAAAATACCAATGGGCAAATGCACCAATACTGGGTGAAAATTTCCAATAAATTCTGTTACTATAAAAAGCATCCTTTAATTATTTTACAACCAGTTTTTTCGCAACTATTTTTATGCAATTATTTCATTAATCACGCGTCCGTAAACATCAGTCAGTCTAAATGATCGGCCCTGAAATGGATATATTAATTTTTCGTGGTCGAATCCTAATTGATTTAAAATAGTGGCTTGAATATCGTATGGCGTTACTTTTCCGCTAATAGCACTGTAGCCTATTTCATCGGTTTCGCCATAACTGGTTCCTTTTTTTATGCCTCCTCCTGCCATCCAAATGGTGTATGCTTCGGTGTGATGATCCCGACCTTTGAATGGATTTTTTTTGCCGTCTCTATTTTCTTGCATGGGAGTTCTACCAAATTCTCCACCCCATACAACCAGCGTTTCATCTAACAAACCCCTTTGTTTTAAATCGAGTAATAAGGCAGTAATTGGTTTATCAATCGTTCTACATTTATTTACCAAACCATAATCAACAGCGCCTCTTTCGTCGGTGCCATGTGTATCCCATCCCCAATCAAATAATTGTACATATCGAACACCTTTTTCCACCAATTTTCTGGCCAACAATACATTATTTGCAAAAGAAGCTTTGCCTGGTTGCGTGCCATACATTTCATGAATATATGCTGGCTCGTCGTTAATATTCATTACATCAGGAACAGAAATTTGCATGCGATAAGCCATTTCGTATTGTGCAATTCGCGCTACAATTTCAGGATCTTTAAACTCTTCGTAGGTTGCACGATTGGCTTCGTTAATGGCATCTATTGAGGCTTTGCGAAGGTCTCTATCCATTCCCGCAGGATCTTTTACAAACAATACCGGATCGCCTTCTCCCCTGCATTGTACGCCTTGGTAAACCGATGGCAAAAATCCACTTCCCCAAACACTTTTTCCTGCATCCGGAAAATTTCCGCCCGATGTTAATACCACAAATCCTGGTAGGTTATCATTTTCTGAACCCAATCCATAAGTGGCCCAAGCACCAATACTAGGCCTTCCCAATCGAGCCGATCCAGTATGCATTAGTAGTTGCGCAGGCCCATGATTAAATTGGTCTGTTTGCACTGCTTTTAAAAAACTTATTTCGTCTGCAACAGTTGATAAATGTGGTAAATTATCGGAGATCCATGCGCCTGAATTACCCCTTTGTTTAAATGCGGCTTGTGGACCTAACATTTTTGGAACACCTCGTATAAATGCAAACTTTTTTCCTTCTAATAAAGACTGCGGACAATCTTGACCGTCTAGCTGTTGCAATGCTGGTTTAAAATCAAACAATTCTAATTGCGATGGCGCACCTGCCATGTGTAAATAAATAACAGACTTTGCTTTTCCTGCAAAATGCGGCGCGTGTGGCATTAGAGGATGTGCACTATTTAATAAGTCAGATCCATCTTTCGAACCCAACCAATTACAGCCACTTAAAAATGAACCCAATGCCATTGCCCCAACACCGGTAACACTTTCTTTAAAAAAATGTCGGCGTGTTAGTTGCTGAAGCACTTGGTCGTTTGCTTCTTGAATAATTCTTTTATTATGTTTACTCATAGCAATTAATTTTTGGTGATGAATTCATCGGTATTCATCATTGCTGCAGCCACCATAATTAATGCAGCAGTTTCTGGTGTTTGGTGTTCTATTTTTGGTCCGGTAATAGCACGCATTTTTTTGCTGTCTGCACGAAATTTATTCAAAGCAGTTTGATACAATTTTTCAAATGCATTTCTTTTATCGGTACTAATAGTTTGAAACATGGCAAGTTCATATCCCTTATTAATTTGTGCTATTGGATCTTTTTTTACAATCGATTGAATACGCCATGCAAAATGTTGTGCAGCTTCTACATTTACTGAATCATTTAAACTAGTAAGGGCTTGCAAAGGTGTATTGGTTTTTATACGTCTTACGGTACATCCTTCTCTACTGGTACCATCAAAACTTATCATGGAAGGATAGGGCGCAGAACGTTTCCAATAAGTGTACAATGCCCGCCTGTATTGGTCTACACTGTCTGAAGTTTTCCATGCAGCTCTATTGTATGGAGACATCCAAATACCTTCTGGCTGAAATGGCATCACTCCAGGACCATACATTTTATTACTAATTAATCCACTGACTACTAAACTCTGATCGCGCAATTGTTCGGCAGATAATCTTACCCGCGGACCTCGTGCATAAAATTTATTATACGGATCTTTTTCAACGGCTTCTTTATTAAAATTTGATTGCTGCCTATACGTAGCACTCATTAAAATATGCTTCATTAATTTTTTTAAATCCCACTGATATTCATTCATCAATTTCCAAGATAAATAATCGAGTAGTTCGCGGTGTGTTGGCGCCATTCCTTGGCTACCCATATCTTCTAGCGTTTCTACAATTCCTTGTCCAAAAAATTGCTCCCAAATTCTATTCACCATGGTGCGTGCAGTGAGCGGATTTTTTTTATCGGTTAACCATTGCGCTAAGCCCAATCGATTTCTTGGTGCATTTGCAGGAAAGGGAATTAAGGAAGCAGGAACATCTGCTTGTACTTCTTTTCCTTTCACCAACCAATTGCCTTTTATAAATACATGTGTAGGCCTATACAAATCGGTAGGATTTTCTACCATGATGGGTGTATAGGTTACTTTGGTAGGATTAAACAACTCTTCGAAATGTTTGTAAGCCGAATCGTATCCTGGCAAACCCTTACCAGGAAAGGGATTGCTAAAGTAAAACCAGTCGAATTGCATGCCCGATTCTTCTGGTGTTTTTAATGCACTATTTGAATAAGTAAAATACAAATGGTGTTTGCCAACTGTTGCTGGAATATTTAATTGATTTATTTTCCAAGCACCTTTTGTGTCTGGTACTTTTATTTTACTAATAACAGCTCCATCTGGTTTGTCTAAATGTATTAACCAAACGCCATTTGGGTTCCATGCTTTGTAGCGATAATAGAGTTGTGTATAATTGGTAAGTGATACTTCTTTTAATCTTGCAATAGCATTGTTTCTTAGCACCAACCATTTGGTATCTGCTAGTGCACTATTGGTTAGTTCATCTGCTGCAATAGAATTGATGGCTGGTGATCCTGTTTTTAAAAACAAGCTCAATTCTTTTTCGCGACTTGGTGCATTGGTTTGTAGCCATTGTTTTAATTCTACAAATTTCGTACTATCTTCTTTGTGAAACTCACGTAGCAAAGGGTATTCACTATAAGTGTCTTCGTCTCTTGAATTATTAAAAAATGCCATGAACTTATAATATTCATCGTGCTTGAACGGATCGTAAGGATGGCTATGACATTGCACACAATTAAAAGTAGTTCCCATAATTGCCGACCAAGTAGTGTTTACTCTATCAACAACTGCTGCAGTTCTAAACTCTTCGTTATCGGTTCCGCCTTCGTCGTTAGTAAGTGTATTTCTATGAAAAGCCGTTGCAATAAATTGTGCATCTGTAGGATTGGGCAATAAATCACCAGCCAATTGTTCTATTAAAAAACGATCGTAAGGTTTGTTTTCATTAAAGGCATTAATTAACCAGTCGCGGTATCGCCATATAGTTCTTGAATCATCGCGCTCATAGCCTTTTGTGTCGGCGTATCGGGCCAAATCCATCCATACTGCTGCCCATCTTTCGCCATAACTTGGCGAGGCTAAAAGTGTATCTACTAAATGCTCGTATGCTTTTTCTGACTGGTCTTTTAAATAATTTTCTGCAAGCGCATAAGTTGCTGGCATGCCAGTAATATCAAGGCTTACACGTCTTAACAGTGTGGCTTTATTGGCTTCATTGGAAGTGGTTAATCCTTGTTTTTTTATTGACTGATAAATGTATTGGTCTACTTCATTTTTTATAAAACCTGGTTTCCAAAGCAAACCAAAAGGACCTACGCCATTGTGTGGAACTTGTGGCGCTTGAACAGGTGTATATGCCCAATGATCTCCCCAATTAGCGCCTTGTTTGATCCAGTTTTTTAGGGTAGAAATTTCATTGTTTGAAAGGGCTGGATGCTTGTAAGGCATTCGCTCTTCGGGGTCGGTTAATGATAACCTTTTAATGAGTTCGCTATTTTCAGGATCGCCAGGAATGATGGCTACTTTACCTGATTTATTTTTAGCAAGTGCTTCTTCTCTAAATAATACACTAAATCCGCCTTGGCGTCGAACACCTCCATGACAAGTAATGCAATTTTTATTAAGGATGGGCTTTACATCGGCGTTAAAATCTACGCGAGTATTGTTTGAAAAAAAACACAATGTAGCAAGCACAGCCGTAACCAATAACAATACAATCAAGATAGTTTTTGGCAAGCGAGGCAATGGCATGTGGGTTTAATTTTTCATTTTAAAGATACTAGTTTTCAGTATTCAAAAAATGAATGCATTTGCAGCAACTAAACCTATTGCTTATTTGACGAACGATTTACTACCATATTTTGATACACTTTCATTCCACCTATATATGTGGCACTAACATTTACTTTTAAAATGTCGGTTTCAGGCACTTTCATTAAGTCTTTATCTAATATTATAAAGTCGGCTTTTTTTCCTGCTTCTAAACTACCCACTTCTTTTTCTAAAAAACTTGCTTTGGCAGCCCAGATGGTCATTCCACGAATGGTTTCAACTCGGCTCAAGGCATTTTCCATTTGAAATCCTGTAGCTGGAAACCCTTTGGCGTCTTTACGAGCTACCGCTGCTAAAAATGTTTTGAATGGAGAAATATCTTCTACCGGAAAATCGGTACCCAGTGGCAACCAGCCATTTTGTTGGAGTAATTGTTTTAAAGCATATCCACCTTTTAGTCTTTCTTTTCCAATTCTTTCTTCGGCCCAATACATATCACTTGTTGCATGTGTTGGTTGTACAGAAGGAATAATACTTGCTGCACCAAATAAATTAAAATCTGAAGGATGTACAATTTGTGCGTGTTCAATTCTCCAGCGTTTATCGTTCTTTCCTTTTAAATATTTATTGTACACATGGAGTATTTCTCTGTTAGCACTGTCGCCAATTGCATGTGTACACATTTGAAAATCGGTATTTGCTAATACCTGTGCCAAAGAATCGTAATGCGATTTATTTTCTAATAAAAACCCTTGCCATCCTTTTTGGTCGTTATACGGTTGAATTAAGCAAGCGCCACGACTACCAAGGGCTCCATCGGCATAAACTTTAAATCCTTTTACAAATAATTTATCGGTTTTTGTAGGACCCAATTTTAAATACTTAGCCAAGTTTGCAGGATTATCGCTAAGCATTACAAACAAACGCATACTTAATTTTCCTGCTTTTTGAAGCGTGTCTATCATGTCTACATCTTGGTAACTCAAACCACAATCAGTAACTGTAGTAAGGCCTTGTTCGAAACACATCATTTGTGCAGCTTGCAACCATTTTAAATATACTTCACTAGTGGGCGATGGAATTTGTTTGTACACTTTGTCATCGGCATTATCAATTAATACACCCGTTAATTTTCCATCTTTTAATTCAATAGATCCACCAACAATTGTTTGACCAGCATTGATGCCAGCAAGGTCTAATGCTTTTTGATTGGCAATAGATGCGTGCCCATCAATTCGTTGCAAAACCACAGGCCTATCTGGAAATAATTGATTTAATAATTCATTGGTTGGATACGTTTTTCCTGGCCAACGATTTTGATCCCAACCACGTCCTTGAATCCAAATTAAGTCTGGATGCTTGGCAGCAAAGTCTTTCACGCGTTCTATTGCTTCTTGCCAAGTGGTGGTGCCAAATAAATCTACCTGATATAATGATTTGCCATATCCTACAAAATGCGCATGGGCATCTATAAAACCAGGATACACCGCTTGCCCTTTGGCATCTATATTTTCTTTAGCCGTATAGTTTTGTTGGATATTGGCATTGTTGCCCACTGCCACTATTTTACCATCTTTCACTGCCATAGCTTCTGCAACAGTGTAAGCAGAATCAACGGTATAAATTACCCCATGGTGCACAATGGTATCTACTTTATTATTGGTGCAAGCAGCAAATAAAAACAACACTAGTACCCAAACTAATTTTTGCATAGTAAATGATTAAGAGGCTAAAGTTACAAGTTGATTGAATACAATGATTACAAGAAAATCAATCGGTAGAGAATGCTAATAAAAGCTACCAGCTATTTAAGTAATTCACAAGGTTTTAAACCCGTATGTTTTTTAAATGCGGCAGAAAAATGCGAAATGGATGAGTACCCTAATAAAGCCGACACATCTGTTACACTCAAGCTTTTTTCGTATAACAAATACTTAGCGTGTTCCATTCTTTGTTGTTGGTAAAAATCAAAGATGGTGGTGCCAAAAATTTCTTTGAATCCTTTTTTTACATAACATTCATTCATAGCCACTTTTCGGCTCAACTCCTTGATAGTAATAGGATCTCCAATATGCTGTAGTAGTATTTCTCTTGCTTGATAAATTCTATCGCGGCCCGATTCGTCTGCTAAAAATTTACAACTAAACCCTTCTTCTTTTTCATCCACCAAACATTCTAAACTGTACACCAATAGCTCATGTACTTTGGCGTTAACAAAAATGTTTTCTAAGGATCCTGAATAACTATGGTTTAATAGTGCGTCTAACACCAATCTTTTGCGATTACTTACCGGAAATATTTTGGTGAAAGTGTTGGGATATTTAAATGCCAGCACTTCGTCTTTTTGATTACTCAATTTTACATTGTGTACAAACTGACGTAAAAAACTAGCCGTAAAATGAAAATTATATACATCAATCGTTTGGTGTAATCCCACACAATTAGAGGTGGGTAATTGCTTGCATTCTGAACAACTTTTTTCGGCACAATACTTATTGCCTGTTGAACAGTAACGAAGTTCTAAATAATTTTCTTGGGGTCTTTTGGCATCGTAATGATACACAAGCATGCCAGTATCTTCGGCTACCCAAGGATTTTGTGCATAATAGCGTCGAATATTATACTGTATAGACCCTGGAATCTGCTGTTTTTTTTCGTACAACAAATCCATACTTGGCTCTATTCCATTTTTGTGGGCCAGCTTTAATATGTCTAATACTTGGGTCATCTGGCAGCGAAATTAATGTATAAACATGCATTTGGCAAGTGGATCCTGTTAAACTGTTCCTGTAATTTGAACAGCTACCCCAAAAAACAGGCGAAAATTTGGTGGATTATTGCCAATTTCAAGCAATTGACTCGCCTGAAACCTTTTATGCCGATTTAAGCCTATTAAAAGTGGATAAATAGCCCTTTTTTATCCCCCTTCTACCCCTTATTTTCGTTAACTTTGCAGACTTCTGATAAATTAATCAACCACAGGACAGATAAGCGATTATGACCCAAGAACAACAGAATAGTAACGACGAGCAAAATAAGAATTACGGTGCCGACAGTATTCAGGTACTAGAAGGTTTAGAAGCCGTTAGAAAAAGACCGGCCATGTACATTGGCGATATTGGCGTGAAAGGCTTACACCACTTGGTTTACGAGGTTGTAGACAACTCAATTGATGAAGCACTTGCTGGCTATTGTAAAAAAATATTGGTAAGTATTCACGAAGACAATTCCATTAGCGTACAAGATGATGGCAGGGGTATTCCTACCGCTATGCATACAAAAGAAAAACGTTCAGCCCTTGAAGTGGTAATGACTGTTTTACACGCCGGAGGAAAATTCGATAAAAATACTTACAAGGTTTCTGGTGGATTACACGGTGTGGGGGTAAGTTGCGTAAATGCATTGAGTACCAAATTATTGGTTAACGTTCACCGCGAAGGCAAAATATTTGAACAAGAATATAAAATTGGCGTTCCGCAATATGCGGTAAGAGAGGCTGGTACTAGCGATAAAACTGGTACTTATGTTCATTTCTGGCCCGATTTAACCATCTTCCAAGAATCTGTATACAAACGTGAAATTTTAGAAGGTCGTTTACGCGAATTGTCTTTTTTGAACAGACGCATTAGCATTACACTAACCGATTTAAGAGAATTAGACGAAACGGGTGTTCCTTATTCAAAAGAATTTTATAGCGAAGGTGGGATTGTAGAGTTTGTAGAAATGTTGGATAGAAATGGTAATCGTACTCCATTGATTCCTGCTCCTTTGTATGTTGATGGACACGACGAAGCATCGAATGTGGCTGTAGAAGTTGCACTTACCTATAATGACGATTTTAAAGAGCATATTTTCTCTTACGTAAACAACATTAATACCATTGAAGGTGGTACACACGTAACGGGTTTCCGTCAGGCATTAACTAGGGTGTTTAAAACCTATGGCGACAAACAAGGTTTATTTGAAAGAGCCAAAGTAGTTATTGAAGGAGACGATTTTAGAGAAGGACTTAGTGCCATTATTTCTGTAAAAGTTCCTGAGCCGCAATTTGAAGGTCAAACCAAAACGAAATTGGGTAATAGTGAGGTGAGCGGTATTGTTCAAACCACCGTTGCACGTGCATTAGAGGCATTTTTAGAAGAAAATCCTCGCGAAGCAAAAAATGTTATCTCAAAAATTATTTTAGCTGCGCAAGCTAGGGTTGCCGCTAAAAAAGCGCGCGACATGGTTCAACGCAAAACCGTTTTAAGCGGTGGTGGTTTGCCAGGTAAATTGGCCGATTGCTCGGAGCGTGATCCTGAAAAATGCGAACTATACCTGGTGGAAGGAGATTCGGCTGGTGGTACTGCTAAACAAGGCCGCGACCGTTCTTACCAAGCAATTTTGCCTTTAAGAGGTAAAATTTTGAACGTTGAAAAAGCAATGGAGCATAAGATCTATGAAAACGAGGAGATCCGAAATATGTATACCGCACTAGGTGTTACAGTGGGAACCCCCGATGATCCTAAAGCCTTAAATATTGTAAAACTCCGTTACCATAAGTTAATTATTATGACGGATGCCGATGTGGATGGTTCGCATATTGCCACGTTGATTTTAACCTTCATTTTCAGATACATGAAGGAATTGGTGGAGCAAGGTTACGTGTACATTGCACAACCACCTTTATACCTTGTTAAGAAAGGAAAAGAACAAGAATATGCCTATAACGAAGAGCAACGTAAATATTGGATTGAAAAGCTCGGAGGAGGCAAAGACGACACTGTAAATACCCAGCGTTACAAGGGTTTGGGTGAAATGAACGCCGAACAATTGTGGGAAACTACCATGGACCCAACTAGAAGAACCCTAAAACAGGTTACAATAGATAGCGCATTTGAGGCTGACCGTATTTTTAGCATGTTGATGGGAGACGAAGTTGCTCCACGCCGCGAATTCATTGAAACGCATGCGAAATACGCTAAGATTGACGTATAGCTTTTTTATAGGCTAAAACAGCCTTTTTCAATACAAATTTCAAGGGCCAAATAGACTATTTGGCCCTTTTTTATGATCGGTCATTAATGTGGATTAGTTCTGCGCCTTCCTATCTAATTTTCCTGAAAAAAATGCTAGCTTGTGCTTGATTACCCATTGATTATTAACTAACAACTAAATTCTAGAAAAATGGACACTTCAAAAATGATCAAAGCATATTGCTTAAAAACTAAAGAGAAAAATGTTCCCTTGCAAGATGCTGTAATTACCAAAACCGCTAAAGGTGGATACATGGCTGGTGGTCATGATGGTAAAGGAAATAAAATGGCGGCTATCTTAGGCGAAGCAAAAGCTTTACAAGCAATTGCTGACGGTGTTGCTAAAAAAGGATTCTAACCATATTAAAGTGCTGGGTTGTATTAAACGCCCGGCACTTTTTCTTTTTCTACTACTATAACTTTTGCATGCATTCGCTCTAAAAATAAATGCATCGCTAACATATTCTCTACTCCATCTACTACCAACAAGAACATTCTTCCTGTTTGCTTTAATTTGGCTTTATTGGTGCCTGTTTGTAAATAGGCCAAAACCTGCTTAAACAATTCAGATTCAAAATATGGTGAATCGGGTTTATTAATAAAATAGCAACGCAGGGTATTGTCTTTTAATGTCATTTTTTCGAAACCCAATTGTACTGCTAACCACCTACACCTAACTGTTGTAAATAAATCTTCTACTTGTGAAACCATTGGGCCAAATCGATCTACCATTTCTGCATAGAAATTAATTAGGTCGTCTTCTGTTTCGCAACTATCTAAACGCGTATACAAAGAAAGCCTTTCTGTAATACTTTCTACATAAGTATCTGGAATTAAAATTTCCAAATCGGTATCAATGGTACAATCTTTTACAAAATCGTCTTGCTTACTTATTTCGTCTTTAAATAATTCTTTAAAAGATGTTCGTTTGAGTTCTTTAATGGCTTCTTCTAAAATTTTCTGGTACATTTCAAAACCAATCTCTGCCATAAAACCAGACTGCTCACCGCCTAACATATTTCCAGCACCACGAATATCTAAATCGCGCATGGCTATTTGAAAACCACTACCCAAATCACTAAACTGCTCTAGGGTTTGCAAACGCTTTCTTGAATCGGTAGGCAATGAACTCATTGGTGGACCTAATAAATAACAGAATGCTTTTTTATTGCTCCGTCCTACCCTTCCGCGTAACTGGTGTAAATCACTCAAACCAAAATGGTGCGCATTGTTAATAATGATGGTATTTACATTGGGTATATCTACCCCACTTTCTACAATATTGGTACAAACCAATACATCATATTTTCTATCAATAAAATCTAAAATCCTTTCTTCTAATTCATGCCCTTCTAATTGCCCGTGTGCAAAGCCAATACTTAAATCGGGGCAAAACCCTTGTATCATGGCACACATTTCTGGCAAGCCTTGTACGCGATTATGAATGAAGAATACTTGGCCACCACGTTCGGTTTCGTAGTAGATGGTTTCTCTAATAAAATCGTCGTTAAATACATGCGTTTCTGTTTGTATTGGTTGACGATTAGGTGGTGGCGTATTCATAATACTTAAGTCTCGCGCACCCATCAAACTAAATTGCAAAGTTCTTGGAATAGGCGTGGCAGTAAGCGTTAAGCAGTCTACATTTGTTTTGAGGGTTTTTAATTTCTCTTTATGACCTACCCCAAATTTTTGTTCTTCGTCAATTACCATAATTCCTAGGTTTTTGAATTTTACTTCTTTACCTAGTAAGCCATGGGTACCAATAATAATATCAATTTTTCCTTCTTCTAAACGCTGTAGTGTTTCTTTTTTTTCTTTGGCCGATTTAAAACGATTAATAAAATCTACCGTTACAGGAAAATCTTTTAATCGGTCTTTGAATGTTTTATAATGTTGGAATGCCAAAATGGTTGTTGGCACTAATATTGCTGCCTGCTTGCCATCTACACAAGATTTAAATGCTGCCCGAATAGCTACTTCTGTTTTGCCAAATCCTACATCACCACAAACCAATCGATCCATTGGTGATGGGCTTTCCATATCTTTTTTAACATCGGCAGTTGCCTTACTTTGATCGGGGGTGTCTTCATAAATAAAAGACGCTTCTAGTTCTGTTTGCATGTAAGTATCTGGGGCATGCGCAAAACCTTCTTGTGCCTTTCTTTGAGCGTATAATTTGATCAGGTCAAAAGCAATTTCTTTAACCTTTGTTTTTGTTTTTTCTTTGAGTTTATTCCAAACATCAGAACCCAATTTGTTAATCTTGGGCATCGTACCTTCTTTGCCTGTGTATTTGGCAATTTTGTGTAGCGAATTAATGTTTACATAAAGTATATCGCTGTCTTTATAAATGATTCGAACAGCCTCTTGCACTTTTCCATTTATTTCAATTTTTTGCAAGCCACTATAAGTACCAACACCATGATCCATATGGGTTACATAATCGCCAGGTTGCAGGTCACGTAAGGTTTTCAGTGTAAGTGCCTTGTTTTTATTGTAGGCCTGTTTTACCTTGTATTTATGGTAACGCTGAAAAATTTGGTGGTCGGTATAACAAACAATTTTTAGGTCTTCGTCTATAAATCCTTCGTGAATACTTGTTGCGATTGGAACAAATTGTATATCGGTTTTTAGGTCTTCGAAAATACTGCTCAAGCGCTCTAATTGCCTAGCTTGTTCTGCAAAAATATAAATAGAAAAATTGGCGGCCTCGTGTGCTTTTAAATCTTTAATAAGCAAATCGAACTGCCTATTAAAAGAAGGCTGTGTACGAGTAGCAAATTCAATTTCAATATTACTTAAATGGGGCTTAAATCCAAACTCTACAATATCTCTGCTGAGTAATTGTTCTTGAATGGTTGCTGCCGAAACAAAATCTTGTGGTGTAACTTCTTTTACAATTTTGGTATCGTCTTCGTCGTCGGAATTATTCATGCGAAATCCATCTTGCAGCATGCCCATAAATCCTTCTAACTCTTCTTGCTGCTGCTGAATTTTTTCGTTAATTACATCCCAATCTTTTAACCAAACAACGGTATTTGCTGGTAAAAACTCAAGTAATGAAACCTTCTCTCCTGTTTCAAATTGTGTTTCTACATTGGGTATAATATTAACCTGCATTAACTTGCGTTCACTCAACTGCGTTTCCGGATCAAAGATGCGAATACTATCTACCTCATTGCCAAATAACTCAACCCTATAAGGCTTTTCATTGCCATAAGAATAAATATCTAAGATGCCTCCACGTAGTGCAAATTGACCTGGCTCGTATACAAAATCGGTTCTTTGAAAACCATACATTACAAAGAGTTCCATTAAGTTATTCAACTGAATGGTTTCGTTTACTTTTATATGAATGATATTTCCGCGAAGTGTTTTTGGCAACACTACTTTTTCAAATAATGCTTCGGGATAAGTGACTAAAATTTTCTTATTTCCGCCAGCCGATAATTTTGTTAGTGTTTCTGTTCGCAGCATTACGTGCGAACTATTTAGTAAGCGAAAGTTTTTTCGATTTTTAAACGACGAAGGAAAATAAAACAAATCCAATGCATTGGTTAAGTTTTCGAGTGTGTTTTGAAAATAAGCGGCTTCTTCTGCATCATTCAATACCACCAAATGGTTTAAGTCTTGGCAGCGCTCATGCATGAACACGCTACTCACTATAAATTCTGCGCTACTTCCCTGTAAATTTTTAAGAAATATTTTTTGAATATCGTTCTCTTGTACCCTATTGGCAATAGATAGCCTGTCCGCCAATTGAAAAAGACGGGGGGACTGCTGATACTTTTCTAACAACTCACCAATATTCATAACGTCTACGTCAACTTAAAACAACTTTTTGGTCGGATTGTTTTAAGAAAGAGGGCAAAGATAAGGAGGCTACTAATAAGAAGCGGCGCTATTCAGTACTATTCTTGCAGTGGTCCATTTTTGAGCTTCCACTTCTACCAAACAGATATTGTTAAACTGATCGAAATCGTTGGCAAAATAAGATTCTCTCGATTTAATAAATAACGAATATTTACCAACCGGAAGGGCAATTCTAAAAGTACCAACACTATCTGTTTTAATAGTGGCCAGTCTTTTTGTTTGAATAGCAGTATAAATGCCAGTTTTATTGGATTTAGTTACTTGTGAAAGATTGGTTTGTTCATATACATAAATGATTGCTGCTAAGCCTTTAGGGGGCATTGGATCAGCTCCTTTCATGGGCATTTGGTTGCCTGTTACTGCTGTTACCAATCCCGAAATACCTTGCCGAACAATGCTTGTCTTGGTTGTTTTAACTAGTGAACAGCCGCTTATAACAGCAGTTATAAAAAAAATTAAGAAAAGAATCTGCTTCATAGTTCGATTTTGGGGTAGAAAGTATCTATTTTAGTGTATGTTTTTTGAACCTATTTGATTAGGTGCTTTAGAAGTATAAATTTATAATTATTGGTTAGTATGAAAAAGATTTTATTTAGTGTGTTTTTGATGGGGATTTTCTGTGTTTCATTTGCGCAAATAGAAACCAACAAAGCGCTATTAGAAAACGCTTCATTGGAATATGGTCAGGTACAGGCATCTAATTATAATCAAGCCCTTGCAATGGCCAAACAAAAATCTTGGCCCTTGTCTTTTTTATCAAAAAATGGCAACCAAGCGGTATTAGTTGGTATAGATGATTTTGGATATCCTAAATACTATATTACGCAAAACAACACGATCGCTGCAGCCACAACTCGTGCCAACCAATTATGGCCTGGAGGAAGAAGCGGTTTAAACTTAAGTGGATCATCTGCTAGTGTTACCAATAAATTAGCTGTATGGGACGGAGGTAAAGTTTTAAATACGCATGTTGAATTAACCGGAAGGGTTTTGCAAAAAGACCTTGTTTCTTCCATTTCCGATCACTCAACGCATGTTGCTGGAACCATGATGGCATCTGGTGTAAACCCGCTTGCAAAAGGAATGGCTTTTGGCTTACAAAATTTAATTGCCTACGATTATAGTAATGATATTTCTGAAATGTTAGGTGAAGCATCGAATATTGTTTTATCTAATCATTCTTATGGCATTATCTCTGGATGGAATTACAATTCTAATTCGGCTAGATGGGAATTCAACGGAAAATCAACCGATAACGAAGACTATAAATTTGGGTATTATAGTAGCGATGCAATGATGCTTGATTCTATTGCATACAACGCACCAAATTATTTAATAGTAAAAGCAGCAGGAAATAATAGAACCGAAACAGGCCCTGCTGTTGGCTCTCCTTATTTCCGATACAATAGTTCTAATCAAATGACCTCTGCAGGAAATCGTCCGGCGGGTATTAGTAGTAATGACTCGTATGGCTCAATTCCTTGGGACGCCAATGCAAAAAATATTTTAACTGTTGGTGCAATTAGTGGATTGCCAGGTGGCTATAATAGAAAAGAAGATCCTGTAATTAGTGACTTTAGTAGTTTCGGACCAACCGATGACGGAAGAATTAAACCAGATTTAGTTGCTGATGGGGTGGGCGTTTTATCTTCTATTGCCACTTCTAATACTAGTTATGCTAGTTATAATGGAACATCAATGGCAACTCCAAATGCTACTGGCTCTTTATTGTTATTGCAAGAATATTGGTCTAAACTAAAGCCTAGCACTTTTATGCGCTCGGCAACTTTAAAAGGTTTGGCTATTCATACTGCCGATGAAGCAGGTTATTATGATGGGCCCGATTATATGTTTGGTTGGGGTGTTTTAAATGTAGAAAGCGCCGCAGCTGCAATGACTGCAGCACTTACATCTAATAATGCAAGTACTAGTAATCATTTGATTTACGAAAATAATTTACTTAATGGTCAAACTTTTACAAAAACAGTAGTTGCCTCTGGTAATGGCGCATTGAGTGCAACTATCTGCTGGACAGATGTAAAGGGAACAGTTGAAACGATTAATGTATTAAACAATCCTGCTAAAAAATTAGTGAACGATTTAGATATTGTTATTACAAAAGGAGCTAGTATTTATCAACCATGGGTGATGGACCCTAATAGCCCCAATGCAGCTGCTACCAAGGGCAACAACACGATTGACAATGTTGAAAAAGTTTCTGTTGATAGTACTATTCCTGGTCAAACATATACCATTACTGTTTCGCATAAAGGAACTTTAGCAAGAGGTCAACAAGCTTATTCTTTATTGGTAAGTGGTGTTGGAGGAAATGCTTATTGTAGTTCTGCACCTACTTCTACTGCTGGTGCAAGAATTGATAGCGTTGCGTTTAGTACGATTCGATATAAAAATCCTACGGGATGCACTAGTTATACAAACAATACAAATATTATTGCCGATATAGAATCGGCTCAAGTAATTCCTATTACCGTTTTAACTGGTACTTGCGATGCTTCTGCCAATCCAAGAATTGTTACTGTTTATATCGACTACAATAACAATGGCGTATTTGAAACAACAGAAAAAGTAGCACAGAGTGCGGTAATTAGTAGTTCAACTGGTACTTATACTACCAACATTACAACACCTAACGGATTGACTGTTGGTAATATTTGTTTGATGCGCATTATTGTGCAAGAAACCAGCAATATTGCAGACATTGGACCTTGTAGTAGTAGTACCTATTTAAAAGGAGAAACCGAAGATTTTCGTTTGCGCATTGCACCTCCTTCTAACGATTTAAGTATTGATAATCTTTTAGCACCAGTTTCTGGAAACTGTGCTAGTGACAACCAATTTATTACCATCAGTTTAAAAAATAATGGAACCACTGCCAAGTCGAATGTTCCTGTAACTGTTGTTGTAAAAAATGGCACAACAACTGTTGCAAGTTTCACCAGTACTTATAGTGGCACCATCGCAGCATTAAGTAGTACTACTTTTAGTTTTCCTACACCATTTGTTACATCGCCAGGTGTTAGTTATACCATTACTACTAATGTAAATGCAGTAGGTGACCAAATCACTACAAACAACGATAACATTACTGTTGTGGCTATTCCTGCAACACCTGCAGGACCCGCAGCAACAGGAACTATCTGTAACGGTCAAGCAACTTTATCAGTTACTGCTCCTGTAACGGGGTCAAATTATTTCTGGTACAATAGTCCTACAATCGTTTCGCCATTTGCCTATGGTAGTATTGTAAATAGTAGTACGATTCCTGCAAACAATACTTTCTATGTAGGTTCTGAATTTAAAGGAAGTATTGGGCCACTAACTAAAATGGTTTTCCCTGGTGCAGGTGGTGGATACAATGCCAATGCCGGTCTAGGATCTTGGGTTAATTTTTCAAATACGGTTCCGTTAAATATTGAATCGGCTAGAATGTATATTGGATCGCCTGGTCAAATTGAGTTTGTTGTTTCTGACTTTTTAGGATACAGTGCAGATGGACTTTCTTTTAGCTATCGCCCACTTTCTAGGGTTACACTAAATGTTCAGGCAACATCGCCTGTTGTATACCCTAGTGCCAATAATGCTAGTAATAATATTGGATTAAATCCATCCGACACTGGTGCTATTTTTCAATTAAACTTATCTGTACCAACTGCGGGTGATCATATGATTATGGTGAATTGTATGAATGGTGCATCCATTTATAGAAACAATAATATCACTACTAATCCTTATCCTTTTAGTTTGCCGAATGTAATGTCTATTACGAATAACTATGCTACAACTACGGCTAGCCCGAATGCCTATCAAAATTTTTATTATTTCTTTTATGATATGCGGGTAAATACTATTGGCTGCGTAAGTAATAGAACTGCTGTTATAGCCACTACAACACCTACACCCGTTGTAACACAAGTGGCTGATTCTTTGGTAAGTTCTATTGGCAGTAGAAACCAATGGTATGTAAATGATACCTTAATTGCAGGCGCTACCAATGCTAGTTATAAACCAACTAGAAATGGCGCTTATAAAACAATCACTATTGATGTAACAGGTTGTACTAAAATTTCAAACACTATTAATTATGTAGTGACCGCCTTGGCCGATGTGTTAGCTAGAGAAATAAAACTAACTACTTATCCAAATCCTAGCAAAGGTCGCTTTAGAATAAATTTTGAAATGACAGTAAAAAAAGACTTGTCTGTAGAAATATTAAACGCAAAAGGTCAAAAAGTATTTGCACAAAATGTACCTGGATTTGTAGGCAAGTACGACCAAGTAGTTGATTTGAGTAATACTAGTTCGGACTTTTATGTGTTAAAAATTCAACACAATAGCAAAACTTATTTACAGAAAATATTGATTGAAAAATAACAACCAATAGCACGGATGAAAAAATATTTTTTATTGTTTTTGGTTATTATTGCCTTCGCCGCAATTGTTTTTAACAAGCAATTATTGCTAGCTGAAAATGAAAAATTCGAAGCATTACAAGAGCAAATAGAAAATGAAACGCCAGAGAAAATGGCGGAAATGACTAGGGCTCGTTTAGAATATGAATATGATTTATTAAAAGATCCTAGCACAGGGAAAATTCCTGCAAATATTGGGCAACTCGAACTAGCCCAAGCAATGACTATTCCTACAACAAAAGAATACCAACAATCCATTATTCAAGCAGGAATAGTACGTGGCACAAATGGCGTAAATACACCAACAAACAATTCTTATTTACCTGCAGGCCCAACTAATCTTGGCGGCAGAACAAGGGTATTGGCATTTGATAAACGATACAATGGCACAACTAATAAAATCATGTTGGCAGGCTGTGTAAGTGGTGGTATCATGCGCTCTGCAGATGGTGGAATCACTTGGACCTTGGTTACTCCCGACAAACAAATCCACAGCCTTACTGCACTTGCACAAGATACAAGAGCTGGTTTTGAAAATACTTGGTATGCAGGAACCGGAGAAGCATTAGGTAACTCAACAGGATTATCTGGTTCTTTTTATTTAGGCAATGGTATTTACAAATCAACCGACAATGGACTCACTTGGACAGCATTGGCAAGCACTCAAACAGGTGCATTAGAAGCCTTCGACAAAGTGTTTGACCTCATACATAGAATTGCTGTAAATCCCGCAAATGGCGATGTGTATGTTGCTTGCCAAAATACTATTGAGCGTTCTAAAGACGGTGGCGCCACTTGGACTGCAGTAAAAGGTGTACTGGGAGGCAATAGTGCAACAGGTAATTCAGATGTTGTAATAAATAGCACAGGTACAAAAATCTATTGCGCATTTCATTTAAAAAACACCACTGATAGAGGTGTTTGGGAATCCACCACTGGCGACTTAAATTCATGGACCTTGCTTGGTGGTAATGTTGCTGGAACACCTGCTGGTTGGCAAGTAAACAATGGCACTTCAAGTTGGGGTAGGATAGTTTTACAATTAGCCCCATCTAACAATAATTTATTGTATGTGCTC
>Ga0194047_10000135_pt1 | contig 51617 bp, 43 predicted proteins | sample JunL225m_MetaG_2_FD_160070 | JGI IMG/M metagenome (GOLD analysis project Ga0194047, IMG submission 160070) | Anoxic zone freshwater microbial communities from boreal shield lake in IISD Experimental Lakes Area, Ontario, Canada - Jun2016-L221-5m | ecosystem: Environmental > Aquatic > Freshwater... | reverse complement strand
TATCAAAAGTAATAAATGCACTCGGTTTAAAAATGAGTGTTCACGCTTAAATGAGTACGAATTAATCAAGGTCAATGATGACTATACCTATCAATGACATTCGTAACTCTTCTGATCCTGACATTGCTGGATCTTATTATGCTATGCAACGTGCTGGACAAGCAGCCATAGACTTGGCAATCCAAACTAATACTGCAATTGTGACCACAGTTGACGGCAAGATTGTCCGCATTACTGCTGCCGAACTGATCAAACAGCGGCAGTTAACTTCTTAAGCTAGTATTCGCTTGATACAAACCAATCGCACATTCAATCGCACACTACTTAAATAGCCTTACAAGCCATTGATTTATATTTAATTTTCAAGAGGCATGATTACTTTTAATCCGTTGGTCGCGAATTCGAATCTCGCACGTCCTACCAAATAGATAAAAGGCTTTAAAGGCAATTTGCGGCTCTTCACCATAATCGGGGGATGAGTATTTATCAAACACGATTAATTACTCCATTCCAACCGCACAAAGCTAAGACTCTGAGTCGGTAGTTTTGGAAATTTATAAAACCAAAAGCTCTTCTAGAAATCATTTCCATTTTAGTATGGAACCCTTCGGTAATGCCGTTAGATTTGGAAACCGCAACATTCGAACAATGGGTTCTAACTAAGATCGAATCGTATGTGCAATAACTTTAGCAGGACTCTATTCAAATTGATCCAGTAATTATCAAACCATAACTCAATCAGAATATTTTCCTGTGCTATTCGGTATTTAAATTGATTATCGGAATATTCGGTAAGTTATAACTTCTTGGCGTCTTGCAAAAGAACCGGCCTAGCAATAATCTCATTTAAAGCTGCCTGCTTATAGGTTAAAAGATCTCCGCCGACTATATTGTTAGGGTTATTTTTTAAGCCACTCAGGTGCGCCAATGAGCACAAATTAAGCTTACGCATGACTTCAGATTTATATTACTTGGCAGTTGGAAGAGAAATGTGTGGTTTTTCTTATATTTGCGCATTATTAAAACCTATTGAAAGCAATTCAAACACTTCACGTTCGCGTGGTGCTAAGATTTTTAGCCCCTCTTCTAAGGCGGCGCGATCGACAAAAGAGCGCAATCAAATTTGCGCTCTAAGAAGATTGTTTTCTTCTTTTCTATAGTGCTAATTGTTTTTCCATAAGCCTACGTTCATTATCTACTCTTCCTATCAGTGAGAAATAGAGATTCGTATTTCTCATTGGCAATAAGTGTGCCGCTCGATCAATACTGTTTAATTCCTTTTCCATTTCTTTAAGCACTGATAAATCTCTTGTTTTTTCTATGTCTATATGAAGTACTCGCAGTCTACGAAATAATTTATCCGTATATTGCTCGATAAACCAGTTATAAAGCTTTGGCAGAATTTTTATTAGTGGAAGCACTATCCCTAGAATGGCTACAAGAATAGCCAACAGTCGATGAATATAGTTTGTCACCCAAAATGGTAAATAACGGTATAAAAAAGAGGGGCCATTTTTATAATAATCACGAGCAGCGCTAGACATGGTATATCCAATATCAGTTTGAGTTGGAAAAGTACCCGACTCGTGAAAAAATCCAGGACCACTATGCACTTCCTCGACTGCTTGAGCCATTAAGTAGGTGATTTGTGGATGCAAATCTTCTCGCACCAACACTGAAATACTATTGCCTATAATATCGATGTCATGTGGCGGGATATTTTTTTCAAAATCCACAATCCCAGCAGGCAAAACTAAATGCCTTAGCTGAGGAAATAATTTGGTTAATGTATTTGCACGTGGAAAATTGAGCACCCGAATAGACGGATCAAGTAATAAATCTTGTATCAATGGAACAGTAAATACTCCCGTAACAAAGATGGCGTCTAACCTTCCCGCGAGCAATGCCTTTTTTGCATCCATTCCCCCCAATATCATGTCCTCATAAGGCGTATTAGTTCCTATATTTAGTGCTTTAGCAACTTTATAGCGACCTGTACCCGGTGCCCCAATCGCAACTCTCTTACTTTTAAGAGAATCAAGATCAGTCCATTCCTTTGCCGACCGATAAAAAATCCAATACGGGTTATATGCAACTTGTCCAAGTGAGAAAAGCCCTTTCACTTGGGTGCTATCGCTAGCACCCTCTGATGCAAATCCGATTTGATAATTTGATTTAGGATCATTTAAACGCTCTAGATTTTCTCCAGATCCACTCGATTCATGCAACTCTAAAGTGATCCCCGAGCGAGCCAAAATAGCTTGATACTGTTTTGCATAAGCTTCATTCGGGCCATTTTTGAGGCCCACACTAACTAAAACTTTTTGAGGAGGGGCTGGTAGGTAGTAATCTAAAATACCCCACATCAGGACTAAGCCAAAAGCTATGCTAATAAGCACCAAAATCAAATATCGACTCAATTGATTAAACAAAATTTTATCCTTAAGGAGTGAGTTACTTTATCTTAATAATTTTTATAATTGATACCATTCTTACATCTTTTTTTAGTTTTATTACAGTTTTCTAAAGAATTCCTTACTTAAATTATCGGCTTTAAACTCAACCTTGGTACTTTCCAATCAAGATCAATGGCGCAGCACAAATTTTCAAGTCAAAGCATTGATTAATATAGATCTTTCAAGAAGTAGAATTGTTCAATTTCTTGATGATCTCTTCTGATAGTACTGCAAAAGATTGAGTGACAGCTCTCCTCATCTGTGAAGTTACTTTAAACAAACTATAAATATTTAAGATTTGATATGATGAGCAATCTAAATGATCAGAAAGATTAGCGTTCCTTAAAGTTGCCGTAACGCTCAGAGATAAGATATCACCTTCATAAACTTGAAATTGACTAACAACTCCCCACAATTTCATGATCTTTTCCAAAAAGGACTTCTTTTACACGAACAAGGGAAGATTCTGGAAGCACAAGTTCAAATTGAACAAGCGCTGATACTCAGTCCAGATAATTTTAATGCCCTCTTTTTGTTGGCAATACTGACTAGCCAAACAAAAAACTACGAAAAATCACTTTACTTACTCAACCTAGCAATTAATCTAAAGCCTAATGAACCTCAATTATATTTCGCTCAGGGTATTGTTCTAGCTGAGACTCAAGAGTACGCAAAAGCCCTCATTTGTTTTAATCAAGTCATTAAGCTCAATCCTAATTTACCCGAGGCTTTTTATAACCGAGGTATTGTCCTTAAAAAATTAGAGCAAATTGATCTAGCCCTAATTAGTTTTAAAAGGGCAATTGAACTAAATCCAACTTACACTCAAGCTCATAACAATTTAGGGATTACCTTAAACGATCTTAAAAAATTTGAAGAAGCTATTACTCACTTTGATCAAGTAATAAATATAGATCCTACATTTTCTGAGGCATATAACAATCGTGGCATTTCATTCAAACAACTGAACAAAATAGAAGTCGCTCTAGATAGTTATAACAAAGCCATAAGCCTTAATCCAGACTACGCACAAGCGCATAATAATCGGGGTATCTTATTGACAGAACTTCATCTACTAGATGAAGCTTTAATAAGTTTTGATCATGCAATTAGACTCATACCCCATTTTTCGGAAGCTTTTAATAACCGAGGAATTGCTCTTAAAGAACTTAATGATTCATTAGGGGCAATAGATAATTATAAAAAGGCTTTAGAAATCAGTCCCGATTATGCACAGGCCTACTATAACCAGGGAATTGCTCAATATGATCTTGGTCAACTCAATGAGGCCATCGAAAGCTATAACAAGGCCATTAGCATAACTCCTCATTACCCAGAAGCCTACAGCAATCTTGGTATAGCCTTACAAGATATTAAACACTTAGATCGCGCTCTGATATGTTATGACAAGGCAATTGAACTCGACCCAAGTTACCCAGAGGCTTACTGGAATAAATCATTGGCGCTATTACTTCAAGGGAAATTTAAAGAAGGTTGGGAGCTTTATGAGTGGCGATGGCAATCGAAAGCTATTAGTCAAATTGCTGGGCATCGCCAATTTAAAGAACCACTCTGGCTAGGTCATGAATCATTAGTCAATAAAACTATCCTAGTCTACTTTGAACAGGGGCTTGGCGATACAATCCATTTTTCAAGATATGTAAAGTTACTATCAAACTTGGGCGCAAAAGTAATTTTAGAAGTCCAAGCACCTCTCTTTACATTATTGCAAAAATTAGAAGGAGTTGCACTCCTGGTAGCACAGGGTAGTTCTCTTCCCCAATTTGACTATCAATGTCCTCTCATGAGCCTACCCTTAGCATTAGACGTCACCTTGAATCATCTAGTAGCACAAACTGAGTATATTAAAAGTGATCCTACTAAAGTCAACTATTGGCAAAAGAAGCTCGGGGTAAAAACTAAACCACGTATTGGAATAGTTTGGCGAGGAAGTACTAATCACTCAAAAGATCAGATTCGTAGTGCTAAGTTAGAAGAATTTCTACCTTTTTTACCACCTCAGTTTGAATATATTAGCCTTCAAAAAGAATTGTCAGAGATTGACAAGCATTTACTCGAAGCTAACCCATATATACAAAATCATACAAAGGCGTTAGGTGATTTTAGCGATACGGCAGCACTCATTGATACTTTAGATTTAGTAATTGGCGTAGATACTAGCGTTATTCATCTCGCTGGAGCTTTAGGAAAAAAGACCTGGCTAATGTTGCCTTACTTACCAGATTGGAGATGGTTGTTAGACCGGAGTGACAGCCCCTGGTATCCATCATTAAAGCTATATAGACAATCTACAATTGGAAATTGGCAAAGCGTATTTGAGAACATTAATGCTGATCTTCTTAATCATCATTAACTCTATCAATATACCAATTACACTTCACTAGGAATGATGCACTACCTTCTTTATTCAAAAGCTATAAATTAAATGAATTCTCAATTACCTCTGAATACACTTCTACAAAAAGGCTTTTTCCTTCACCAACAAGGTCAACTTTTAGAGGCTCAATCAATCTATGAGGAAATCCTTCGCTTTGACTCTCAGAATTTTGATGCCCTTCATTTGTTGGCAATGATAACCAACACAATGCAAAATAACGATCAAGCCCTAGAACTGATCGCAAAGGCTTTAAAAATTAACGAGAACTACTCACCAGCATGGCTGACTCAAGGGAATATTTATAAATCTCTTAAACAATTTAACTCTGCCTTAGATAGCTATAACAAGGCAATAGAACTGCATCCGGAATTCGCAGAAGCTCATTACAACCTTGGCACAGTTTTGCAAGCCATCAATGAATTTGATCAAGCGATTCGGAGTTATGAAAGAGCTGTTCAATTAAAACAGGATTTAGTTCAAGCTCACTACAACCTAGGGGTGATCTACTTTGAACAAAAAGAATTTGAAAAAGCAATCGCTAGCTATTCTGAAGCAATTCAACATAAATCAAATTACGCCGAGGCTTATAATAATTTAGGAAACACCTACAAAGAACAAGGTAATAGTAATCAAGCTCTATTAAATTACAATCACACCCTAGAACTCAATCCCAACTTCACAGAGGCTCTTTGCAACCGAGGTCTTCTTTTACAAGAAAATAAACATGTAAATCTAGCGATCCAAGATTTTGAGAAAGCACTCGCTCTTCATCCTCTTTTTGAAAATCTTACTGGCATGTTTTTACATGCCAAAATGCTTGCCTGTGACTGGGAAGGCATTTCATTGTTATTGGAAATTTTAAAAACCCAGATTAGAAAGAACGAAAAAGTCGCTCAACCTTTTGCAGTTCTTGGACTCATTGACTCTTTAGAGATTCAAGCCTTATGTGTCACATCTTTTACAACGCCTAAATATTTACCTAGGCCAGTATTAGGACCATGCTCCTCCCAAGTCCAGAAAACTAAAATTCGTATCGGTTATTTTTCTGCTGACTTTGGCAATCATCCTGTTTCCTTTTTAACTGCCGAACTTTTCGAATTACATGACCGTAATCATTTCGAAGTATTTGCTTTTTCTTTTCGAGAACAGAACCATGACGAATGGTCGACTCGATTATTAAATGGTTTCGATCACTTTATTGATGCTCGTCAATACACCGATATTCAAGTTGCTACACTTGCTAGAGATTTACAAATTGATATTGCAATTGATTTGGGTGGATTTACAACTTTTAATCATGCTGACGTATTTACGTATCGGCCCGCACCTATCCAACTCAGTTATCTTGGATTTCTCGGAACTATGGGGCCCCATTTTATGGACTACATTATTGCCGATCAAACCATTATTCCTCAAGAGTCTCAACATTTCTACTCAGAAAAAATAATCTACTTACCTAGCTACCAAGTCAATGACTCTAAAAGAAAAATATCAGATCGCGCATTCTCGCGAAACGAACTTGGACTTCCAGAGACTGGTTTTGTTTTTTGTTGTTTTAATAATAATTTTAAAATTACTCCAAACACCTTCGATGGATGGATGCGAATCCTTCATGCCGTTCATGATAGTGTCCTGTTCTTATATGCAGAAAATCCATGGGCAGAGTCTAACCTTAAGCTTGAAGCCCAAAAAAGAGGCATCCTTCCTACTCGACTCATCTTTGGCCAAAGATTGGCTCGTGATGAATACTTAGCACGTTACCAAGTTTGTGACCTATTTTTAGACACACTTCCCTATAATGCCGGCACGACTGCTAGCGATGCTCTTTGGGCTGGACTACCTGTTCTAACACTCATGGGCGAATCTTTTGCTAGCCGAGTTGCAGCTAGTCTTCTGCAAGCTATTCATCTACCAGAGTTAATCACTACATCTCAATCTGATTATGAAGCTCTTGCTATTCACATTGGAAATCATCCGCAATTACTTCTTGAATTAAAAAAGAAGTTGGGCAACAATCGTCTAACTACACCTCTTTTTAATACCGCTCAATTTACAAAATCTTTAGAATCTGCCTACACTCAAATTATCAACAATCATTGCAAACAAAAACCTCTTGATCATGTGGTCGTCTCTTAATTCGCCATATTATCTCCATTGATAGAACATATAAATCTAGTTTAATGAACCCCAATAATCCTCAACTAAATCATTTATTAGAACAGGGCTATGCACTTCATCAGCAAGGGCAAATCATTCAAGCCAAAGAAATTTATGAAAAAATACTTCAAGTCGACCCAAAGCATTTTGATGCATTACATCTTTTGGCAATTATTTGCAATACGACTATGCACTACGATGAAGCAATTGAATTAATGAATGATGCAATCTTAATAAATCCTAATCACCCTCCTGCCCTACTAACACAAGGTAATCTTTTTAAATCAGTCAGCCAATTTAATTTAGCCTTAGTTAGTTATGAAAAAGCGATCTTACTTAAACCCGATTTTTCGGAAGCTCATTACAATAAAGGGACCATCCTTCAAGCATTAAATCAATTAGATCTTGCAATACAAAGTTACTGCAATGCTATTTCCTTAACACCTCATTTTGTACAAGCCTATTTTAATTGTGGTGTTATTTATCAGGAGCAAGGGAAATGGGACTTATCTATAGAAAATTATCAATTAGCGATTAGGTATCAACCAACCTACGCTCAAGCACATAATAATTTAGGAAATGCGTTTCACAAAAATAATAACCCACATGAAGCTTTGGTTCATTATCGCCTCGCCATTGAATATCAACCCAACTTTTCAGAGGCTTATTTCAACCAGGCTGTCCTCTTTCAAGAACTTAATTCTTCCAATGAAGCAATTGAATCTTATCAAAACGCGATTATTTATAACCCTAGCTATGCCCAAGCCTATAACAACTTAGGACTCCTTTTTTTAGAAAAAAAAGATTTTAGCCAAGCAATTCTTTACCTCAATTTAGCTATTCAATACAAGCCTGATTATGCTGAGGCATTTAATAATGTCGGTAATGCCTATAGGGAATTTGGCAATATAGATCAGGCTTTATATCATTATGAACTCGCAATTGCTAATAATAAGGATTATGGAGATGCCATCTATAACAGAGGATTAATCTTTCAAGATTTAAAGAAATTTGATTTGGCAATTGCTGATTTCAAACAAGTAGTGAATCTCAAATTGAACTTAGACTACCTTCCAAGTATTATCATGCACGCTAAAATGCTCATGTGCGACTGGAATGATTTTACAAACTCCCTTCAACTTCTCATCAACAATACCAGACTCAAAGAAAAAGTACTACAGCCATTTCCTTCTTTAGGACTCGTGGATTCTTTAGAACTTCAGAGTCTATGTTCTGAGATTTTCACAACATCCCATTATCAACCCAATTATTTGCTTGGGGAACCTCAACCCGCTCCTCGGAAAGATAAAATTCGTATCGGTTATTTTTCTGCTGACTTTGGCAATCATCCCATTTCATTTTTAACTACCGAACTTTTCGAATTACATGACCGCAATCATTTCGAAGTATTCGCTTTTTCTCTAAAAGAGCACCCTGAAGGTGAGATGCTTAGTCGGTTACAACAAGGGGTAGATAAATTTGTACGAGTTAACGAATTAGCCTCAATTGATATTGCTAAACTTTCACGAGATCTTCACATTGATATTGCAATTGATTTGGGTGGGTTTACTAGCAATCATAGAGCTGACGTATTTACGTATCGGCCCGCACCTATCCAACTCAGTTATCTTGGATTTCTCGGAACTATGGGGCCCCATTTTATGGACTACATTATTGCCGATCAAACCATTATTCCTCAAGAGTCTCAACATTTCTACTCAGAAAAAATAATCTACTTACCTAGCTACCAAGTCAATGACTCTAAAAGAAAAATATCAGATCGCGCATTCTCGCGAAACGAACTTGGACTTCCAGAGACTGGTTTTGTTTTTTGTTGTTTTAATAATAATTTTAAAATTACTCCAAACACCTTCGATGGATGGATGCGAATCCTTCATGCCGTTCATGATAGTGTCCTGTTCTTATATGCAGAAAATCCATGGGCAGAGTCTAACCTTAAGCTTGAAGCCCAAAAAAGAGGCATCCTTCCTACTCGACTCATCTTTGGCCAAAGATTGGCTCGTGATGAATACTTAGCACGTTACCAAGTTTGTGACCTATTTTTAGACACACTTCCCTATAATGCCGGCACGACTGCTAGCGATGCTCTTTGGGCTGGACTACCTGTTCTAACACTCATGGGCGAATCTTTTGCTAGCCGAGTTGCAGCTAGTCTTCTGCAAGCTATTCATCTACCAGAGTTAATCACTACATCTCAATCTGATTATGAAGCTCTTGCTATTCACATTGGAAATCATCCGCAATTACTTCTTGAATTAAAAAAGAAGTTGGGCAACAATCGTCTAACTACACCTCTTTTTAATACCGCTCAATTTACAAAATCTTTAGAATCTGCCTACACTCAAATTATCAACAATCATTGCAAACAAAAACCTCTTGATCATGTGGTTATCAGCTTTTAAGGTTTAATGAATTTTAATATAAAGCCATCTTTTAATTGCGGAGGATCGGGTTGATTTTTATCTCGTGGGTCATCTTTATTCTCTAAAAAACTTCCGCGGCCAACATACTTAAATCCACTATTAACTATTTCATTTCTCAAAAACGATTCTTCTATCCGATGTGTTGTTTTGACTTCCGAAATACCAACGCCAGATTTAGCTGAATGATCAGAGATAATGTAAATCCCACCAGGTTTTAATGCCTCAAACACCGCCTTATTCAACTTGTCTCTATCTATTCCTTGATGTACCAAATCGTGATAATTAAAGACTAAGGTAACCAAGTCGACCTTGCCACCTTGCAATTCATTTGGCACGGGGTCATTAAAAGCCCTAATTACTGGGTATATATTTTTTAAATTCGATCGCAGTGAGCGTTCTTCTAAAGATTGCGCTGAAGTTAGCCTTCCCATAGGTAGTACTGGACTACCAGGAGGCCTTGGCGGACTTTGTCCATATACCTTTCCTTGGACTCCAACAGCACGCGCTAGTAACTCCGTTGTATACCCACCTCCCGCTGATAAGTCAAGAATGACCATCCCCGATGAAATACCAACAAAATTTAGAAATTCCACAGGTTTTCTAGTTAGATCATTCATTTTGTCAGCAGAGCTCCTTGAGGAGTCATTAACAAGTGTGATGATGTCCGAGGGGCTTAGCTGTTGCCGACTTAACCATACTGAAGGAGCAGTACAAGCACTCATTAAAAGACTAGAAATGATCAGACCAATCAATAAGTAACAACGAGATACTCTTGGAATAAATGACATATTTGTCTCCATCAGAAAGCACGCCTACTAAAATAGCCCTAAATCTTGGTTATGGGATATAGTTTTTATACACGACCTGAGTCCCTTTACGTCCATAGCCTTTTGCAACAAGCTTGGTATAAAGTTGTTTTGCTAAAGTCACACTGGGTAAGTCAAGATTAAGCGCATTTGCTTCTTCAAGTGCAATACTTAAGTCTTTAATAAAGTGTTCCACAAAGAACCCCGGTTCAAAATCATCTTGAATCATCTTAGCACCCAAGATATTGAGTTGAAAACCAGATGCAGCGCCTCCACCAATCGATTTCAGTACCGTCTCAGGATGAAGACCGCATTTTTTTGCATAAGCCAATCCTTCACTTACACCCATAATTGTTCCAGCAATAACAATTTGATTACACATTTTGGTGTGTTGGCCAGCCCCAGGACCACCCTGTAATACGATGTTTGCACCCATGAGTTGCAGTATTGGGAGAACAGCATCAAAATCAGCCTGATCGGCCCCGACCATAATAGAGAGCTTTGCATCTCTTGCTCCAATATCCCCCCCAGATACGGGCGCATCAATCGAATGACATCCTCTTTTTTTGGCTTCTTGTGCAATTTTGACAGCTAAAGATGGACTAGATGTGGTCATGTCAATTAAGTAAGCATTCTTTGCATTGTCTAAAATATTGCCGGCATGCAAATAGACTTGCTCAACGTCAGAAGGAAAACCAACCATAGTGATGGTGACATCAGATTCTGCTGCTAACGCACCCGGTGTATCAAACCATTTTGCCCCCTTAGCAACGAGGGCTTTTCCTTTTTCAGGTGATCGGTTATATACATTAACAGGATATCCGGCAGCCAAAATATGGCCAGCCATATTACTTCCCATAATGCCTAATCCAATAAAACCAATTCTTTGCTTAGTAGCTGCCTGATTCATTTTTGTCCTTTAAGTTAGCACTAAATAATATTAGCTACTAGTTTAGTGCAACTTAAAGTTTTACCTATAAATCATTTAGACCAAAAGGGGGTCTTTTTCTTGAAGATAACTTTTGGTATTTCTCCATAAATCATCAAAACATCATCCACAGCCTCTCCAACAATATAGTTCACAGAAATACTTGCAAGAGCATAAGCATCCTCTGCACTAAGACCTTTTTCAGATTTTAAGAAATTAATGGTTTCAATCACAGCTTCTTTCATCGCAATATTCAAATCACGATCCATTCCCATGACATAATAATTTTTAGCATCTTCTGCGCGAGGCCACTTCAATGAACTACCCTTGCCTTTATGCACAATAAACCTTAATACGGGCGTCAGTGAAGCCTCAATAGCTGTTCCATTAACTTCGCCATCACCTTGAACTGCATGCGAGTCTCCGGTGTAAAAAAGAGCGCCAGTTTGCTTAACAGGCAAATAGAGTGAGGAGCCAGCTGTTAAGCGTTTTAGATCCATATTGCCGCCATAGGATCCTGGTGGACGCGTGCTGGTAAGACTTTCCTCGGGTAACAAAGCCATCGTTCCCATAAATGGCGACAATGGGATTTCTATTCCAGGTGCAAAGAGAGCGACATTTCTTTTCAGATCTAAACGAATCACCTTAGGGTATGGCTTGCTATGGACCTCAGGAACTACACCGCCACCCTTGCCACTATTATTAACGCCATAAGGTACCCGAAATTTAAGATCAATGATCTGAACTTCAAGAACATCACCAGGCTCTGCACCTTCTACAAAGATTGGACCTGTCATGACGTGCGCACCAGAACCTGGTGGATGAGGAACTTTTTCGTAAATTTCCATCGTTTCAGGTAAAAGCTCACTCTTACTCACCCCTTGGTCTGCAAAAAACTTAACAGGATCCACCCCATTAATGATGCCTTGATGAGTTAAGGTATCCATAGCCACAACTTGACCTGATTTAACTTTAGCAACTGGATTACGCCCACTGGGTAAATATCCCCAAGTGACTGTTTCCGGAGTTGACTTCACATAGGTATCTACCTGATAATTTTTCGTAGATGCTTGAGAAAATGCAAAGTCTGCACTTAATAAAGAAACTACAAAGCATAGGGGAGTTAAGTATTTCATAAAATTCCTTTTAAAATTTCTGCGTTTAATTTCTAATTAATTTATCTTCAAACCAATCCCACATATCAGCCACAACCAGCGTGAGGTAATCTCGTTGACAGTGCTGTGAACCACCTTCTTCAGCTGTGTAGACTCTGAGCGTTTTATCTTTTGATCCGCAAGCATCAAATTGCTTTTGCGCATCAGCTAACGGAATTTGCTCATCCTCTGCACCATGAACTAATAAAAACGGACATTCCATCTTCTGCATCACCCCATCTAATACATAAGGTTTTAAAGCTTCTAAAGCCTGATCTAAAGTATCAACTCCCAGTATCCAATTAATATGATGTCCTGGTACAGATAATGAGGTCTTAAAGTTCGCATCAATTCTTTGCTTCCACGTATCATAATAGCTCCACTGTGCGCCCCAGGCTATGCAGGCTGCATACCTTTTATCCATCGCAGCACATCGTGGTGCATAGTAACCGCCCAAACTAATCGCTACAATTCCAATTTTCTTAGCGTCTACATCCTTTCGCGTCTCTAAATAGTCAATACAAGCGCTACCTGCGACTTCATAATCATGACGTAGGTGGTGCCCTCTGAGTCTTATAGCTTCTCCTGTTCCAGGGCCATCCATCACCAAAACAGAAATACCACGTTTGATGAGGTCAGGTACTCCTCTTACAAACTGAATTTCTTTTGTCACATCCAAACCATCAAAATAAACAGCGCAAGGTGTTTTATCTGACTGCTTATTTTGTGCGTGCACAAAATATCCCGGCAAACTACCATCGGGAAAAGGAACTTCAACTTTCTCAATCTTGATATCAGATAATTTGATGTAATGCTCAAAGCAATCAATCCCCGCCTTAAATGCATCTAGGGCCTTAGCATCCTTAGGCGTTCTAAAACGCTCAGCCATATGAAAGTAATTTGTTGCTCGTAAATAAGCATGTGCTGCTGAATGCCGATGCTTACCGGCCTCAAACTTTCTAGCGTGTGCTCTAACCCCTTCAGCAACAGTAGTTACAGCATCAAACCACGCTTCATCATCATCTGGCGCCTTGCCCTTGAGCTTAACACCAATTTTGTGTAATTCACCAATTTCAGATCCGCCGTAAGGGCCGGCGCTGATCATATTAATAAATGCAGCAGACCATCGATAGTTTCCAGGAAAATACATAAAGTAAGGTGGATCTTTTTTGTCGCTCATATTATCTCCTTAAGTATTAATTCTTTTTTAATTATTCATGTATGTTAGCTTCTTTTGCAACTTTTGCCATCCTTAATCTTTCATTTTTTAAAAACTCAGCAAATTCTTCAGGTGAATCTGTTCTCGGCTCATGACCTTGGTCTAAAAATATTTTTTGATTTTCAGGTAAAGCTATCTGCTTTGATAAGATCTGATATATCTTTTGGACGATTTCTTTTGACGTTCCTGCTGGCGCTAATACACCATTCCAGTTATAACTCTGAAATCCTTTTAAACCTTGTTCCGCAAGAGTGGGTAAATCAGGAAGTAGCGCCGACCTCTTTTCTGAAGTGGCGCCAAGTGCGCGTAATTTTCCCTGTTTTAATAAAGGCTCGCAGGCTGCAAACTGAACAATGGCTAAGTCAATATGCCCCGCCAATAAATCATTAAGATACTGGGACGCACCCTTATACGGGACATGATTCAATTTAATTCCAACATGCGTGGCAAACAACTCTACTCCAAGATGCCCAACTGTTCCATATCCCGGTGATCCGTAGTTCACCTTATTTGGATTTTGCTTTGCGTACTGAATAAATTCTTGTAAATTTTTCGCAGGAACTGAGGGGTGAATTGCTAAACAACTTGCACTTCTTGCAATCAACATGACCGGTACAAAATCTTTTAAAGTGTCATAAGGCATTTGGCTTTTTACAGCCGGTGCAACCGTTAAAGGCCCTGGATTTCCTGCAAGGAGCGTGTATCCATCTGGGACACTCTTTGCAACAAAATCGGACCCTGGAACACCTCCCCCTCCAGGTTTATTCTCAATAATAAATGCTTGTCCAAAAGCTTGATTGAGTTGCTGTGCAGCCCATCTCCCTTGATTATCCGTTGGACCCCCTGGAACAAAAGGCACAATGATATGTACTGGCTTATTGGGATAAGTGTCAGTTGCGGCAAGAACTGTTGTAACAAAAAATATCCCCGTCAGTAGTAATGCCCTAATCAATTGAGTTGCCTCTGGATCATTGAGTTAGCGGCCCAAATTGTGGTGGAGATATCCTGCGCTTCGAAGCTCCTTCATATGCCGACGCCACCTTAATCACGCGGTCTTCCATTCCTGGCTCTACCCGAAACACAAGTGAAAATGGCATGCCTGGAGATGCAAGTTGAGTAGGGGCATCTACAGACTTTCCAATATACTTTTTCTTATCCCCGGATAAGACATATTGCGCATCATAGGCAGTGCTTACATATCCAGCAGGTACTAAGATTTCTGTGAGTCCTGCATTAGGTCCATAAAGCATCTCATTTCGTAAAGCATTAATCTCCCCAGGTTCTTCTGGCCAACCTATTTTTGCGGGAGGCAACGGCGTATGAAGGCGCACTAAAACATCTAATTTATTTTCTAAAATCACCATCATATCCACTCGACGTAGTAACTCTCTGAGCATGATGCGCTCGTCAATACCTTGACGTCCTCCTAGAGGATTCCTGGGATCATTGGTCTCTTCCCAATTCTTAAATGCTGAGCGTTGATCATCACCCCAGAACTTAGATCGCTTATTTAATGTTGGCCAATCGATTAAAGATTCTTGATATCCTTTTACCTTCCAATCAACTGCTCTTCGAGATAGATACTGTTTGATATGAAACCTAAATGAATTTGCAAGTATTTGATGTTGAATAGTTGCGATATTAAAGTTTTTTGGTGGTTCAATATTTAAATCTGCAAGTTCTACAAAATAATCAATAGGCGCCATTTTTCCGCTACCAAATATTTTTCCTGGAGCAAATTCTGTTGGTATGATTTGATTTGCAAAGTCTTCAAATACGGGCCGACCAGCATCATTTAAACGAAACAAAATATCTGGCATAAATACTGGCAACAATCTGCAAAGTGCTTTAGTAAAGTCGATGCCCATTTGTTCGATAGCAGGATCTTTTTTCCACAAGGGGTGAGATGACTCAACTAATGTTGCCCCAAGATGTGAGCCTAAAATATCTTTAATCTCTTTTGTTGCTGCTGAAATAATAGGTTCTACAGCCTTAATTCCTGGGTTAACCATTGACTCTCGCACTACCCCAATTCGCGTTCCTTTCAATATCCCTTGCGTAGCATTTTTAGTAATGTGATCTTGATATCTCGTCTGCAACACAGAAGATCTAGGTACAGTTGTATAGGGATCGCGAGGATCATAATAACCTTGCTCATCATCTTTTAATGCATCTAGTATTTTCGAACAGTCCGTCAGTGTGCGGCAAAGAATTCCTGTGCGATCACAATAAATATCAGCACCAATTGCGCCACCATCGAATCCTAGCATCGCTTTATGCGGAAGTATTAACGCAAGCGAATTATGATTCGCAGGTCCTCGAGTAGACATCCGAGTCTCCTCACCTAAGCTAGCCATCACTAAATTAGCGCTAACAGAGACGCCTGAGCCCGAACTTGACCCTAAGGAAGCAGCTCGAGATGTGTCGTAAGGATTGGAGGGGTTGCCCCCCCATGTTGACCTTTGATAACCAAGTACTGAAGGTAATACTTGGTTAGGATGATTTTTACCACCAGGATCCCCAGCTCTGCCGTTGTATTCAGTCATAATTGCCTTTGCAAAAATGATCGCACCTTTTTTTCTTAACTGCTCAACCAGAAGATGGTCTCTAGCGGGGAAATCGATATCATAAGCAGCATCAGCACCACCCGTAGACCTCATATCTTTAGTATCAAAGGCATCCTTAAAAGAAAAAGTGACGCCATATAAAGGCATTGCTTCAAAATCAGGATTTTTCCCAAATTGTTGATCTAATGCAGCGGCCTGTTCTAATGCGTCAGGATACTGACGAAACATCTCGCATACAGGTGGAGCACCCTTTGGCAAGGGCCCCAAAGAAGGATGCAAATCGTAATCACCCCGACAAGTTACAGAGCGCTCACCCCGAATATTAATTGTGGATAAGGCGTTGACCTGCCCTGCTTCTGGCTTACCCACGATCATTCCAAACTGCTGCATCACGCTCGGATCAGAAGCCGTAGCTTCCATACGCCCATTCTCTAGAGGTGGGCCTATATATTGATCTAAATGAGGTAACAGTTCACTGATCTTCATTGTCTTTTGATCAAACTGTATTGCTGCTCCCCCCCTTAAAACCCCTTGAGTATTCTCAGATAGGTCATCCCCATCTTTTGTGACTAAAAGGCTCGATGGTCCATTATATTTTTTAATCCTGGCCAAATACTGCTCAACAATATCAACACAAGTAGTCCGCCCATCTTTTATAGCCTGATGAAGATCAGCAATGGTAGCTTCTTCAACTTGGAATCGGCTGTGTATATTTTTTTCTTGCAAGATAAACTCCTTAATTAATTCTTTAGTTGTGAGATCTGTCCATGCGGATCAGAACAATATTCGCCACTTGTGTATTCTTCTACACATCCACTCTGAAGCCACTGACTTGTTGCGCGGTATAACAAGTGGCGAGCAGATTCAAATTGCATAAAGTGTGAAGAATGCCCTACTTTAATAAACATTTTTTGCTCACTACCTAATGCGTGCCAAGCCTCAATCCGTTTTTCATAATCATCAAATTCGCCTAGCAACATTAGGGTAGGTGCTTTTATTTTTTGCAAATTTGTTTTCCACCCAAAATTCATTCGATTGGGCGCGCGCATAATACCCAAACCATCTCGCCCCCAGGTTGATCCTACAGGATCCTCAGACATCAACTCGCTCCAAAGTGCATTACACACCTCTGGATCTTCTAACTGATTCTTACCATGAACATGATCTCTCCAGCGATTGTTTAATAAAAAATCTCTTGTTTGCAATATAGTTGGAGATCCGCTTTCTGGCATTTGTTCTGGTGGCGTCTCACTGTCAAAAAATGGGGCGATACCGAACATGACCATTTTATCGACACGGTCTGGGTGTAAGGCAGCATACCCTCCCGATCTTGGTGTCCCCGTGGACCAACCAACGAATGAAATCTTATCAACTTGTCGTAATTCACAAATATAGTTAACGATGGTGTCTAATTCATCCCATTCGGTTTGACTTGATACTAACTTATAGGGATATCGAGGTTTTACATGGTCACTCAGGATATGTGGAATAAGCTCTTTTTGATTTTCTTGTGCAACATTACAAGGGTCATCCATCATCGGGCGTGGCGATGGAGGATATCCGGTGTGCGAAAGCGCAAAGACATCAAACCCCTGTAATGCTAATGCATTCATAAAGCTATAGTCTTTGTACGCAAGATCATAAGCTACTAAACCTGGAGCAAAGCCCCCGTGGACCATCAACACTATTTTTTTAGTGTCTGCGCCTGCGGCCTTTGATAATACTTTTTCTCTTAAAAATAAACCGACAGGCTGCCCATAGTTTGCAGACACGGTGGATTTGTGCGTTACAAATCGATCCGTTGTCATAATGGAGTTTGATAGATTATTTTGTCTCATATATTATTTTTTTAGATATAAAACTATACTATTAAAGATAGTTATAAAATTAATTTTAATGCACAGGGGCGGATATGGGACAAACTAAATGGGGTATCTCACGTCGAGATTTTGTTTTGGGAGGTGTAGGTGCACTGACGAGCTCACTTCTAAAAGCGGATAACTACCCTAATAAACCCATTAAATTGATCGTACCAGTGCCTCCTGGGGGTGGTGCTGACGCTGTAGCTAGAGCTTACGCGCTGCAGATGACAAAATGGTTAGATCAGCAACAAATTGTGATTGACAACCGTGCTGGAGCGGCTGGAATAATCGCAATGGAAGCTCTAGCTCAGTCAGCTCCAGATGGTTACTCTATTATTCAAACAAATATCTCTACTGTGTCTATCAATCCTTTTATTTACAATAAACTTCCTTATGACGCTACCAAGGATTTTGTACCGATTTCACTCACCTCATCTGACCCACTTATTTTGGTGGTTAACGCTAACCTGCAAATTAAAAACTTAAAAGAACTTATTGCTTTAGCTAAACGAAAAAGTGATGGTCTGACTTATGGTTCATTAGGTAATGGCAGTATTCAGCATTTATGCGGCCATGTCTTTGGTTCTGAGGCGGGAATCAACCTACTACACGTTGCATATAAAGGGGCAGCTCCCGTTGCAGTTGACCTTTTAGCGGGACAAATTGATATGGCTTTTAGTGGTCCAGGGACTGTTGCCGGCCATATTAAATCCGGGAAATTAATCCCGATTGCGATCACTGGAAATAAGCGCGCAGCCCTTTTCCCTGAAATCCCATCAATGGCAGAAGATGGCTTTAAGAAAATGGACTTTATTTTATGGAATGGACTCTTGGCGCCCGCAGGTACCCCAAGTAGCATTATTAATCTTCTCAGCAATGCGACTCAGAAAGCATCTCAAACCCCTGAACTCATTAAAACGATGACCGGACAAAATATTCAGGCTGTGGCTAATTCTCCGCAAGACTTCGCTGCCTTAATTAAGCGCGAACAACTCCGATATTCGCAAATAGTTAAAGAATCGAACATCCGAGCCGATTAATCTTTCTCAATCAGTGGTATTCTCCATGGGTGCACTATCTCGTGCCCCCTATCAGGGAAGCATCCCTGCAAAGAGTAAATTCCCCGAGAGGATCCCCCATGGCAGTCGGTCGCAACCAAAAAAATCGCTTAAATGATTCTATGAAAACTAAAACGGGTAAGCCCAAATTAGGTCCACTGAACCTTGCGCAACTAACGAAGTTATCAGAAAATTCACAAAAGCCAAAAGAAAAAGCCAAAATTGCAAGGGCAATTTCTAAAATCACACTAAAAACTAAGATCGCTCCAGTTACAGCATAAAAACAGTACTGCTAAATAGTCAGTACTGAGTCATGGATCGTGAATTAGGCTAAAACCTCGCCATGCACACCTGCGGCGAGGGTTTTAGATTCCCAACGCTCCTTAGGAACCACCTCACAAACTGGGCCACCCGGTGCTCTAAACTTCACTGGCAAATGTCCAGGTTCAGTGAGAATTTGACCGCCAGTAGCAGCTATATTCTTAATAAAAGCTTCTAAATCATCAACTTCCATACCAATATGATGAATACATGGTGCTGGTCCAGCAAAATCAGCCTCATCAGCATCCGCTGATTCATAGTGAATCAGAGTTAAATCCATATAACCATCCGTCATATGACAAGAAATGTGGTCCCCCACTTTACCCTTGCGACGAACTGTATTTACATGCTTGTAACCAAAAACGTCTTCATAAAATTTCTTGGTTGGTTCAATCTCTAATACGCGCATTGCAATATGCTTAATTGGGTTTGGCATGTTATTTCTCCACAGATAGTCACTAATTTAAATGAAGCAATTAATATAACATCCCGCCTTAACTCTTCTATATTTAAGTCCTTTTTTCTGTACCACCCAATTGATACGACATCTCACTTAAGCAAATTGTTTACTTTTAACAGGAAGATCGCGAATCGGCTTGCCCATCGCTAAACTTAAAGCGTTAATAACAGCAGGGGCAACTACGCCAATCGTAGGCTCTCCTATGCCACCCCAAGCCCCACCTTTCGAATCAATATACGTCTCAACCTTTGGCATTTCTGCTAAACGTAAGACCCGGTAGTTGTGGAAATTCGTTTCAACAACTCGACCTTTCTGGATGGAACATTCACCCCATAAAGCAGCACTGAGACCATAAACGATCGATCCTTGTACCTGCGCTTCAATTTGAGAAGGATTCACCGCATAACCGCAATCAAGAGCCAATACAACACGGTGAACTTTCACATCACCATTGGGCTTAACCGAAACCTCAGCCACAGCCGCACAATAGGTGCCGTAACTCATAAATTGAGCCACTCCCCTAAAGACACCTTTGGGTAGCTGTTTTCCCCATCCAGATTTTTGGGCTGCTAATTCAAGTATTTGTAATTGGCGAGGGTTATTCTTCATACAACTTTTTCTAAACTCGACCGAATCCATCTTTGCTGCCCTTGCAACCTCCTCCATAAAACATTCCATATAGAAGCTATTTTGTGGGACATTAACGCCGCGCCAAGTACCTACAGGAACATGGGTATTACGCATCGCATATTCAATTAAGAGATTGGGCGGTGCGTAACATAGGTTTTGATCAGTCTTTTCAGCAAACCATCCTTGCAGTTGAAAATCATCTTTATACCCCGTCAAATTAGCAGTTGGATTGCGCCAAGCGTAAATAGACTGCCCTGAAAGACGAACATGCATTCCTACTAAGCGGTTATTACTATCTAAGCCAGCTGTTAATTTACATTGAGAAATTGGACGGTATTGACCATGCGTCATATCCTCTTCCCGACTCCAAATCATCTTGATAGGAACACCTGGCATTTGTTTAGCAATTTGAACTGCGCGAATAACATAGTCTGAAACTCGACCTCTTCTACCAAATCCACCTCCTGGGTCAAATCGATTGACCAAGCATTTCTCAAGCGGCAGTCCTAAGGATTGTGAAATGGCGAGTTGTGCACCCTCTGGATCTTGAGTAGGTACCCAAACTTCTGCACCATCAGCACTCACCATCGCCGTACAATTCATAGGCTCCATCGTGGCATGCGCTAAAAATGGTGCGCTATAAGTCGCCTCAACTTTCTTTACGGCGCCAGTAATTACGCTTAATGCTTCGCCCTCTTTTCTAAAGGTGTACAAACCTTCTTGAGTTTCTAAGCCTGTTTTTAAATAAGCTGAAATCGTCGCATCAGAACGATGTGCAAAATCCCCTTCATCCCACTCAACTATCACTTTTTCGATGGCTTTTTTAGCGTGCCACCACGTATCAGCAATCACAGCATAAGCATCGCCCTCAACACGTACAACTTTCTTTACCCCTGGCATCAACATCGCTTGACTATCGTTTAAAGACTTGAGTTTTCCGCCAAATACTGGACAAGCTATTAATGCAGCACTGAGCATGCCTGGTAACTTCACATCAACTGCGTAAATCTGGGCGCCATTCAGTTTGCTTGCTGTATCAATTCTCTTTAAAGGCTTGCCAACAATTTTCCAATCTTTTGGATCCTTCAATACTAGAGACTTTGGATCAGGTGGACTGAGCTTAGAAGCAGCAGCAGCCAGTTTGCCGTAACTTATTTTTTTACCGCTTGGAATGTGGGTTATAACACCATTGGCTACTGAGAGTTCAGATACGGGCACCTTCCATTCATTAGCACAGGCTTGCAACAACATAGTTCTTGCGCTAGCACCAGCTCGACGCATTGCATCTTGCGAAAAACGAATTCCAAAACTACCCACTGTGAGCATCTGACCCCATACTTTATTTCGTGCATTATTAGCCTGAGGTGAAACGAGCTCCGTCGTCACACTTTTCCAATCACACTCAAGTTCTTCTGCTAATAACTGAGCTAAGCCAGTCCTAGTTCCCTGCCCCATCTCAGTTCTTGCTAGTCGAAAGACACAAGTATCATCTGGCTTAATCACAATCCAGGCATCTACCTCAGCCCCGCTGTTTAGAGTCTGCGCATTAGCATCTAATGCAGTTAAGGGTAAGTGGAATCCCAAAACCAAACTACCGCTAACAAATCCTGTGCTTTTAATAAATTCACGACGTTGAATACTTTTTGGAAGGTTTTTAATGTTTGTCATATCCCGCCCCCTTAAGCTTGTTTATTATCTGGTGTGTTGAGTTCGGCTTTAGCAAAACCAACGGCTTGGTGGACTGCTTCACGAATTCTTTGGTAAGTACCACACCTACAAATATTAGTCATAGCATCATCTATGTCTTGATCAGTAGGATTAGGCTTGTGCTTTAACAGCGCTGAAGCCGCCATAATTTGTCCAGACTGACAATAACCACACTGCGGAACATCAACTTCTGCCCATGCCTTTTGAACGGGATGTGAGCTCGTTGTAGAAAGCCCTTCAATCGTTACAATTTTGTCCGAAGCTTTAATTGAAGAGATAGGCACCACACAGGATCTCCAAACCTGTCCATTGATATGAACTGAACAAGCGCCGCACTGAGCTATACCGCAGCCAAATTTAGTCCCCGTTAACCCAATTTGTTCCCGAATCACCCAAAGTAACGGGGTATCAGCTTCCACATTAACTTCTTGTTCTTTACCATTGATGTTTAGTGTCGTCATTTTTAATTACCCTTTACTATTGATTTGAGTTCTTGTAACTTGAGGATCCATCAAGCTCAGTTTTTATTGGTAGCCTAAGCATACGCTCTTGAGTCAACCAAACCATCTACCGAAGTAGTTCTTAACTTATCTGCTGGAACGGGACCATAATTTTTTGTTAACTGAGTGCGAATAAAATACTCTTTGGAAATATGCTCGGCATAAGAACTTAAAGTTATACTTAGCCCAACTAAACAAGAAGTAATGAACAAGAGTTGAGAAAACCCCGTGCACTTCTTAATAGATAGTTGCATCTTTTGTCTCCATTTTTATATTATTACTACAATCGTAATATATATTTGAATTTATTCAAGTTGCTTTACCTAAGAAATACCCTAGTTTATTAATAATTTAATTAAAAAGAATGAAATGACACTCGAATCTAAAAACATCAATGACCTCGTAACGCAACGCTATGCTCAAGCACTGCCAATCAATGCTTTATCAAATCCCATTATTGAGCATCTCTTAAAACATTACTCAGTACGAAATTACACATCTCAAGCCTTGCCTGAAAACGCACTTGAACTTATCGTTGCAGCAGCCTCAGCTGCACCAACCTCTTCAAACCTTCAAGTTTGGAGCGTGGTGGCTGTAGAGGATGCCCAAAGAAAAGAGCGTTTATCAATGCTTGCAGGTAATCAAGCTCATATTCGTGATTGTCCTATTTTTCTACTCTGGATAGCTGACTTAGCTCGACTAGAAAAACAAGGTGAGCTAAAAAATCTTCCCCACGCAGGGCTAGATTACTTCGAAATGTTTTTAACAGCATCTCTTGACGCAACACTCGCAGCGCAAAATGCAGCCTTAGCGGCAGAATCTCTAGGGCTTGGTATTGTTTATATTGGTGGCATAAGAAACAAACCAGAAGAAGTTGCAAAAGAATTAAATCTACCTTCAAATTCTTTTGCTGTATTCGGAATGTGTATTGGTTATTGTGACCCCGAAGTTCATCCTGAAATTAAACCTAGACTTCCACAATCTCTCATTCTGCATAAAGAACAGTATCAATTAAACACATCCGCTGACATCTTCAACGAATACTGTCAAAGTATGTCTGAATTTAATCAACGACAAAAAATGTCTAATAAAGTCGATTGGGTCTCGCAGTGTTTACATCGCGTCAGAGGTCCAGAGTCACTATCTGGAAGAGATCACCTTGTTGAAGCCCTTAAAAATTTAGGATTTAAATTAAAGTAATCACAGGAGAGAAGTATGCACACAGGAAGTTGTTTATGCGGTCAAATTAACTATACGATTGCAAGTGATTCCGGCCCTATTATTTATTGCCATTGCAAGCGTTGCCGCAAATCTTCTGGTTCGGCTTTTGTTACTTCAATGCAAATTGAAAGAGCTGACTTTAAAGTGGCCTCAGGGCAAGACTTCATCAAGATCTTTCATCATGATGGTGGAGTTGATCGCGCTTTTTGTTCTAATTGTGGCTCTCAACTATTTAGCACAAGAGCTGCGACTCCAGACCTGATGCGCATTAGACTTGGAACCTTTGATTCAGAGGTGAATTCAAAAGTCTCATCACATATCTTCGTAGATTCCAAGGCTGAATGGCATGATATTCTAGATAACGCACCCCAACATGCTCAAAGGCCCTAAGCTTAATTAATCCTTAGTTAATTTTTAGCACGGTTAACGCTCTGAACAATCCTCTCAAACGCGTCCACTGTTGCGATCATTTCTTCATAACTGACATGAGGTTTTTTATTGCCTTTGACAGCACCAACAAATGCTTCTAACTCTAAAAGTAAGGTGTCTACACTGTCATAGCTTGTTTTAACGGGAGGCACTCCCTTTAGTCTAACAACTAGCTCATTTTCAGCTAAGGCCTCAACTGACCCTTGGTCTCCAAAGACATGGATTCGCCAATAAAAAGGGGTGGATCTAATCGTAGCTAAGGTTCCACTTACTCCTGATTCAAACTCAAACATTGCAGTCACCGTATCTAATGGACTAGGTTGAGGCTGCAATGAAACAACTTGCGCATGCACATGCTTGACCGGTCCAGCAAAACTAATCAGTGCATCCAGCACATGTAATCCCGCTCCAGTTAATCCAGCTGCCGGAGCTTCATGAGCATGAGTGCGCCACTCAGAAAAATGTCTTCCTGTATTCTCATTACTGTAGTGCCCCTCAATATGAAGTAAGCGGCCAATAATTCCCGAATCAATAGCTAATCGTAACTCTCGCATGCATGGCCAAAAACGTTTGTTTGTGCCAAGACCTAATAGAATATTAGCTTTTACACATGCATCAATAGCCATTTGAGCATCTAATTTATTCATCGCTAAAGGTTTCTCACAAAACACTGGTTTACCAGCTTTAGCGCATGCAATTATTTGTTCTACATGGAGTGAATGAGGTGTTGCTAAAACAATTGCTTCAACCTCTGGATCACTCAATAAGTCTTCTATCTCAGTAGAGATTTTCAAATGATGCTCTATAGCATATTGCTCAACATCTCGAGGCTCTTTAGTGACAGCATGAATAAAAATAATATTCTCGTTTTTACCTTGGATCGAATGAACTAGCTTCTGCCCCCACCACCCCAAACCAACAATACCTAATTTCATATCAACATTTTCTCTTTAATTAATCCTGCAACATCTGAAAAATTTCTGCTGGAATAATTTCCTGATATTTTTTTAATACGGGTTGTACGGCCTTTCTAAATAATTCTCTTTCCTCATCAGTCAAATAAACGATGTCATTTTCTTTAAGGTCAATTTGTTTTAAAATATGCTCATCCTCCTGACTAGCTAACTTCCATTGATACTCAGTCGATTCTAACGCTGCATTCATAACAATTTCTTGTATCTTTTCAGGCCAACTCTGAAAAACTTTGGCATTACAAATAAATGCAGTACCTCCAAAAAAATGGCCCGATAAAGTAAAGTATCGGTGATAGTGATGAACGCCGAAGTTAAAAGTGTTCGTTAGGGGGTTATCCTGCGCATCAAAACGTGGCCCTGCTATTTCATCAACAAATACCTTCACATCAACTGGTATTGGTTTAAAGCCCATCATTCCTAAGGATTCAACATGAATATCACTCATTTGAGTACGAATGCTTAACCCAGAACAATCATCGGGCGTCCTTATTGGTCTTACTTTATTCGTAATATGCCTAAACCCATTATCCCAAATGCCCATCAGTTTAAAAGTTGTCTTATGCTCAAATTGCTCTTTAAAATAGGCTCCTAATTGCCCACGAAATGCTCTCTGAACCTGCGCTCTATCTTTTATCAAGAAAGGTAAATCTAAAATACTGATTTCAGGAACCCACTCTGTAAAACGAACGGTAGAAATATAACAACAGGTAAGCTCTCCACTCTCCACCATATTAGGAAGATCGCCTGAATTACGTCCTAAATTAAGTACATTTCCAATTAATTCAAAATCAAGATCATTCCCTAATTTCTCTTGAAGTATCTGACCAAAAAATACTGCAGCTTGATTATGAATTGAATTAGGATTTTGATACCCGCCAAATCTAATTTTTAATGTCGTCATATCTTTAGTCCACCTTAATATTTGCTTCGTGAATAATCTTTCCCCACCGAACAATATCATCGTCAATAATTTTGGCTAAGCCTTCGGGACTTGTGGGAGTGGCTTCATTGCCACTTTTTAATAATTTTTCTTTAACATCACTTCTATTTAAGGCCTTCACAACCTCTTGATTAATGATATTAATCACATTCTTCGGGGTTTTAGCGGGCGCAAACAAAGCGTAAAGCGTGAGGGCTTCATATCCAGGTAGACCGGATGATGCAACTGTAGGTAAATCTGGAAATAAAATACTCGGTTTATTACTTGTAACTGCAAGGGCTCTTAATTTACCAGTTTCAATTTGAGGTTTTACTGAAGCAGCTGTACCAAACATCAATTGCGTCTGATTACTCAATAAACCTAACAATGCGGCTCCACCACCTTTATAAGGAATTCTTTCAATTTTAGTTTTGGCCATTGAGTTAAATAATTCTGCAGCAAGGTGATTGGAAGCCCCAACAGAACCAGAACTGTAGTTAAGTTCACCCGGCTTCAGTTTTGCAAAATTGATGAGCTCTTGAACATTTTTTACAGACAAGGAAGGGTTAACAACGAGCACGTTAGGTTGTGTAATGACCAGAGATACAGGCGATAAATCTCGAATAGGATCCCAAGGTAAATTACTTTTCATGAGCTGCATTAGCCAAACCGGACTACCATAGAGTAATAAAGTATGCCCATCAGGAGCTGAATTAATAACGGTTTCAATTGCAGTAATGGAACCGCCACCTGATCGATTATCGATATAGACGGGTTGACCTAAACTAGCTGATAAGGTCGGCGCAATGAGTCTAGCGGCGATGTCTGCAGCGCCACCTGGATCAGTTGTAATAATCCGAATGGGATGGTTGGGAAATTTATTCTCTGAAGCGCTATATACGACCTGACTCGATAAAATAGCGATTACTGAAAAAAATAAAACTCTAGGGTGTATCTGTATATTAAAAATATTAATCACTGTCGTTATTTGATATTTGCCAAATCGTTGTAAAAAGAAATTACTGCAGAACTATCTCTATCACCATGCCCCTTAGAAATCTCTGAAGCAAGCACCTGAGCTGTAAAACTAGTTAATGGTAAGGGGCAATTTAAGGTTCCTCCATAACTCAGCATTGCCTTAACATCTTTATAGTGAGTCGTCATATGCCCTATTGGAGGGTAATATTCTAGGTTAACCATTCTGTAACCCTTTTGATCCATAGCCTTTGAGCCAGCGGCAGATTGTTTTAATATCTCAAGAGTTTGCAATGGGTCTAGGCCAGCTTTTTTAGCAAGTGTTAGCCCCTCTGCCAACCCCATACGGTTAATTGCCAAGACAAGATTGACCACCAACTTAATAGCAGCTCCTTTTCCATTAGATCCAAGATAAAAAGACGATCTTCCCATGGCTTTAAAAAGAGGCTCACATCGTTGATAAATAGATTGATTACCGCCCACCATGAAGATATTTTCTTTTTTAGCGCACATCTCACTCGTACCACTAACGGTAGCGTCAAGAAACTCTATTCCCTTTATTTTCAAATCTTGAGCAAGCGCTATCGATGCCTCAGGATCTGCAGTCGATGTGTCAATGACGATTAATCCGGTATGGTCACCGCTCGTTAATTTTAAAGTCTGATATATAACGTCAGCAACAATTTTGGAGTTGGGTAGCGATAAAACAATCGCCTCAACTTCACTCGCTAATTTTTCTACATTTCTAGTCTTTTTTGCCCCATAAGCTTGTAGAGCGTCACATTTTTTTTCATCAGTGTCATATACGATAACTTCAAAGCCATCTTTTAATAGATGCTGAACTAACCAATTTCCCATCAAGCCACATCCAATAAATCCAATTTTTTTCATCAGTCTTTCTTCTCTCACAAATAATTAATTTTAGTTTTAAGCCTATTATGAATTTTATCTTTAGATTATTGAGGTTCAATATTGGATATCTTAAATAGCTTGGCTTGTAACAACATATCTTCTGCGATGAATTTTTTAAATTCTTCTGAAGTCGACCCTACTGGCATCAAACCTAGTTCATCAAATTGCGTTCTAACTTCTGGGAGTTGCAACAGTTTATTAACTGCTTTTTGTACCTTTTCAATTCGCTCTGGAGGAGTTCCAGCTGTGAACCATAATCCGTACCAGCCGAATATGTCTTCCATAGGTTTATAGCCTTGCTCCGAAAATGTTGGCACCTTAGGAAATAGTGGCGATCTCATGGGACCTGTAATTGCCAGCGGGTTGACTCGCCCTGATTTAATAATTTGTACAGAGCCTACCGTCGAGACAAAGGTCGTATCGATTTGACCAGCCATCACTTCATTCAGCGCAGGGCCACTCCCTTTATATGGGATATGCAACATTTGTAAGTCAGCAGAATGGTTTAACAGCTCACCTGCTAAGTGGGTAATATTTCCCTGCCCTGCAGATCCATAAGACACTGCATTTGGCTTAGTTTTTGCAAGATAAATTAAATCTTTTAAGTTACTAACAGGTAACTCTTTTTTTGTTACCAGTATCAGTCCATAGGAACGTCCCAGTAATGTTATAGGAGCTAGATCTTTTATGGGGTCATACGGTAATTTCTTATATAAAGCTCGGTTACCTGTAAAAGACCCCGTAGCAATTAACATGGTATATCCATCTGGTACAGCTTTGGCAACGACATCCGTACCGATCATTCCATTCGCTCCGGCGCGGTTATCAACAATGACCGGAGTATTTAATTCTTCACTCAACTTTTGTCCAATTTTTCGAGCAAACACATCAAGTGAACCACCAGCTGAAAAAGGAATAATTAATTTAATGGGGCGTGTTGGCCAAGTCTCATTATTTATATTTTGGGCATGAGCAACCGAAAAAAATAAGCCTAATATGGCACTTAATAAACCTATGCTTAAGGATCGCTTCAAAGAACGATTAAATAAATATCTAATGAATAAATTGTTTGCCCCTAGTCTCACGTTGTCTCAATTATTATTTGGCCTTAACTAATTCTAATGACCTATATATTTCAGACTAGTCTATCACGACCTCTTGCCAATTTAAAAATTGATTTACGTCTATTGGGGCTGATTAATCGCTGGTTATGCCTGCCTTTTTGATCACTTTGCCATAACTAAGTAATTGACTTTTAATCGCTTGGGTTAATTCTTCTGGTGAGCTTCCAAGCGGCTTTAGACCTTGAATATTTAATTTCTCTCTGACACCGGGATCAGTTAATGCTTTACTAATTTCTTCATTAAGCTTTTGAATAACAGGCTTAGGCGTTCCTGCGGGTGCTACCATCGCAAACCATGCTTTAAATTCAAAACCAGGTACACCTGACTCTGCAATCGTTGGCGTATTAGGAAATTGAGGCATCCTCTGGGGTGTTGCAACAGCAATTAAGCGTAATTTACCTGATTCCGCTAATGATCTTAAAGAAGCCACGGCTAAAAATGCTGTCTGCACCTCACCACCAGCAACACCAAGCGCGGCTTGGGATACTCCCTTGTAGGGAACATGAGTCATCGTAACTCCGGTTTGTGATGCCATCAGTGCCATAGCGATATGCTGTGGACTCCCATTACCGCCAGATCCATAATTGATTTGACCTGGGTTTTTCTTTGCGGATGCAATGAGATCGGCTACAGTTTTCTCTGGTCTTGCAGGATTGACAACAAGGCCCCACTCAACCAACGCTGCCAAAGAAATTGGTTCAAAATCTTTAATTGGATCCCATGTCAATTTTGATTGCATATGGGGAACCATCGTCAGAATACTGTCGTTAAACCCACCAAGGGTATAACCGTCTGGGGCAGATTTAGCCACCTTATCTGCGCCAATCGCACCTGCTGCGCCAGTCAGATTTTCTATCACAAAACTTTGCCCCATGTTCTCACCCATTTTTTGAGTAAGAATACGTACTGCATTATCAATGGCACTTCCAGCAGCCAACGGGACAATAATATGTATCGGTTTATTAGGATAATCATTTGCCGCAAATAAAGAAGTACTCATCAAGGTACTTGCTAATAGAAAACTACTGATAAAGATTCGTAACAAGACAAACTCCTTAATTAATTAAAACCGGTTCAAGTCCACGCTTGATCGCCAAAGATAACCCTGCAGGACTTTTTAAGAACTTGATCCATTGCAGCACTATATCTTCATTTTTAGTTAATACATGAATCCCAAAGCTAAATACTGTGAGCTTTTGAATTTCAGGTGGCAATGGCCCTGCATAGTCAATCCCTGGAACATCTAATATTTCCGGAACCTGTTGAAAACCGATCTCTGCTTCACCCCTTTGTACCACCTCTCCTACAGGCTCACCCTGGATGATTTTTATTTTATCCTTGATTTGCTCTGAAATTCCAATCTTTCTAAACAAGTCAAGCAAGTAAACGCCACTTGGGCCTGTAGAGTACGCAATCGACTTGGCCTCCAAGAGACTCTTTTTAAAATTCTCTACACTGGATAAATCGGGTTTCAATGCGCCTCTTTGAACCCCTACCCCAATCACCGATTGAAGGTAGTTTGTTTTAGACTCAGGTTTTAAAACCTGACATTCAATTAAATCCTCAATACCACCTTGAGACATAATCACTAAATCTGCTGCTTCTCCGTTTTTTAATCGCGATGTCATTTCAACTGTAGGAAGCCACAATGTGTTCACCAAGAATCCTGTACTTTGCTCAAACAGGGGCAACATCTCTAAATATACAGATTTAAAAGCTATAGAAGATATGACCTTAATTTCACGTGAAGACATATATCGGTTCCCTATTTTTACTTTTTAATAAAATTAGATTCAAGACAATAAAAATTTAAATCTAATGACAATTATCTTATGAATTCAGAGATCCTTTAGTATTAACACAACATATTCATTTATAGGGGTCCTTATGCGTCCTAGAATCATCAAAAAGTGCGTTTTATTGTTGGGTCTTATCCTGATCGAAACTTTCATAAACTCTGCATTCGCACAAGAGACTGTCATCAGAATGATCGTAGCGTTTCCAGCAGGCGGTCCCGTTGATTTTGTAGCTAGAACGATATCTGAGCCCCTAGGCCATGAGTTAAATGCTAGAATTTTGATCGAAAACAAGCCCGGTGGTAATGGTACAGTTGCTGCCGAATATCTAGCTTCACAAGCTGCAGATGGTAAAACTTTATGGCTCTCCAGTGTCGGAGCAATCTCCATTAACCCTACGCTTTATAGTAAATTATCCTACGACCCACTTAAGGATCTCGCCCCTATTTCCCTCGTTGTGAATAATGTTGAGTTACTCGTTGTCAACCCTAACAATCCAGTAAATAATGGCGCAGAATTTGTGACTCAAGCTAAAACAAAAAGTCTTACTATGGCCTCAACAGGCAAAGGTGGCGTACCCCATTTAGCGATGGAGCAACTCGCCGAATCAACAAAGACTAATTTATTACATGTGCCCTATAAAGGCGCAGCTCCTGCAATTACAGATGTCATGGCCGGCCATGTGGACGGTTTTTTTGGCGATATTCCTGGGCTCATTGGATTTATTAAATCCGGAAAACTCAAGCCCATTGCACTTGCCTCAAATAAACGTAGCTCAATTTTTCCTCAAGTTAAAACCTTTGCAGAACTTGGAATTGAAGGTGTTGATTCCAATAATTGGTATGGGCTCTTTGCCAAACAAGGAACAAAATCAGAAGATATTGTAAAGCTGAATAAAGCTATCTTTAATGTTTTAAATCAAACAGATATTAAAAATAAACTACTAGACTCCGGTACCGATCCTTCACCGTCATCACCTGAAAATCTCACTAAATTAGTAAAGAGTGATTTGAGTAAATGGGGGACTATTATTAAGAGTAAAAATATTAAAGAAGATTAACCTATTTTCTTGTTTAATTTGACTCTTACTCCCCTAGGCAGTCAAAAAAATAACAAATCATTCAATTTAATTTAAAATTAAACAAATGTTTATTAAATAACGGAGATCTCCCATGTCATTAACGCCACAAAAACCATTCACAGATATTATTTTTGAAGTCACTGATCAGGTGGCTTGGATTACGATTAATCGCCCCCGTGTTTTAAACGCATTTCGTGAGCAAACACTTGACGAAATGATTGAGGCTGTGAAGTTGACTCGTGAAGATCCTTCAATTGCATGTATCGTTTTTAAAGGCGCTGGAGATCGCGCTTTCTCAGCAGGTGGCGATTTCTACGCAATGAAACGCCTTACATTTACTAATGCCTCCATGTGGAATGACCGTATGCTCGGACTAGCCATGGCGATCCGTGGCGTCCCTATTCCAGCTATTGCAATGGTTAATGGTTGGTGCGTCGGTGGCGGTCATGAATTAGCCCTATGGTGCGATATTGTGATTGGCTCAGAAAAATCCGTGTTTGGTCAAACAGGAGCAAAAGTTGGAGCTTGCCCAACTGTCGGTGCAACCCAATATTTACCTCGTATTGTTGGAGAACGTATCGCCCGTGAAATGATCTTTTTAGCACGTCGCTTTGAAGCCGCTGAAGCTGTGGAAGTGGGTCTCATTAATAAGTGCGTCCCTGAGGCTGATCTTCTAAAAGAAACTTTAGCTTGGTGTGAAACTATTAAGAGTCATAGCGCACAAACTATTCGTATGACAAAGAAGAGTTTGAATTTCGAGTCAGACCAACTTTACGCCTCATGGCAGCATGGTATGGAATTATTAGCTTATGTTTGGGGCTCCGAGGAAAGTCTAGAGGGAATGAATGCCTTCCTTGAGGGTCGCAAACCTGATTTCCAAAAATTCCGCATGCAAAATAAAGCAGCACTTGATGATTACTTAGATGGATTTCATAAAAATCTCAATGCGCCACCCGATATGCGTAACCTGTAATTAAGGTAATGTCAGACTTCCATTCAACTGCAACAATAAACCAAGGTGCTCTAGCTGGTATTAAGGTCTTAGACCTGAGCCGCGTTCTGGCTGGACCTTGGTGTGGCACTCTACTTGGCGACCTAGGCGCTGAGGTCGTTAAAGTTGAATCTTTGCAGGGTGATGATACGCGCGGTTGGGGACCTCCTTTCTTAGAAGGGGAATCTGCTTACTACCTTGGATGCAATCGTAATAAGCAAGGGATTGCCATTGATTTTTCTAAATCGGTTGGCAAATCACTTTTAGCACAACTCATTCCAGAATTCGATGTAGTTCTCGAAAATTTCAAAAATGGCACCCTCGCTAAATGGGGATTTGATCCCGCATGGTTCGAAGAAAATGCACCTCATGTTGTCCATTGTTCAATTACTGGATACGGAACAACGGGGCCACTATCGAACTTACCTGGATACGATTTTATTTTGCAAGCCGAATCTGGACTCATGAGTATATGCGGTCCAACCGATGGAGATCCGACAAAGTACGGTGTAGCAATTGTTGATTTAACGACAGGTATGATGGCCGCAAATGCTATTCAAGCTGCTTTAATTGCTAGATTTAGAACTGGCAAAGGGCAAGCAGTAGAAGTGTCGTTATTTGATACATCCCTAGCGCTTCTTGCTAACGTTGGTTCAAGCCACCTCGCCACAGGAAAAGATGCCCGGCGATTTGGCAATGGTCATCCCACCATTGTTCCTTATACGACCTTTGCAACGGCCGATAGGATGGTTGCTCTTGCTGTTGGTAATGACAGTCAATTTGCTAAACTTGTAGAATTGCTGGGTCATCCGGAATGGGCCGAAGATCCTCGCTTTAAAACTAATACCGCACGAATAGAGCACCGCGATCTCGTCGATGGCCTGGTCACTGAGGCCTTTAAATCAAGAAATTCAAATGAATTAATTACTCTGCTAAGACAACATGGCATCCCTATTGGAGCAGTCCACACAGTCAGTGAGGCGCTTTCTCAAGAACATACAACAGCGAAAAATATGGTGGTGAAAGTTCACCACTCCACCATTGGTGAGCTTAAAAGTTTAGGTACTCCGCTAAAGATGCATGGCACACCCACTGTAGAACCAAAAGCTCCACCTCAACTCGGTGAACATACGAAAGAGATTCTAGAAAAATATCTAAACCTCAATCCATTTGAAATTAACTCACTGTTTGAAAAGAAAATTGTTGGCTAACTCAATCAAGACTGAACTTGAACTGATGTTTTTTTCTCAACAGAACTAATAATCCCCTCAAATAAAGCAATGCAACTTGCCATTTCGCTAGTGGGTATCGGATAAGGAGTTGTAGTTTTTCCTGGCTGCGGAATAGCCATCGCAAAGGCTTCTAATTCAGCTTTAATAGAATCAACCGTTGGGTAAACGATTCGTTCTATTCTGCCGCCTTGGTAACGAATGACGACCTCGTTTTCATGCAAGGATTCGACTGAAGCCTTATCACCAAAAACATGGACACGCCAATAAATTGGCGTGGCCCTAATCATTGCAAAGTATCCTTGAATACCACTCTCAAATTGAACCATCACTGAAGTCGCATCACGAGGATCTTTACCGCCTCTTATGGCGCTCACCTTGGCACTAACTTCCTTGGCAGGCCCAGCAATGTTGACAAAAGCATCCACAATATGAATTCCTGTTCCCGTCAATCCCCCTGCAGGAGATTCATCCGGTGAAACACGCCAATCAGAGAAGAATTTAGTCGAGTGCTCATTACTATAGTGCCCCTCCACATGAAGAATTTCACCTAAAATACCACTCTTAACCACTTCTCTTAACTTAACCATGGAAGGCCAAAAGCGCTTATTTTGCCCCACCCCTAAAACCACATGATTTGCGGCGCACGCTGCAATGGCTCGCTTTGCATCAGCTAAGTTAAGCGTTAAGGGTTTTTCACAAAATACATGTTTTCCAGCTTCTGCGGCTTGTATGATTTGCTGTGCATGTAAAGAATGTGGGACTGCTAAAACCACAGCTTGTACATCTGGTCTTTTTAAGGCGTCTTCTAAAGAATTAGACAAATCCATACCAAGTTGCGAAGCAAACTGACGCGTCTCTTCAATTTCTTTAGTAACACCTAAAACAAATTGAAGCTCTGAGCTCTTTTTTTGAACTGCAGTGGCTAAATTTTTACCCCACCATCCCATACCAATCAATGCTGCATTTACCATGTGTCTCTTCTCTTATTTAGTTATTTGGTTTTCTTTAATGCATTGCGTGCAATAGCTTCAAAAATGATCGCATTATCAAGAAGCGATTCATCATTAGCTACACAATTCTGTAATAATTTTATATAAATCTCAGTCATAGGCAAATGTTGTTGAGCACCATTACCCAATTGCTGAATTAACCCAAAATCTTTCAAACTCTGATCTACCCGACTTTGAGGGTTTTCATATTGACGCTTGACCATTAAAGGTCCTTTTGTTTTCATAACACTAGATGCTGCAGCTGAGTTTTGAAGAATTGGTAGTAGTTTTTCAGGATCTAGTCCGATACTCTTTCCAAAATTTAAGCCTTCAGCCATCGCGCCGCGATGCAGTCCTAAGACCAGATTAATAGCTAGCTTCGCTCGACTTGCATCCCCCTGGGTTCCAACATGTACGCGCCTTGGACAGATAATATCGAGAACTGGAGTAAGTTCTTCACACAAGCTTTCAGATCCCCCCATCAATCCTAAACAGTCTCCCTGAACTACCTGTTTACTCGTACCTGAAATCGGTAACTCCAAAAAGAATGCGCCTAAATCATGACACCTTTTAGCAATATCTTTTATCGAGTCAGGATCACAGGTGCTAGTACAAATAAAATAAAGTGGGTTATCTAAAGAGTGCTGCGTCATTAATCCATCTTTACCAAAGATCGCTTCTTCAACTTGCTCAGTATTAAAGACTGACAAAATAATGACTGAACATGCTTTAGCGAGTGAAGATAGACTGTGGCTTACACGATGCTCTCCTAATTCCACGCATCTTTGTGGACTCACATCAAAACCTAAAACGGGTTCAGAATCTTCATCTAACCGCTTAACAAATGCTTGCCCCATGAGGCCTAAACCAACTACTCCAACGGGTTTTGTTAACTGCACCATTTTTAATCTTTCGTGATTACTTCAACGGCAATAAGTTCATCAGTGGTTGATCTAAAGTAGCTTGCATCAATTGATCTGAACTAAAATCTTGATACTTTTCAATCTGTTTCTTAATGTCTTTAATAATTTCAGCACCGGGGTAGTTTTTACCCTCTAGATTTTTAATTAAAGCAGATTCAACATGAGCTACTCGACTACGCCAACGCTCTTGCTCTGTATCCGTTAAGCTAATAAAGCTAATGCCTGCCTTAACAAACTCTGCGCAAGCTTTAGCACCTGCTAGTCCATAAAAAATTTGCGCCCCAGCTTGGGCCATCGCACGCATCCAAGCGTTCAGTGTCAATTGTAAGTCTTTAGGTAATTGATTAAAAAAAGCCTTAGACAAGCAATACTCTAGGTTAACACGTACTAAATTGGCTGAAGTTCGATACTTTGCAAATTTATACAACCCAACTGTATAAGCAGCGCTATCTGATATCGATATAGCAAAGACTTCACCAGACTCAAATTTTTGCTTTGCCTCTGGTGTGCTACAGCCGACTGGGACCGCACCTAAGGCTGAAAATAGGTCAGATTCCATGCCGTTACTACATGCAATTTTCTGACCTGCCATATCTTCTAGTGTGCGAATAGGTTCGCGACTAAATAGGTTGTACTCGCTCGTGGCGACCATTCTTCCCATATAAATGTCATGACACTCAATATCCCTCTTAAAATGCTTATCGTATAAATCTTCTGAGACAGCGGTAGCTAATTCAACACTAGGAAAGATAAAGGGCAAACTTAAACATTGAGCAGCTGGAAAAAGATTGGCGTCCCATGCTGAATAGACGGGGCACATATCTGTGATTCCTTTTTGCAATACCTCTATGCCGTCTCTTTCTTTATGCAGACTTCCACCCCAATGCTGCTCAACCTGGATCCGTCCATTCGTCATTTCTGCTAAACGTAAAAATCCTGGTACAAAAACATCCTGGACCGCAGGCGAAGCCCCAGGGATATGAGCACTTACTCGCATTGTAAATTCAGGAGCGCCATAAGTTTGAGGATTTTTAACATCAAGCCAGTTTCTTGCAACAGCAGTCTTTGCTAACACCTGGTCCACTGAATCATTTGAGTCAATTTGTTTTAAAGTCATGATTAACTTAATCCAAACATTTTTTTACCAGCAACAGGCATTCTTGCTTTAAGAATATCTCCCGACATAGATTCAGTAATATATAAATCTCTACCATCCGCGCCACCGAAACATAAGTTAGCAAGATGGTGATGATGCGGGTTCTCTGAATACACTAAATGTGTTGGCAACATATTATTATCGAAACGCCAAATACCTACGCCCAAGTGACAAACCAGTAGTCCATTTTCGGAATCCATCTCAATACCATCTGGCCCTGCAGCACCACCTGATAATTGAATAGCAACTCCGGTTTTTGAAACAGAACCATCAGCCATCAAAGGTAGGCGCCAAATTTGTTGCGAGCGTGTTGCTGCAACAAATACATGTTTTTCTTGGGTATTTAGTGTGATTCCATTTGGACTTGGAACATTAATAACGAGACGGTCTAATTTACCAGAGGCACTTAGACGAAACACTCTTCCTGTTGGATCAGCAATTCCAGTTTGACCTTGATCCGTAAAATATAGATCTCCATTAGATGCAAAGTGTAGGTCATTCAAACCTTTAAACGCCTCACTATACATAGTACCTAGGATAGTTTGAATTTTTCCTGTCTTTGTATCTAACTCAAGTAGTCCTGCTTTGTAGTCACAAATAAAAGCTCTGCCATCTTTATGAAACTTTAACCCATTTGGCCACCCGTCATATTGAGTCACTAAATCCCAATTACCTTTGGTATCTATTCGAAAGATACGACCATATGGGATATCAACAAACCAAAGGTTTCCTTCTCTATCAAACGAAGGCCCCTCTAAAAAACATTCAATTTCAGCACCTTGGCGATTGGGATCTGCCCAACCTGAGCGCTGTTTTTTCCGAAATTTAGCCGGCATGGTCATAAATACTTCAGCTTTGATTTTTTCGACGGGTTGAAACGGGTTATACATGTAATCTCCTGTTAATTTATTTTTTCAGATAAGTGGCTTAGGATAAACTAAAATTCATTGTATATTTACAGACAACTCAAAAAAAATTAAACACTCGATTAAATCCATTTGCCCAACAGACAAGGTAAAAAGTTAAAAAATGATTGAAACCTCAGGAAAAACCGTCACTGGGCCTATTATTCGCCTACACCTGTCCGATAACGTCGTAGTTGCTCGTATTGATGTCAATATAGGTACGCCAGTACCCAGTGAAAACTTTATCTCTAAAAGCCAAGTACCTGCAGGTTATAAGATTGCGGCTAAAAAGATCCTTAAAGGGGAGCCGATTCTTAAATACAACGTCACAATCGGCTTTGCGAACACGGATATTGAACCCGGAACTATGGTTCATAGTCACAATACTGAATTTCGTGAATTCGACCGTGACTACGCTTACGCCAGTGAATTTAAGCCTGTACAAATGGTTCCTGAAGCAGAACGAGCCACTTTTCAAGGTTATGTTCGTGCCGATGGCAGGGTCGGGACAAGAAATTTTATTGGAATTTTGTCGACGGTCAACTGTTCTGCCACGGTCGTGAATAAAATTGCAGAATGGTTTACCCCAGAGCGTCTAAAAGATTATCCAAATATTGATGGTGTAGTCGCGTTTTCACATTCCATCGGCTGCGGTATGGAAATGACCGGCGAGCCGATGCAACTATTAAGAAGAACGATGGCGGGATACGCAACGCATGCTAATCTTGCGGCAGCACTTATTATTGGTTTGGGTTGCGAGCGTAATCAACTCCAGGGTTTGATGGATCAAGAAAAATTAAAGGCAGGATCGACCCTTCATACCTTCATCATGCAAGAATCGGGCGGGACCCGTCAAACAATCCAAGCAGGAATCGAGGTTGTTCAATCTCTGCTCGAAAAAGCAAATACGGTTAAAAGACAAACTGTTTCAGCAAGCCATTTAACTGTGGGGCTTCAATGTGGCGGATCTGATGGATTTTCTTCGATCACAGCTAACCCAGCTTTGGGAGCAGCTGTTGACATTTTGGCACGCCATGGTGGTACTGGAATTTTATCTGAAACACCTGAAATTTATGGTGTTGAACATACGCTGACTCGCCGCGCGGCGAGTCAAGAGATTGGAGAAAAACTGATCAGCCGAATTCGGTGGTGGAAAGACGAGTATTCTGTGGGCAGAGACGTACAAATCAATGGTCAAGTCAGCCCAGGAAATCAAGTTGGTGGGTTAGCTAATATCTTTGAAAAATCTCTAGGGTCTTCCATGAAAGGCGGAACTGGGCCTTTGATGGAGGTCTTCCGATATGCAGAACCTGTCAATACTAAAGGTTTTGTCTTTATGGATACGCCTGGGTTTGACCCTGTGTCAGCCACTGGACAAATCGCAGGTGGTGCCAATTTAATTGCTTTTACCACTGGTCGTGGCTCGATGTTCGGATCCAAACCTGCTCCATGTATCAAACTTGCGACCAACTCACCGATGTATAAGCGCCTAACCGAAGATATGGACATTAATTGTGGTGAAATTTTAGACGGCACAGCAACTGTCCAAGAAATGGGTCAACGGATTTTTGAATTATTTCTTCGGGTCGCTTCAGGTGAGCCTTCTAAGAGTGAACTATTAGGACTGGGTGACTACGAATTTGTTCCTTGGCAAATCGGAATTATGAGCTAAACACGAAGAATGTTTATTCTTCGTGTTTAGTAACTCTTAAATCTGCTCAACACCTGATTCAGTCGCAAGCTTATTCAAGGCTTGACGAAGCTCAGCTGAAATTGGAATTCCTTCTGCTCTTCTCTTCGCCTCAGTCGCCGCAGACCCCACTCCCGGAATATGAATTTTTTCTACGCCCGGTAACTTTCTAGAATTCTCAATATCAGTCACGAGCTGAGTAACTTTTTCAAAAATAAATTGCGGGTCACCAAAGCAGGCAGGATTCAGAGCGATGACGAGTTGACCTGTATTGGTTTTAGATGCAAAGTCGGCATTAAAATCTATGGTTTCATTACCGGCAGCTCCACCATTTAGAGTGCCTGCAAGCAATGCCACCATTAAAGCTAATCCATATCCTTTATAGTCACCAATCGGCAGTAATGACCCTTCATTCGCACGCAACGGGTCAGTTAGAGGTTGCCCTTGCTGATCAATCATCCATCCTTCAGGGAGCTTCTTACCATTCATCGCTGCGAGTTTTATTTTTCCATAGGCTGCAACAGTTGTAGCCATATCTAAAACCACCATTGGACGTTGATGTGCGGGTATTGCTATAGCGATAGGATTGGTTGATAAAAGCAAATCAATACCGCCCCAAGGTGCCATATGGTTTGCATTACCTACCGCCATATAGATCCCAATGAGGCCTCGCTCTGCAAGCATCCGAACGTACACTGACGCGGCTCCTGAATGATTCCCATGATGGCTACCTACCCAAGCTACGCCATTTTCTTTTGCTTTAGCCGTTGCAATATCAACCGCTTTTTGCATGACTAAATGACCAAAACCATTGTCCCCATTGAGGAGTGCAGTCCCGCCAAACTCCCTCTCAATATGGATATTAGGGGCTAAATTCATACCGCCAGATTTAATGCGCTTGACATAGGAGGGGGTGCGAAAAATACCGTGTCCATCTGCTCCTGCCAAATCAGAACGAACCATTAAATCTCCAATGATTTTGGCATCTTGAATTGGCACTTGGTTGGCCACGAGTACTTTTGTAATAAAGTCTTGCGCTTGTGTTACTGAAATTTGGGTTGAATTTGACACGTCTCTTCTCTTTTTTAGGTTTTTTTGAATATATTAGTTTGCACTATAAAATAACATATCGTTCAAATTAATATTAATTCTTACTTTATAAAATAATTCTATTCATTAGAAAAGGGACATATGAGCAAAGTTGTCGTTATTGGTACCGGGATCATGGGCGTAGGTATTGCAGCTGGTTTTTTGGCTCATGGAGCACAAACCATCTTATTGGGCCGAGATAAATCAAAAGCAGAGGCTGTTTTCCCTAACATTGAAGCCTGCGCCAAAGCAATTAATCCTAACTTTAAGAGTAATCCAGATTTACTCATCGGTGGAAAAATTGCGGATTGGAATGACTGGTCCAACACTGATCTTATTATTGAAACTGTTTCTGAAAGAATGGATCTCAAAAAGGAATTATTCGCAGATCTAGATAAAAGAGTCCCAAGCCACATTCCAATAGGAAGTAACAGTTCAGGCTTCCCAATTAGTCAAATTGCACTTGGGCTTCCTACTGCAAATCGTATGTTTAATGCTCATTACTTTATGCCTGCTCATGTTGTCCCACTCGTTGAAGTTGTGTTGGGAGAAAAGTCTGACCCGGTCCTTGGTGAACAAGTCTGCGCATTTTATAGAGCGCACGGTAAAAAACCTGTCTTAGTTAAAAAAGATATCCCAGGATTTTTAGCAAACCGTATTCAGCATGCACTAATGCGTGAAGCGCTTCACATGCTTCAAGAAGGCATCGCCACGGCTGATGATATTGATACTGCCGTACGCTATAGCTTTGGCTTTAGATATGCTGCAGTTGGTCCGATGACTCAAAAAGAAATCTCTGGCTGGGAAGGTATGGCTCTTGCTGCTGAAATTATTTATCCCTCCTTATCTAACACGGATCGATTAGCACCCTGCGTTCAAGAACTTGTTCGTACTGGAAAAACAGGTATGTCAAAGGGCGAGGGATTTAAACCATGGCCAGCTGATGAAGCGGCAAAAGTTAAAAAGAACTATGACATTCGTCTCAAAGCAGCTTTTGATGTTCTTAACCTTGCCCCAGATGAAGGTTAAATAATTGATAACTCTTCACTGTGCTTAACTATATATGGATCCTAGTAATAACTCATTCTCACCCGGAGCCAAAACAAGCCTGCCAAATTTGGCAGGTCCCTGGCGGGTCGCTAGCAGGTCTATAACCCGCCCGGCTCATGGAGATACAGCTTTTACAATGCCGTTATTTGCAGACTAAATGAAACGAGTTATTAATCTAGACGAGTAATCATTTCAATTTAAAATACGCAATTTAATGATGCTGCACTATGCGGTTAGATAATTTCTCAAAGTCCGCACACTGGGTAACTGCTCTAGCTTGTATACAGTTTGGATCAGTTGCTTTGACTTTTCTCCACCCAGAATTGGCTCAATGAGATCAAGTGCTTTATCAACAACTTCTTGTTTTGTCATTGGATTTCGCGGCGTACCCCTCACTGCAGTCACACGCTCTGAGAACTTCATCCCATTATTTAACTCAATTTCTACAATGGCTACCCGAACTGGCAAAAATTGCGTCAAGCCTTCATCTGGTATTAAGTTAACTTTTGATCTCATTTGAAGAACTTCGGGACTTTTCATACGAGCCACATCATGCGCAGCTTTAAATGAGGCCGTCTTATCTAGAATCATGACAGCTGCCATATACTGCAAACAAATATCTGGGATATCACGATTGTTAACTACCTTAGCAACATCAGGTTCTAAATGCACATTGACTGACTTCACATCGCTTGACTCAAAAGCTTGCTTTTTTCGAATGAGCTCAATCGCATCCAGTGGACCTTGTATCGGTGAACCGACTGTCCATTTTTTAATGTCGGTTTGAATAATCTCAAATTGGCTTCCAAGCCCTTTGACCAAAATATCTTTTTTGGCCTCTGGTGCATATGCTAAAAAGAAATTGTCTGCGCCAGAAAAAACATCGTCTATTCCAGTCCATCCAGAATCTACCAAAAGTGCAGAAGTCACGCCATTTCTAGCTGGATTTCCTGCAAACACAAATGCTTTTTCAATATGATCTGGGTCTCTTCCCCATGCTGCAATCCCAGCAGATTGTTGTGATGTGTAATCCAGGATCCAACGCATTTGTTGCTGATTTAATTTAGCAGCACAGGCAGCAGCAGCAGCAGATCCAAATACGCCAGCAATACTGTGTGAGCTTTTGTGACTCTTATAACTAAATTCAGGGCCCCCCATTGCCATCATGACGCGCGTACCGATGTCATATCCTAAAGCAACTGACCTCAATAAATGTTCGCCTGATATGTTCCACTCTTCTCCAGCAGCAAGTGCAGCAGGTACAACTGAGCACCCCGGATGAGAGCGAGACCTACCGTGTGAGTCATCCGTCTCGTCAGCATGCGCCATCATTCCATTGGCAAGAGCTGCATCTGCAGAACTTGTTGTTGCACTTGATGCGATAACAGTTCTTGATCCACTACTGCCATGCATTTTTAAATACTTAAGAGCCGCTTGCCCAGGTAATAACTGCGAACCAGAAATACACGCCGCCAAAGTATCTAATAGATGATGCTTCGTATGTTCTATTGCTTCTTCAGGTAATTTTTTTAATGCCGCATTAGCCATATAACTACTAATCTGTTCCATCTCTGGACTAATTGTATTTTTTTGAGCAAATACACTATTGATTGGGAGCACGGATGATACTGCGGCCATAGCCGCAGTATTCATCGATCTCTTAAGAATAGAACGTCTATTCATACAACTTATGCTGCTGGTACGATTGGCAATAAAACACTAGACGGATGATCTGGACCTGTGTGCAGCGTTAGTTTTCCAGCACATAATGCAGGAGGACGATCTGTTTCATCATCATGCTCAAACGGACCACAACCTTTCATCGGATTTTTCATATTCGATAACACGGCTGCTTCTCCAGAGTATTCATAATCTTTACCGCGAACAGTAAAGACAACACGATAGCCTTTTGTAATCACGACACATGTTGGCCATACTTCAATATCTAATTCATACACTTGCCCTGGTGTAAGAGGTTGCTTTTCATCGTGAGTGTGATACGGGCGATATGGCAAGGATTTTGCAGGATCTAATTTGCGTTGTGAGGCTCTGAGCCATCCCTGAGCAATCGGCGTATGCGGATCTAAAGCCCCCTTAAATACAAGCTCTTCTCCTTTAGGATCAAAAACCTGGACTACAAGGAAGATATCGGCTTCAGCTGTGGATGATGAAACAAATAATTTAGAAGAAATAGGGCCAGTCAGTTCTAATGAATCTGTCTCAACATTCATTGAAAACTGTAGTCCATCACCCATCATGTCAAATGTAGTTGATGTTGCCTTACTTGCTTTATCTAAAGATAATTTCATTCCTTCAGAGTGCAGGTAATAACGATTCCATTGTGTTCGAGCGATAGGCCACTCATTTTCATAGCGAGGAACAAATTTTTCACCTGGATGGCGAACTTGTAGCAAAACTTTTGGCTGTTTATCCCAACCATTTTGTTCGTTTTTCAAGAAGTAGTTAAAGAAACGCTTCTGAAGATCTAATCCATAATCTGTATAGAAAGGTGCCCAATGAGATCCGCCATGGACTTCTAGCCATTTTTGAGTAGACGCTGCCCCTACGTATCCTTCAATATTGCCTCTCAGATGTAGTCCCTGCCCACCCCAGTTAGCAGCAGACAGTAACGGGACCTTTACTTTAGATAAATCGGCTGAGCGCTCTTTGTAAAACTCTTCAGATAGTGGACGATGCAATACCTCTAACCACTGGTTCTCACGATTTTTTTCAAGCTCTTCTGTTGTTAGGGTTTCAGGTCCGCAGACTAATTCGCCAGTAACGACACTTTTAGCACCCTTTTCTCCAACGCCATGCTGAACAGTTTTAACTTGCATGTCTTGCCAATTTTTCCTAAAGGTTGAAACCATCCCGCCATGGCGACTCGCCTCGCGATAATTATCATTCCAACCTTCCCATACGCAGATCGCAGCCAAATGTGGGGGCTGAATTGAAGCAGCTCGCCACTGATTGCTTGCAAAATAAGAGATCCCATTCATACCAACTTTTCCTGTACTCCAGGGTTGGACCGCTGACCATTCAATGCACAAATAGATATCGCGCGTTTCGCGATGATTGTTGTGCTGCAAATAACCTGGGGAACGACCTGCGCCTCGAGAGTCAACGCGAATACAAATGTAGCCATCTGGAACCCATTTTTCAGGATCAACAACTTCCCAGTTTTGATATTTGTTTGAAGAACCAGCAACTGCATCTGGATAATCTTTAGCCATAATATCCCAGGCTGTTTTATACCCTTCTTGGAAAGATAGACCTTTACCATAGGGGCCGTAACTTAGTAAAACGGGGTATTTTTTATCGTCGTTCGGTCTAAAAATATCAGCCCGCAGAACTAAACCATCATCCATAGTGATCGGCACATCCCAATCAATTTTCATGCCGTCTCTTACTTCTGATTTCATTTGATGCATTTCTTTCTCCTTAAATTATTCGGCTTTAATATTTTTCTCTTTAATCACTTTAGACCAAATCTCACGCTCAGCGATCATCTCTTTTGTAAATTCTTCTGGTGTATTAGCAACCACTTCACTACCACCACTAATAACCCTTTCTTTAACTTCAGGCAAAGCCATAATTCTTGCGACCTCTGTACTTAATTTATTGGAGACTTCTGTCGACATTCCACCCGGCCCCAATAGCCCCAACCAAATATAGGCTGCCATATTTTTTAACCCAACTTCTCCAAGGGTTGGCACCTCGGGAACAGGCGTTAAACGTTTATCTGAAAATAAGGCTAAGCCACGCATCCTTCCGGCATTAACCATTGCTTGAGAGTTGCCCACGCTATCACAGAACATTTGAGTCTCGCCCGCCATTAATGCAGCCTGAGCAGGAACAGCGCCTTTATAGGGGACGTGTGAGATATTGGTGCCTGCAGCACTATTAAATAACTCGCATGCCAAATGCCCCCCACTACCAATGCCCACACTTGAATAATTGAGTTTCGTCGGATTAGCTTTGGCATAAGCAATTAATTCAGGGACAGTTTTAACAGGTAACCCTGGATTGATTAGTAAATACATTGGGTATTTAATCGCCACACTAATTGGTGTGAAATCTTTAACAGAATCATAAGGACGGGGATTTTTCAATAAGGTACTAATTAAATGCGCACTATTTGAAGTAAAAAGTAATGTGTAGCCATCTGGGGGCGATTGCAAGACAAGAGTATTACCAACGACTCCCGTACCTCCCGGTCGATTATCAACAAGCACGGGCTGTCCCCAATGCTCTTGCATTTTTTGCGCTATGATTCTTGCGTAAATGTCAGTAGGACCTCCTGCTGTAAAAGGTACGATGATCTTAATTGGCTTTGAAGGAAATGTTGAACTTTGGGCAAAAGAGAAAGAGCCAAGGAAAATCCCGCACATCATAAAAAATATATTCACCACTATTTTTACTTGACTCATAACCCCTCCCAAAAACAATCTATTTAGCCGGAATAATCGGTAACAAAATACTACCTGCATCACCTTTACCAAGATGAAGCGTGACCTTCCCACTGAAAATTGCTGGAGGACGATCTGTTTCATCATCATGTACAAATGGCCCACAACCTTTCATCGGGTTTTTCATGTTGGAAAGAGTAGCTGCTGGCCCTTCCCATTCATAATCACGCCCTAATATCGATACAGCGATGGAATAACCAACTGGCACTACAACGCAGGTTGGCCAGACTTCTACATCAAGATCTACAGGTACACCTGGCGAGAGGAGTTGTGTCTCATCGTGCGCATGAAATGGGCGATAAGGCAATGTTCTTGCGACATCTAATTTACGTTGTGAGGCGCGCAACCAACCCTGTCCAATCGGAGAGTGAGGGTCCAATGCTCCTTGAAAAATCACCTCAACGCCTTGTGGATCAAATACCCGAAGCACTGCAAAGATATCTGCATCAACGGTCTCTGAGGCTAAAGTCAATTTAATTGCAGAGGGTCCCGTAATTTCTGTCGCCTTTGATAAAGGCTCAGATTTAAATGTTAACCCCTGCCCCATCGGTTCATACGTAATCGAAGTTGGCTTACTTAAAGGCTGTGTCGATAAACGCATCCCTTCTGGATCAAAATAAAATTTAGTCCACTGCGTCCTTGCAAGTGGCCATTCAGATTCATGACGCTCAACAAACTTTTCACCAATATGACGGACCTGTAAACGAACCTTGGGTTCTTTATCCCATCCACTATCTTCACCTTTTAGAAAATGGTCAAAGAATTTTCTTTGCATATTGACACCATAGTCCGTATAAAACGGAGCCCAGTGTGAACCGCCGTGAACTTCAAGCCATTTTTGTGTCGATGCAGCACCCACAAATCCTTCAAAATTACCACGCGCATGAAGTCCATGCCCGCCCCAATTACCAGCTGATAATAGCGGGACTTTTACACGACTTAAGTCAGCAGAACGCTCTCTATAGTAGGGTTGATCAAGTTTTCTGGCCGCTAATTGCTCTGCCATATTTTCTCTGTTTTTGACTAATTCTTCTGGACTAAGAGTCGCTGGTCCGCATGCAAGTTCACCGGTGTTTGGATTAGTAAAGCCTCGCTCACCTACACCATGTTGCACAGTTTTAACCTGCATATCTTGCCAATTTTTTCTAAACGTACTCAGAATACCGCCCTGACGATTGCCATCTCTGTAATTGTCATGCCAGCCTTCCCAAACACAAATTGCGGCAAGGTGAGGTGGTTGAGTGGCTGCAGCGCGCCACTGATTTGCCGCAAAGTAAGATATACCATTTAAACCAACTTTACCGTTTGACCAATTTTGAATAGCAGCCCATTCGATACAATCGTGATAATCTTTTTGTTCACGATCGTTGTTGTGACATAGGTATCCTGGTGAGCGCCCCGCTCCCCTAGAGTCCACACGAATACACACATATCCGTGTGGAACCCATTTCTCAGGATCGACGACTTCCCAATTTTGATATTTATTCGATGTTCCAGAAACCGCGTCAGGATTTTCGCGACACATGATTTCCCAAGCAGTTTTATAACCCTCTTGAAAGGCGACACCCTTGGCATATGGTCCATAAGTCATCAGCACAGGATGCTTACCGCTTCCTACAGGACGAAAAATGTCAGCGCGCAGCACAATCCCATCATTCATCTCAATAGGTACATCCCAATCAATTTGCATACCGTCTCGTACTTCACTTTTAAATTCCATACTTTGCATATTTTTCTCTCTTAATCAGTTTTACTTATTCAAATTGTCAATCATTCCAATTACCTTACTGAGGTTTAATATTGGCAGCCTCACCAACTTTTTTCCACAACAACATTTCTTTTTTGACAATTGCACCAAACTCTTCTGGTGATTGTCCTCCTGTTTCAGCTCCTAATTCCGCAAATCTCTTCTGAATTTCAGGATCTTTTAAAACTGTTGCCACATCGCGATGTAATTTATTAATGATCTCTTTAGGCGTTCCTTTCGGAACAAAAAAGCCAAACCATGTACCAGCTTCAAACCCCGGTAATTCAGAAAGTGCTAATGGAGGAGCATCAGGAAATAAGGTTGAAGGTTTAGATGATGCCAAGCCCAACATTTTTACCCGCCCTGCTTTAATCTGTCCTTGTACGGAACTTATTGCAGCAATCCCAATAGGCACATGACCTCCTGCCACATCGGTCATCATCGGACCTGCCCCTTTATAAGACAATCCTTGCATATTTACTTTGGCAAGCATATTAAATAGGTGTCCTACGAACTCGGCACTCGAATCTGATGTCCCAAATGACACAGAACCAGGTTTACTCTTTTCTAAAGCAATTAATTCCTTAATTGTTTTAATGGGGTAATCTCCAGCAGCAACTATGGCGAAAGAAGTGATTGAAACATTCGTTACAGGAATAAGATCATTTTGCGGATCGTAGGGAAGTTTGCTATACATCGTGGGATTAACCACAAAAGCTGTAGAAGTTAAAAGTAAGGTGTACCCATCACCAGGAGATTTAGCGACAGCATCTGTCCCAATAATCGTATTTGCCCCAGGTTTTGTATCAACAATGACGGGTTGACCCCAAATGTCTTTCAGCTTGTCACTAATGATCCTTGCCGCAGTATCTGTACTACCGCCAGGTGCAAAAGGAATCACGATATGAATCGGCTTATTGGGAAAGGTTTGTGCCTGAACCAAAGGAAGATAGATCCCAAAGGTAACAATGAGACTACACAGGCTCATACGGATCATACGGATCATGAATTTCATACTTTGTCTCCAAGTCTTTCAGACTTTTTATAGGGGTTTTCGTAAAACCACCTTATTTTAATGATGGTATAAACATTATATGCACATTGAACCACTCTTAGTCTGCACCTTCTTTGTGCAGACAAAATAATCAACATTATTTTCACCCACTAGACTCGACATATGTCAATCCATGTCGCCCTTCGCCACGTTACGTCCTATGATTATGACAGGCTAATTACACTAGAGCCTCAAGTCGTAAGGCTAAGACCCGCTCCACATTGCCGAAGCAAAATCATTTCTTATTCCCTAAAAGTTGAACCAAGCGAACATTTTATTAATTGGCAACAAGATCCCTTTGCCAATTTTGAGGCTCGTTTAGTTTTTCCTAAAAAAACCAAAAAATTTAAGGTTAGTGTTGATCTTGTGACAGAAATGTCTGTTTACAATCCCTTTGACTTTTTTTTAGAGTCGCAAGCGCAAGAGTTTCCTTTTAAATATTCCCATGACTTAATAAAAGATTTGGCTCCCTATTTGGCTTGTGATGAGTCCTTAAATGCCACCCAAAGATATTACGCCTCTATTAACCAGACCCCACGAAGAACCATTGATTTTTTAGTCGATTTAAACCAAAAGTTACAAAAAGATATTGCTTATTTGATTCGACTTGAGCCTGGAGTCCAAACTCCGGATGAGACGCTCACCAAAAAAAGTGGCTCATGCCGTGACTCTGCTTGGCTCATGGTGCAACTTTTAAGACGATGTGGTCTAGCTGCCCGATTCGTATCAGGCTATTTAATTCAGCTAAAACCAGATGTAAAATCGCTCGACGGCCCCAGTGGGACTGATGTCGACTTTACAGATCTTCACGCATGGTGCGAGGTTTTCTTGCCTGGCGGTGGTTGGATTGGTTTTGATCCAACATCTGGGCTACTGGCTGGTGAAGGTCATATCCCTCTAGCATGTACCCCGACACCCTCTAGTGCTGCTCCTATTGAGGGGTTAATTGAAAACTGTGAAGTGACATTTGGTCACGAAATGAGTATTTCAAGAATTTATGAATCCGCACGAGTCACTAAACCCTACACAGAAAATGAGTGGTCAGAGATCTTAAAGTTAGGAGATCAAGTCGACAAGAGATTAAAGAAAGGCGATGTCCGTTTAACCATGGGGGGAGAACCAACGTTTGTGGCAACCGACGGCAAAGACGAACCCGAGTGGAATATTGGTGCTTTAGGCCCCACAAAGAAAAAATATGCAAACGATTTATCAAAACTTTTTTATAAAAAATATGGCTCTGGTGGATTTATTCATCATGGTCAAGGTAAATGGTACCCCGGGGAGCAATTACCGCGGTGGGCCCTGAGCATCTGTTGGCCTACACAAGGGCAGACTTTATGGAAAAACCCTAAACTTTTTGCGGATGAATATACCGATAGTCATTACACCCATGACGATTCTAAAAACTTTATTGAAAAGCTTGCTAAGCGTCTCAAGATTGCTAATGATTGTATCTCTCCAGCTTTTGAAGATACCCTTTACTACTTATGGTGCGAAGCTAGACTTCCAAAAGATGTGGATCTTTTTGATGCGAAATTAGATGATGAACTAGAGCGCGCGAGACTTCGACGAGTTTTCGAAAACAAACTGGATACACCCGTGGGATATTTACTTCCATTAGCAGCAGATCTAGTTACAGAAAAGGATAGCATTTGGCATTCTTCTCATTGGGAATTAAAAGACGGTCGTGTTTTTCTTGTTCCAGGTGACTCTTCAATGGGTTACCGCTTGCCACTCAACTCTTTACCCTTTGATAAAAATATTATCCGCACAACGCTGTGTGTAGAAACACGTCGTCATTTAAATGCTCCACAAAATAAAGATGAAAATCATCTTGCTGGAAAAGTAGGATTGATTTATGTCTTCCTCCCCCCAATTGAACAGATCAAAGATTTTATTCATCTTTTGCAAGCAATTGAGAAAACAGCTGAAGAATTAAAAGTTAAAGTGGTTTTGGAAGGGTACCTCCCTCCACGTGATCCCACTATCAAAATGTTACAGATCACTCCGGACCCTGGTGTGATCGAAGTCAATATTCACCCAACCAGTAGCTGGAAAGAACTAACGGCACAAACCGAATTCTTATATGACGCCTGCATTAAAACGCGCCTTGCTTCTGAGAAGTTTATGACAGATGGTAGACACACTGGAACCGGCGGCGGCAATCATTTTGTGATGGGCGGCGCAACTGTAGACGATAGTCCTTTTTTAAGAAAACCTGAGT
>Ga0194047_10000134_pt1 | contig 51638 bp, 53 predicted proteins | sample JunL225m_MetaG_2_FD_160070 | JGI IMG/M metagenome (GOLD analysis project Ga0194047, IMG submission 160070) | Anoxic zone freshwater microbial communities from boreal shield lake in IISD Experimental Lakes Area, Ontario, Canada - Jun2016-L221-5m | ecosystem: Environmental > Aquatic > Freshwater... | reverse complement strand
GAGGTTTTTTGACTAGATCTCATCGGCCAGTCAGACCTTTGGTCTGCCCAGCACGATTCGAACGTGCGACCTACGCCTTAGAAGCTGTAAAAATGATATAAATCAATAAGTTACACAATGACTTAAGCCTGGCTAGATCAGGTGTTCAATACGCACCGAGAACCTTGGAGTCGGGTGGAACTGACCATGTGGTGTGTGACATCCGCAGATGAAGAGTCGGTTAAACCGACAGCACAGCATCAGGTCTTCGATAGACTGCTTCTAATCGCAAGGCAGGCTGAATAGCCTTTATTTTTTAACAAATTGCTACCCTCTTGGCCAAGCAAAGCGTGAATGAGAGCACCCTGCACCATGTCCACAAGAAAGTACATTAGATCTAGATCTATTATTTTGCTGCCCTTTACCAGCAAGAAATGGTGCCATGAATATCTTTTCTGCAGGCTCACTACAGTCTGGACATAACTGCGGCTTGCTAGAGTCAGCAAGAGGCCGCAGTTCTCTAAAATCTCCACAACTTACACAATGGTAATCATAAAAAGGCATGGCTTTATCCCTCAATCAGATTAGGCGTGATGTGCAGATAGATTTATTGCATATACCCATTGAGCAGTAAGTAGCCCGGAACCCAACCAGTTAAGATGCCTTCAATAACGGCAACTCCGCCCACAAACTTCGCAATTGGCTTTTGCTTAACCAAGAGTAAAAAGAATAAAAACCACAAAACTCCCCACGCAGCCCAACATAAACCGAACCAATTTCCCCATAAGGTCGTAGCGCCCTGCAGTGTTTGGAGCGTCACAGGTACTGCGGTAATTGCAACAAATAGGCAAAACCAGCCTAATCCGCGTCCATCAGCACCGTTATATCTATTAATCGCTACCCAAAAGTAGGTAAAGGTAAATAGCAGCGTGAGTGCAGCGGCGTTAATAGAGCCCGCATCTGCATTAGGTCCAAACGCGAGAGAAAGAGATACCAGCAATGTGATGCCGCCAACAAAAATATCGATGACTGCAATTTCATTGTCTCCTATTCTTCCGAGAAGCCAAAGACCATTCAAACAAAGAACTGCACCAACATAAAAAAGTGATAGTCCTAACATGACAATTACTCCTTCAGAAACTAAAAAAATAGAGTTCGCAAGAGACTTCTCTTGGAGCCTGAAGGCCTCCAAGAGAAACTCAATGCACTATCTGCCGTACAATTTAGCTATTAGTTCGGTGACATTGGCACCTGCATACCTTGCTTCACCTGATGCGGCATACCAGTAGCAGATGGTCGAATATCAAAGTCAAAGATGGATCTTGGTATGTAAATGGTTGAGCAGGCATTCGGGATATCAACCACCCCTGATAGTCGGCCCTCAACTGGCGCTGTACCTAAAATCATATAAGCTTGAATATCGGTATATCCAAACTTCATCAGATAATCAATTGCATGATTACAGGCATTAGCATAGGCTAACCACGAATCTAGATAATGTTGTTTGCCGTCACTTCCCACCGAGACTCCTGAGAAAGCAATCCACTCCGAATGATGAGGATCGCAAATGCCCGGCATAAACATGGCATTTTCATAGATACCATACTTAGCCATGCCTCCTTTGATGATGTCAACATGGAGATCCATAAATCCACCCATCTCAATGGCACCGCAGAAGGTAATTTCGCCATCTCCTTGGGAAAAATGCAAGTCACCAAAAGAAAGTTTTGCGCCTGGAACAAAAACAGGATAAAAAACTCGACTACCTGAGGTTAGGTTCTTAATATCTTGATTTCCGCCATTTTCACGAGGTGGCGCTGTACGAGCAGCCTCACGGGCAACACGATCGAATTCAGCTCCTGACAGAGATCCTAAAATAGCGCTATCCGGCAGTGGCGGCAAAGCAAGCGGAGGATTGCGATGAGGGTCAGTCGCAATTAAAGCACCTTCGCGCTTATTCCACTTTGCCAATAACTCTGCCGATGGTGCAGTACCCATTAGCCCGGGGTGGTGAATACCCGCATAAGAGACTCCTGGGATATGACGCGATGTAGCGTAGTCACCGTTGAAATCCCAAATCACCTTATAGGCATCAGGAAAGCGGTCGGTCAAAAAACCACCGCCATTTGACTTTGCAAATACGCCGGTGTATCCCCAGCCCATTCCAGAATAGGGACCTGAATCTTCTTGAGGACAACTATCGATATCTAATATATCAACAATCAAAAGGTCGCCGGGCTCTGCTCCCTCAATATGAAACGGTCCGGAAAGCACATGGACACCAGGCAAAGGTGCATGACGAATGTCTTCTGCTGAGTCATCATTTTTAATAGCGCCATCAAACCATTCCCTACAGTCTGCTCTAAAAGTTGTACCAGGTTTGATGGTAACTGCTGCAGGAATGTCTGGATGCCAACGATTGTGTCCTACAATTTTCTGGTCTGTGAATTTCTTTGTATTATCAAGCGGAAAAAGATTCTTTGGCATTTGAAACTCCTTGTAATTGATATAACGTTAGTCAACAAATGAAGCAACTACACAAAAGTAATACGAATTGCGTTTGAATAATCTAAGGTCTAGGAAGATTTTTAAGAGCCGGATTCTGAAGAATTTTAGGAGGGTACTTCGATCTTTTGGTTTGCGGTAACGATGTCACTACCTCTGGCTCGTAACGACTTTTTTCAGCGCGGTCAATTGCCGCTGTAAATGCTATTGGGGCTTTATTCCTAATCATTGGCACCGATATCATCCTTACTGCACTAGCGCCACACACTGAGCAAATGATGGACTCGGGAGCTAGCCCAATAGGTCGACTAATTTCAATTACACCATCTTGCTGGCAATGGTATTCATATGTGGCCATTAGTTTTCTTCCTAAGTTCAGAAAAACTTTGCTTAATAAAAATTATGTTTTTATATTAGTTCTTATTCCCCTTAATCTTGATTCTTTAAAAGAGGCAGATGCAATTAAATGTCCTCGTTAAAAGAGGCAAGCATTACGTTGCTCTATATAGATGTGAATATTAGAATCCTTAAAATTACTGTAAGGGTTTACCCGTTTAAAACAATTAAAAGCAAACATTACATTTTTTAAGAGTAATGTGAAAGTCCTCCTTATTTGAAAGTAATAATGGACAGGCAATATCAGCAAAATTTAGCGTTATCAGTTAAGCGCAATGCTTTGCTTGAGAATTTTTCTAATGCCCTCAAGTTGGCTATCTATAACTACTGGGAAGGTAAACACATATCTGCTGCACTGCTTGCTAAAAAATTTAATAAGCACTGTGAACAAAGTGATGAGGTGAATAGAGAACAAATTCGGCGCTGGGTAAGAGGAGATGCGTTTCCTGAACCGATACATTTAGCTATCCTGCACCAATGGTTAAGCATAGATGTGAATGCTATCTTTAAAACCATTCCAGCTGTGGAGAGGTTTGTGTCGAGCGTTGATGCGGGGGATTGGAAACTTAAAAAAAGAATCCCTAAGTCCGAATTACTGAATATTCTTGACAACATAGAAGAATATCAATCTGAAGAAGAAATTGTTGCAATGATTCAGTCACTTAAAGCGATTCTTATGAAACGGCTATAGTCTTGAGCAGCCACTGTAAATCTTGGCATTTTATTTTCCTTAAGGTTAATATTTTTGGTTAACCCGATAAATCCAATAACCCCTAAAGATCAACCGACGCCCTGCTTGGGCGTTCCATAAGATAGCCAATCTTGGTCAATATTTGGTCAACTGAGGAATATAAAATGAGGTTTTTTGACTAGATCTCATCGGCCAGTCAGACCTTTGGTCTGCCCAGCACGATTCGAACGTGCGACCTACGCCTTAGAAGGGCGTTGCTCTATCCAGCTGAGCTATGGGCAGATAAATGCTGGATTTGAAGCTACTATCTAGAACTAAATAGAGTTGGTGGTCGGAGTACAAGGATTCGAACCTTGGACCCCCTGCTCCCAAAGCAGGTGCGCTACCAGGCTGCGCTACACTCCGACGGAACCGATATTCTACACCGAGACGCCCTAGAGGGGCAAATACTGTAAGATTCGCTCTATGGGTGCCTATTTTTCAAGCAAATTTACGAAGCAAATTCAAGCCGCATTCACAGTGGCTTTGCTCCTTTTTTGCCTGTTAGGAACCCACTGGATTGGCTTTGCTCACAGCATTTCTCATGCGGGCCTGCATAGCCAGTCAATCGAAAAATATTCTGCTTCTGAGTCTGTTCCTAGCCTGACCCACAGCTCTGATGTTTGCCATTTATTTGATGCCCTCACGTTAGCTAGCTTTGCACCTAGCAATGACGCTAACCTTGTTGCCTCTGTTCAATACGCCCTTGATATAGCGAAGTCGGAAGATTCAATTCTGATTGAATCTAAGCTTGCTTCTTATCAATCGCGCGCACCACCCACTTTCATCCTGTAAATCTACCGTGCGCTTTGCGCATGTCTGTTTTGATTTATCACCAATCATTTGGTGAACTTGGATGAAACATGAACCATCGGTTTTACTTATTTCCTTTTCTTGTATTTTTAGTATTGTTTGCAAGCCCTGCTTGGTCACAAGACCAGGCAGATTCATTGCCGCAACTAAACGTCAGTGGCGTGCGTGAGAATGATTCTGGAATACTATCTCCACATAAAGTGCTATCTGGAGATGAACTACAAAATAAGTTAGCTGGGTCGTTAGGTGCCACGCTTGCAAATGAATTAGGTGTTTCAGCTACTGGCTATGGAGCGGGAGCATCTAGACCTGTCATACGCGGTCTAGAAGGCCCACGAGTACAGATTTTGCAAAATGGTTTGTCAGTTGGTGATGTGTCGAGTATCTCAGCTGATCATGCCGTTGCTAATCCCATTCAGAATGCCCATCAAATTGAGATTTTGCGTGGGGCTGCAGCCCTACTGTATGGATCAGGATCAAGCGGTGGTTTAGTGAATGTCGTCAATGATCGGATCGTGACATCCATGCCAGATGCTGTTTCTGGACTGATTAATACGAGCTATGAAACGGTAAATCAAGGCAAGACTGCGAATATTGAGTTAGATGCCCCTGCCGGTCCATTAGCCCTTCACCTGGATTCGGCGATTAGTAATTCGAATAACTATCGCATCCCTGGTTTTGCGGAACAAGGTGGACCGAACGCCAATTGGGCAATCAACCCTGGCGAGCCAGTCAATATTCCCTATAGCGGTAAGCTGCCATTTTCTTATAGCAATCAAAACAGTTTAGGCTTAGGTGCAACCTATTTGCGTAGCGATGGCTATACCGGGGTTTCTTTAGAGCGTATGAATCACAACTACGGCATACCAACATATGAAGGGGGATTTATTCAGCAATCCCAAAATCGGTATGACATTGCGCACCAGGCCAATGATCCATTTGATGGCTTTTCTTCCATTAAAATTAGTGCTGCAAATTCCAACTATCAGCACACCGAATTTCTAAATAATGGCGCTCCTTCTACGCAGTGGAATAACACTGCTACTGAAGCGCGACTAGAGATGGCCCACAAAGAATTTTTAGGGTCCAAGGGAATCATTGGCGCGCAAGTTACTGGTGCAACACTCAATGCGACTGATTTGACTACTGGTAATTATGCGATTGTGCCGCAGACCAAATCCAACTCGACAGCGCTATTCTTAATTGAGGAAGGTCGTTATGGTCCAGTCAAAACAAGCCTAGGCGCACGCTATAACTATGCTACTCAGAACCCGAATTCAACAACCCAGTTCCCCAGCGCTAGTAGTCAAGAATTTGTACCAAACTCCTATGGACCGCCCTCCTTGCAAAACCGACAATTTAATTTAATGTCGTATTCAGCCGGTGGTTTGCTCGATGTTGCTAAAGGCTATGGACTAGGCCTTTCGTATACCGTGTCACAAAGAGCCCCTTCAGCTCAAGAACTCTACTCTTATGGTCCACATGACTCCACCGCTACCTTTGATATTGGTAATTCCAATTTAGGAACAGAAACATCACACAATGTGGAGGTCAATTTTCAGAAAACGCTGGGATTGATTCGCAGTAAAGCGAGCATTTATCGAAATCAGTTTACGAACTATATTTATGGTTTCTATACCGGTTCTTACAGTCAGGCGAATGAAAACTTTTCAGTAGTCCAAGCATCGCAAGCCAATGCCAGTATTCGGGGCGCCGAAGGGGAAATAAGTTATAACTGGAATCAAACTGGGGTTGGTGCTCGTGTCTTTGGCGATGTATCACAAGGCACTTTTAACTCCGGTGGCAATTTACCTTTGCAACCAGCACCACGTCTGGGTAGTGAGTTAGCCTATCAACGCAATGGCTGGTTAACCAGCGCAACCTACATTTATAGTTACCAACAAAATCGTCTAGCGAGCTGGGAAATCGGACCAACCCCAAGTTACAACTTACTCAACGCCAATCTCTCCTATACAGAGCGCATTGGCAAGGTGAACTGGACAGGATATTTAATAATGAAGAATCTCTTAAATGATGAGATTCGTTATGCCACTTCACCAATGGCAGTTAGGTTATATGCTCCACAACCAGGGAGAAGTTTACTGGTAGGTATCAGGGCAGCGTTTTAAGGATTTAATTCCTCAAAGAAATTTGAGAGCGATCAACCCAACCAGTCCTGACCCAAGAATGACAAAAACCGGATTGATCTTGGTTTTTAGGATGAGGAAAAGTGTGATGAGGGCCAAAATTAAGGTGATGGGGCTGACTATGGATGCCTTAGCTACCGCATAGACACCTGACGCCATTAAACCGATTGAAATGGGTTCTAGTGCATCTTGTACAGAGCGCCGCCAAGGACTCTCACCAAATCGCTCCCATAGACGACCTGCATAAAGACATAAAACACTCGATGGCAGGAAGAATGAAAACAACACTACAGCAGCGCCTAGTGAGCCCGCAACCTGGAAGCCAATGACCAACACCATCAACATATTGGGGCCAGGAGCGATTTGGCCAAAACTATAGATATGGATAAACTGAGTATGTGAAATTCCAAAGTTTTGAGAAAGTAAGGTTTGCATTTCAGGCAGAACCGCAGTTCCACCGCCTACCGCCAAGAGGGAAAGCAAGCTAAAAGTCAGAAATAAACTTGGGAGATGACTCATAAACTTTTCCCAGGTCTATAAAGATAAATTGCAACCGGAGCCATGATGAGTAAAACCAGTGGCAGCGCCAATTTAGCAATGCTCATTAAGCAAAAAGTAACGATAATGATGGCGACAGATTTAAAGTGCTTCCAATTATCATCGCCAATGCGGTAAGTAATTGCCGCCAAGAGGCCACAGGCACTAGCAGCTACTCCCATCAATAGGAAGTTAGCCATTGGATGGTTCGAGTTTTCTGAATACAACAGTCCAAGCGCTAAGACAAAAATAGACCCTGGAATAATCAAACCCAAGACCGCAATGAGCGCGCCTAATTTGCCTCTTAAGAGATCTCCTGCTAGCACGGCTAAGTTAACAGAATTTAATCCGGGCATCGTTTGACTAATTGCCAAAAAGGCCATGAACTCATCTGCAGTAAGCCACTTACGCTTTTCTACTAAAAGAATCCGCTCATAAGCAACAATCCCCCCGCCGAAGCTGATGGCGCCAATAATGAAGAACTGTACAAATAGATCTTTGAGTGTGACAGGATTGGGCTGATCAGTAACAGCAAGTTCAGCCATATTTATTCAGGCTTTCCATAAACCAAGGCAGTTTTAGTGCTTCCAATTTCAAGCCAGTCAGCTAACTCATGCTGAAGGGCCTTGAAAAATTTATTGGCCCGTTTGTGTGCCTTCGCTTGAGAGCGATTTTCATCAGTGATGCGATAAGAAAAAGCCAACTCACCAACAATGGGGTCCCCAACGCTTTTCATCCAAATGGCGATTTCACAATGGGCCTGTACACCGTCACCAAAGACCAAGTTACCCAAGGGAAGACAAGCCTCAAGTATCTTATTCGTGCTACCACCCACAATTCTGATGGGTGATTTTTTATCCAACGCTAAAGTGGCAAGACCTGGAAAAAATTTAGTGATGCTGCTCAAATTTCGATCAAATAAACTGTCTAGTGGAACTGCATCCAAAATGGCATTGTTAGAGTATAAATTTCGCGCTGTTCCAAGTTCATCGCCTCGCAAGATTTCCTCTTTCAGTCTACCTCTAGACTTGACGCCTTTTTTGGGTATGGGGTTGAACTTAGCACACACATCAAGATCAGAGGCTCGACATTTAAGAGTGACTTCACACCAATCATCTACCCAGATATTTTGGCGCGACTCTCTCACCCGCAAAATTACATCGTTGCGGCGGAAATCCTCACCTGGAGTATCGTAAAAATAGATATTCCTTAAGCCAGTATTGGCATTATCTAGGTGAAAGAATTGGACCTTATTCTTTTTGCAAAATTGGAGTATCTGCTCGCTTAAGGCAGTAATACGGCTCAGGCGATCCAGGCCCTGAGGCTTGATTAGCAGCTTGAACTCTCGATTAGTGATCGATGGATGTAACTTCATGATGAAAACCCCTTATTAATAATAAGAGATTATCACTGTCCTGAAATTTTTAATATATTTCTGGAACGTACATCTCCGGTGGTACCGGGCCACGTAAATAATCAGGGTTATGGACTCGGGCTGGCAGAGTAATTTCTGGATGAGAGATCTCTTGATAAGGGATTTGAGTCAAAAGATGGCTAATGCAGTTCAGGCGCGCCTTTTTCTTATCATTTGCCGCTACAACCCACCATGGGGCTTCAGGTATATGGGTATGCTCGAGCATGGTTTCTTTAGCCTTGGTATAGGCTTCCCATAGGCGGCGGGCCTCTAGGTCCATAGGGCTCAGTTTCCATTGCTTTAAAGGGTCATGAATGCGCATCATGAAACGGTTGTACTGCTCATCATCTGAGATCGAGAACCAATATTTAATTAAGATAATTCCCGAGTTAATCATCATTCGCTCTAGATCAGGAACTGTTCTGAGAAATTCGTTATATTCCTCATCCGTACAAAATCCCATGACCTTCTCAACACCAGCTCGGTTATACCAACTACGATCAAAGAGCGCAATTTCTCCGCCGGCTGGTAACTGAGAAATGTAACGCTGAAAATACCATTGAGTTTTTTCACGCTCGTTTGGTGCTGGTAAAGCGACCACCTTACATACACGCGGATTTAATCGCTGGGAAATTCGCTTAATAGCGCCGCCCTTGCCTGCTGAATCGCGACCTTCAAATAGCACTGCTACTTTGACTTTATTTGCAACTACCCAATCTTGGAGTTTTACCAACTCACCCTGCAATCTGAATAGCTCTTTAAAATAGACATTTCGCGGGACATCCGAGCCAGGCTCGCCATCAGGCACAAGACGGTCATCGTCAAGCTCCATTTCAAGTTCTTCATCCATGCTATCCAGAATCTCTTCTTGAGCACGTTTGTACCACTCGGCCATCTCTTTATGTTTTGAACTCATTTTTATTTACTGTATTCGTTTGTTATTTTTAGATCATAGATATGACATTAATATTACAACCAGCCTAGTTGCAATGCATTAAAAGGTATTGGGCTATTTGCTCTTGGCTATGCAGGGCTAGCCACTTTCTATCCCGAGGGGCCAAAGGACTAGCTCCAGCGGGCGGGAAAAAGTTCAAAACAGCCCTCATCCTGCGGTTTCTTAACATCCTTGCCATAGAGCCTATTAATCCCATATCGCCCACAAATGCGGGAACTTGAGAATGAAGCCCTGAATCTTGATTAACATAGGCTAAAGCCAAGGTATAAACCGGCACTTCCGCCAATACAGCCGCTTCAAATAGATTGGCCTTAAAAGGGTGAACACTTGTACCAATGGTGGAAGTGCCTTCTGGAAATATACAAATAGATTGGGTTTTAAGTAATTTAGCCATTTCCACTACAACCTGCCGCGCATGTCTTGGGCTATCTCTTCGAATAAAAACCGTACCCAATTGTTTTGCCATCCAGCCAAAAATGGGCCAATTTGCTACCTCAGACTTGGCTACAAAGCGAATCGGTTTGCATGCATTAATGACATGAATATCCATCCAAGAAATATGATTGGAGGCTAATAAAAAAGATTCTGACGAAATAATCTCTGCGTTATTCACTTGCAATTCGATGCCAAAAATTCTCAGTAAACGTCTCGACCAACGCTGAATATGCTGTTGTTTGGATTTGATGCTAATAAAAGGGAAAAAGAAAAGGAGCGTAATAACGCCCCTGAATACATGGCCAGACACTAAAAACCAAAGGGCTATGTAAAGCCAGGTTGGTGTGTTTACCTCTGCAGGAAGTGGTCTAGCTGTCATAAGTTCCATATATATCGAATATCTTAAATGATATAGGCATCGTCATAAAACTGTCGTCGAACTGTCATGATGCTTACACACTTGCTTGGCTTAATACGGTTTCATGATGCATTACAGAGCCATCTGGATTTCAGACGTACACCTAGGAACATCAGGGTGTCAGGCAAACTACCTCCTCGATTTTCTGAAACATAACGAAGCCGATCAGTTTTACCTCGTTGGCGACATTATTGATGGCTGGAGACTAAAAAAATCGTTCTACTGGCCTCAAGCTCACAACGATGTGGTGCAAAAACTCTTACGTAAAGCACGTAAAGGTGCTGAGGTCATCTACGTTCCCGGCAATCATGATGAAAGCGCCAGACAGTTTTTTGGGCTTTCATTTGGCGACGTCAAGGTTGTTGAAGAATGTATTCACACTACCCTAGATGGTAGAAAGTTATGGGTAACCCATGGCGATCTATTTGACGGCGTGATGCAGTATGCCAAGTGGCTCGCCTATGTTGGTGACACGCTCTACTCCTTCATTCTCTATATCAACCGCTATTTCAATATGTTACGCGTCAAGATGGGGTTGCAATATTGGTCACTCTCGCAATATCTAAAGCATCAAGTGAAAAATGCAGTCAGTTACATTGCGGATTTTGAACACATCATGGCGAGGGAAGCTCGCCTGCGGGGTTGTGATGGTGTTGTGTGTGGCCATATACATAAAGCAGAAATTCGGGAAATAGATGGGCTGCTCTATTGCAATGATGGTGACTGGGTTGAAAGCCTTAGCGCTCTAGTGGAAACCCAAACTGGCGAACTCAAACTCATTTATTGGACTCACATCTTAGGTGAGCCAGCTGAAACTCCAGAACTTTCTTTTCAACCCGCTGTCGAATCACTCATTAAAGAGGCTGCAATATGAAAATTATGATCATTACCGATGCTTGGGATCCACAAGTCAATGGCGTGGTACGCACCCTTAAACAAACCCGTGCAGAATTAATGGCGATGGGTCATGAAGTAGACATGATTACTCCCAAAGGATTTAAATCGATTCCTTGTCCAACTTATCCTGATATCGCCTTGTCCTTATTTCCTGGAAAAGAAGTTGCCCGCCGCATTAAAGCATTTGCACCAGACGCAATGCATATTGCAACGGAAGGTCCTTTGGGTCTGTCTGCACGCTCATATGCTGTGAAAAATAACTTACCTTTCTCTACTGCTTATCACACCCGTTTTCCTGAGTATGTCAAAGCGCGTACCGGGATTCCTCTTGCCATTACCTATACTTTCATTCGGTGGTTCCATGGGCGCTCTATGGCAGTCATGGCCCCTACGATTGTTGTTAAAGATGATTTAGAGAAATATGGTTTGAATAATGTCGTTCTGTGGTCTAGAGGTGTAGATCTAGAAATCTTCAAAATGCAAGAATCGAAAGCACTCAATACTGCCCACCCCATCTTTTTATATGTTGGACGTGTCGCTATAGAAAAGAATATCAATGCCTTCCTAGAAATTGATTTACCTGGCTCCAAATGGGTGGTTGGTGATGGGCCCGCTATGGCAGGCATCAAAGAAAAATATCCTGATATCAATTATTTAGGGGTATTGCAACAGCACGAGCTGGCTAAAGTGTATGCAGCTGCAGATGTTTTTGTATTCCCAAGCAAAACCGATACCTTTGGGCTGGTATTGCTTGAAGCGATGGCTTGCGGCACCCCTGTAGCAGCTTATCCCGTAACCGGCCCGATCGACGTATTGGGTAATTCGCCTGCAGGCGCCATGAATGAAGATCTGCGTGAAGCCTGCATGCAGGCATTAAAGATTCCTCGTGAAGTAGCTCGTGCACATGCTGAGAAGTTCTCCTGGAGAGCGGCATCTGAACAATTTGTGCAGCATCTAAAGCCAGTACCTTCAACTGAAGTCCACGTCACTGCCTTAGCTTAAAGAAAGCCTCGATTGAATTCTAAGTACCATATTGATCAAAATCCTCATAAAGGTAACCGAGGGTTAACAAGAGCCTGGCATGCCGCCAAGAACTCTTGGTGCGGTTTGGTATACGCCTTTTTAGAAGAAAGTGCCTTTAGACAAGAGCTCACTCTATTTGTTTTGTTAGCACCAGTCGCTTTCTTCTTACCGATTGCGCATTTAGATAAAGCCCTCTTAGTCTCTTCGCTCATCCTCGTTTTGGTGGTTGAATTACTCAACTCCAGCGTAGAGGCTGCCATAGACCGTATCTCATTCGAGCATCATGATTTATCCAAAAGGGCTAAAGATTTTGGCTCAGCAGCAGTGATGTTAGCACTTCTCATCGCAGTTTTACTCTGGTCTGCCACCTGCATTCCGCTTGCCTTAAAACTGTAATAAATGCCCTCTACGATTAACTAAACATTCAACAAGGCTAACTATGTCAGACATCCCGAACCCCATTGGCGCCTTTGAGATCTTCTCATTCAAAAAAGAGAAGAAAAAATCTCTCTCGAAATTAAATCCAATTAAGAAATTATCAAAGAAGCTTGCTAAAAAGCTTTTTGGTAAAAAGTTTGCCAATAAAACGCGCGCTGAATTAGCAACCGCCGATATTGCTCCTGTAGTAAAGCAAATAGCTAAAGCAAAAAGACCAGCCTTCCAGATTGAATGGGCCAGCACTTCAAGCGAAATTAAGGAAGCACAACGATTACGCTACAAAGTTTTTGCAGAAGAAATGGGTGCAAACCTGTCTAAAAATGCGGAAGGTTTAGATATTGACGAATTTGATGCCTACTGTGATCACTTATTAATTCGTGACCAAGATTCATTAAAGGTCGTTGGTACCTACCGCGTCTTACCTCCACATAAAGCCCAAGAAATTGGACGTTTGTATTCAGATGCAGAGTTCGATTTATCTCGCCTAGATCATTTAAGGCCGAAATTGGTTGAACTGGGCAGATCTTGCGTCCATCAAGACTATCGTTCGGGCGCTGTGATTATGGCTCTTTGGAGCGGATTAGCCCAATATATGCAGAAGAATGGTTACGAGATCATGCTCGGTTGCGCGAGCATACCAATGGCCGATGGCGGTCATTTTGCAGCAAGTCTGTATAACTCTCTAGGTAATGATCAGATGGCACCAACAGAGTTTCATGCCTTCCCACGTTTAGCTCTGCCATTAGATAAGCTGAATGGTGGTCTAGAAGTCGATGCTCCTCCACTCATCAAAGGCTACCTCAAGCTTGGTGCGAAGATTTGCAGTGCCCCAGCTTGGGATCCCGACTTCAACACAGCAGACCTGTTGACGATGCTGCGTCTTTCAGAGATTAATCCACGCTACGCAAAGCACTTCTTAGGTTTGTAATTGCAGGGGTTTTATTTCAGTTTAAGTTCATAAGGGCGCCCGATCCGAACCCATTCGGCAGCCTCTTTGAGAAGACTAAATTCTGTTAAAGGATGGGTTACGGCCCATTCTTTAGATATGCAAACTTGATAAGCGCCGTCCCGTTCAGAAACTTTTACCCTCGGTAAATCCTCATCGCTTCTGCCACGGCAGAGCACTTGAGCCAACCGTAGGCAGAACAACATACGCCAATCGTGAAAACTGGTGTTACTAGCTAACTTTCCAAGTTTTCCAGTGTGTCCAATGAGCAAAGCAGCCAACCGCACTTGATCATTTTTCGAAAAGCCCGGCATATCTGCATTACCTGCAATATAGGCTGAATGCTTGTGGTATCCATTATGAGAAATCGATAACCCAATCTCATGCAAGTTTGCTGCCCATTGCAGTAGCGCAATATTATCAACCCTACTTTCAGCTTCTGATTTCGGAAGCTGTTGCAAGAATTCAGCGGCCAACTTACCAACACGAGAAGCCTGTTCTCGATCTGCTGAGTAGCGCTGCATAAACTGCTCAACCGTGACATAACGCATGTCATGATGTTGAGAGCGCCCTAGCAGGTCATATAACACCCCCGTGCGCAATGCAGCATCAGTGACTTCCATTTCTTCAATGCCAAGCTCATCGAATACCGCCAGCATAATCGCAAGGCCTCCAGGCCATACCGCTCTTCGATCATCCTTGAGGCCCAATAACTCTACTTGGCTAACTTGCTCATATTTCAGAAGATGCTTTTTCATGGCGCGTAAGCCGTCACGGGTAATTAAACCGCTAGTAGCATTCACGCGCCCCATAGTTAAGCTATCACCATGTCCATTAAAATCATTCGCTGCAATCAGTTCAGCAAGGGCTCTAGCAGTTCCAGAAGAGCCAATCGCTTGTTTCCAGCCACTTTTCAGGTAAGCCCCTGAGATCACCTGAATCTCACGTCTGGCAGCCAGTTCAGCTTCTTTGAATGCATGAGCATCCACATTTCCTTTGGGGAAAAATTGCAAGCTATGTGAAACGCAGCCGATGTAGAGACTCTCCATGAGCTTTGGCTCATAGCCTCTACCAATAATGAATTCAGTAGAGCCGCCACCAATATCTACGACCAAACGATTACCCTGAACCGCTGGTACTTCATGAGCGGCGCCAATATAGATCAGACGTGCCTCTTCTACTCCAGCAATAACTTCAATTGGAAACCCCAGAGCTTCTTGGGCATCTTCAACAAACTGCTGAGCGTTCTTAGCGACCCTGAGGGTGTTTGTGGCGACCGCGCGCACGTTGGATGGATCAAACCCCCTGATACGTTCACCAAAGCGTCTAATCGCCGTTAGGCCGCGTTGATAGGCATCATTACCGAGCAGTTTGTTTTCAGTTAAGCCAGCCGCTAAACGGACTGACTCTCGTAAGGTATCAATAGGACGGAGTTGCATGCCGGACGGGGTATTGACAGCCTGAGCGACCAACATTCGAAAACTATTCGAGCCCAAATCCACTGCTGCCACTAGATCTTCAGAATGGATTAAGGGGTCGTCCGGATGAATTGCCAAAATATTTCCTAATTAAACTAATGCCATATTAAATATGTCTATTTTATGAAAAATTCATGACATATTAATGAAATTACAAGCTAGTCTAATGGGGAAAAGGCTAAGCGGCTAAATTTTGTTCCGCACTGGAACAGTCAACATCTCCGAAGCTACAAAAAATACAGCAATCACCTGATTTAGGCTTCAAAATATTATGACAAGACCGGCAGCGATAGAGGTGCTGCGAGCTACCCTGCGGGATCTCTAAAACCTCTGATACCTCACAATAAGGACAGGTAATAGTAGATTGTTGTTTTTCTAGACTCAAGTTCACATTTCTATCTTGAACCTAATTTATGTCAGGAGTATGTCACCAGTGTGGGCATATTTAATCGGTAGTACTTGGACTCCAAAAGGCTTGATTGACATAGTCCTTTGATGCAATTTGATCAATGAGTGCATCCATTGCGTCACCATTCACTGCCGCATCTGTGAGCACAGCCCGAATTTCTACCTCATCATTACCAAACTGATGCACTTCTACATCCTGGGCCTGATAACCCGCTTTTTCCAAAGTCTCAATAAATTGCTTTAGGGCAATTTTTTGCGCATGTTTGGGGGTAATGATGTACACAGAATTAGTCACCTCAACAGAGTCTGTATCTAAGGGTTGTCTATTAATAAATCTGACTACAGGTCTGAGTAAAGTATTGGCGGCCAAAATAAATAGGGTTGCGAGCCCTGCCTCTAGAATCAGATCTGCACCAGCGCAAGCGCCAACTGCACCTGAAGCCCAGAGAGTTGCTGCAGTATTGATGCCGCGGACATTGCCTTCTTCGCGCATGATGACACCCGCACCGAGAAAGCCAATACCCGAAACTACATATGCCATCACATGGATTGCACCATCGTGACCAGTTAGACGATTAGCCGCATCGACAAATATTGCCGCCCCTACTGCAACTAATATATTCGTTCTTAGACCGGCAGTTCTTTGGCGATATTGACGCTCTAATCCAATTAAGCCACCAAATAAAAAAGCAGCACTGAGACTAACTGCAGTATCTGCTAGAGAGGCGTAATCGATATTGGTAATTGATTCCATTAACTATCCATCTGATTATTTATTGCTAAGTCCTAAGCTTTGTACTATCACTTTAAAAACTTCAGTGTTATCCATAAAGCCTTTGAATTTTTCTGACCCCGGACCCATCGCATTAAGAACAGCATCATCAGCGGTATGTACTCCTACATCTTGATGTGAGGGTAAATTACCACCCACATGAATGGCGTCTTCTTGCAATTGCAAGTACTTTGGATTAGCAATGAATTTTCCATTATCAGACTTTACGGCAGGAACAAAAGTACCATCTAGCTTCGGATGCATAGTCTCGTAATGATCGGGATAGTTTCCATAGAAAAAAGCGAGGCGTTTACTTACGTCAATTTGATTTGGATAGCCTTGGACGTCCGCCTTAGGATAGTTGGGGTAGCCTGCCTCCGCATAAATCCCAACCTTTTCACGCAATGGGCCTGGCTTGTCGTCGTGAACTACCCCGCTAATCGACCCACTATGGGTGTGATCGGGAGTAACAATGATCAGAGTATCAGGATGAGTCTTTGCAAAGTCTTTAGCAATTTGCACTGCGTTGCTGAGCATGATGGTGTCAAATGCAGCCCGCTCCCAATCTAATGGGTGGTTGAACTTATCAATCAATGCTGCCTCAACCATGAGGAAGAATCCATTAGGATTTCTCGACAGAACCTCAATCGCTGATTGAGTCATCTCAGTTAAATCTGGTTGGTTTGGATAATGGGAAACAGTATTCTTTTTAAGAAATAAACGATCTAGCGATCCATCCATATTATCCGGATGAAATACACCAAATAATTTCTTGGTATTTTTGTTTTCAGCAGCCGCGATGAGCTCTTGCTTAGTCAGTGCGACCTTATATCCATCCGCCTTAAATGCATCAACCAGATTATTTTCATCTTTCCGTTTTGATCCCTTAGTTGACTGAGGATAGAAATAGGCTGAGCCGCCACCAAGAATCACTTCTGCATGACTGGCCAGCAACTGATCGGCGATATATTGTTTATCGGCACGGCGTCTTGTATGGGCAACCATTGCTCCAGGCGTGGCATCTTGTAATTCAGCATCAGATACTATGCCCACGGACATGTTGGTATTGCGTTTGACTAATTCGGTAATGGTTTCTACTTTTGGATGTGATAAATTGTCACTAGCACGCGATACATACACACCCATTGCATTGACTGCAGTTTTATGACCAGTGGTGTAGGCGCTCATCGAATTAGCAGAGTCTGTGATCAGAGAATCAGACCCTGAAGTACCAATCATTGCCGTGCTGGGCATATCATCAAATGCCAATTTACCCTGATATTTTCCTTCAACGATTCCTTTGGAAAGTACTCGAGCTGCAGTGCGATTGGCAATCGTCATGCCATCGCCAATAAATAGAATGACATTTTTTACTCGACGTGGTCCGCTAGCATAGACATCCCACGTTACCTGTAATCGCTCTTGGGGGGTGCGTGCCACTACCTGGTACTTTCCTGCTTTAGTGAGCTGTACATCTCTAAAAAGAATAGAGCTGCCCTTACCGTTTTCATTGGAAATAAATTCAGGCTTTGCTGTGATGAGCTTATTGGATGGTGAACTATTGATATCGATAACTACCTCTTCAAGATTGACGGCTTGGCTGAACTCCACCTTGATGTCAAATTTTGACCCCGCTAGTATGGCGGCATTATTAATTGGATAGACCGCTGCTGCATGAGCAGTGTGATTGAAATAAAAGGCGGCTGTAACTAATAGAAATTGAGCAAAGCGGTTAATAGACATATGGGCGGTAAGTAAGGTTGAATGAAGTCACCTTACAATATCTACAAATAAGATGACATATTTGTGACGTCCCAACCAGCCCCCCTTACAGAGCTAGCTTACGGCTTGCTACCGGTAATTTTCCATTCTTAACAGCTTTACAAAACACCTCATAATCTTGTTGATTTTGTTTAGCATAGGATCTGGCGAAGGCGTACAGCGCCTCTGTTAGCTCGAGTGATTGCCCACAGTAACCCGCAATCATTGCTGCATCCCCAGAACGCGCATGCCCCAGCGCTAGAGCCCAACCAAATAATCTAGCGTAATCAGGGAAATTTTTCAAAGAAACTCCACCTGGCCCTATGACAATACCGCCTTTCATATCGCGTAATTGGCGAAGATAAAACCCTTGGCTTCGATCAATATCAAATTGAACTGCACCGTAGTTTAGAAAGATATCAGGAGCCCCCTGAAGTAAACGCTGACCAGCAACTACGCGTCTTCCCATATCGCGATACTGAGACTCGCCTAAATAAGGAGTTAACACAGACTTCTGCGCCTCCTTGTATTGAAGAAACAGTGGATCATTACCGCAATCACCTTCGAAATACAGAACCATACAATTGGTGCCCACACTACCTACCCCCACTACTTTTCTAGCGAAATCCTTCAGGGCATATCGTTGAAACAATATTTGACGGTCTGCCAATAAGGTGCTCGAATAATTAAGTAGCGCCTTATCTATCAGAGAGATTAGAGGAACACCAAATGCATCTTTTTTAAAGTGCTCTATCAGAGGTGGCTTGTTAATAATCTTTCGATTTTTGCCGACTAAGGTAGTGAGATTTTCAAGAACTTGAATATTGCCTTGCCCTTTAGTTGCTTTAAGGTAGGCATCTAAATTCTTTTGATGCTCTTTAGAAAAGTGCTTGCGGATATCTTTCTCCCCAATAAATTCTTGTGCCAAATCTAAATAAGGCATCTTTGCGTATTGCTCCATCCGCTTTTGGTACTCTGAAACGATGCGATAAACCAATTTCCTGCTCATACTCTTATCACCACCAATGCTCTCACAAGCAATCACAGCGCTTGCAACCAATCGTTTGATGTCCCACTCCCAACTGCCAGGCAAAGTCTCGTCAAAATCATTAATGCCGAATACCAGTCGATGTTCAGCCGTTCCAAATAAGCCGAAATTAGAGACGTGCATATCGCCACAAAGTTGCACCGTGATATTGGTAACTGGCTGATTCGCTAAATCTTGTGCCATGATGGCAGCCCCGCCACGATAAAAAGCAAAAGGTGACTGCAACATGCGCTCATAGCGAATCGGGATCAAGGACTTAATTCGTTGCTTAGCCTGGAGCTCTAGTATTTCAATTGGGTTAACGCGTTCCTTGGGTGGTGTATAGATACCTTGCTGGGAAAAACTCACTGCTTTTCGTAAGGCCTTACCATCTGCCATGCGTTTTTTAATGCTGGGACGGGGGTCCTTAAAAGACTCCACGGAATGAAGGACGGCAAATTTGGGTTTATTCACTAAAGACATTAGGTTTTTCCGGGCGAGGTTCTTACACGCCCATATTAATGCCTCTAGGGAAAAAGTCCTTTAGCTATGAATTGAGGTAGCTGAGCTTCTTTTGGATACCGGCCGGTAGGGTTGAGAACCAAACACTATCCTCTCCTACTAGTGGCAGTACCTGGCCATATTCAATCATTTGACCGGGCGCAATTTCATCAATATAGGCCCAAATCTGATGACCGACTAACTTGCTCACCCGTTGTATCGCAATCTCAAGCTCTACCAATAGTTGCTTCTTAGTTTGCTCACTTCTGCCATGGCGTATTTGACCGTTGAGAAATATATGGGGCTCATCCAGCAAAATACCGCCTATGAAACAGTCATGCACATCGAGTTGTTTAAAAATCACCTGGGCAAAATAGGCCTCTGCTCCAGTAACATCTGCATGAATTTTGGTAATGGCTTGTGCAAGCGTGTATTTTTGAAGCGTAGTAAGCGAGAGATCCGCGTAATACACGCTATAGGTTGCCATAGTTATCTTTCAACGTAATGTAGCTATTGATTTAGTGTGAGGTGTATTGAATGTAGTTCATCTTTTATTTGAAGATGATCTAACTTATCAATTGGGAGATCAAGTAGCAATTCAATCCGATTGCGCAAACCCATTTCTACTTTTCTGAAGGCTCCCCACTTTTCCTCTTCACTACCGTCAATGAATGCAGGATCAGGAAATCCCCAGTGCGCGGTCGCTGGATGACCAGGCCAAAAGGGGCATACCTCACCAGCAGCGTCATCACATACTGTAATGATGAAGTCCATATGAGGTGCGTCTACTCTTCCAAATTCTTCCCAGCTCTTACTTCGTAATAATTCCAATGGATAACCCATTTCTCTAGCAAGCTTCAATGCAATAGGATGTACATACCGTTGTGATTTCGAGCCAGCTGAATAACCAATGAAGCGCCCGTGACTTAAGGTAGTTGCTAGTGCCTCAGCAATGATGGATCTAGCAGAATTTCCGCTACAGATGAAAAGAATATTGTAAGGTCGCGTCATGGAGAATGAGTTAAGAAAAATTGTTATTAAAAAATCTCATCTAAGCGCGATGAATATTTCCTGTCAAGAACAAATTTTTGCACATTCCGATCTATCAAATGAGCTGAATTATTGTTGACCATATCTTTAGATTTCAATTCAGGATTGTCTTTTATATCTTTTCTGAATACATCAGATAGGTATTTTTTCAAGTTCTCGCTCATATTTAACCTCGACTTAAAATGGATTAGTAAATACCCATCCTAAGGTGAATTTATTTCAGTTTTATTAAGCCATTAAAAAGAAAAACCCAGCGCAAACTGGGCTTTAAGGGGGGGTAATGCTACTTTATCTTGGTCAGAAATAATCTGACATGCTTAATTTAGGCCTTCTATATGACATCCTCATGACTAACTACCAAGTCGATGGCGGGTATAGCGATTGATGTAGCCTTTTCTAGCTTCATTCCAAGCCTGCAAAATATGTAAGGCAAATTTTTTCATTTTGTATCCTGATGATGAAAGATCGATCAAAATATTTCTGTTGTGCAGAAATATCTCCCAAGCTAATTCAACTGGATTATTTAGCCTATAAATGACGCCATGATGGCTGATTTATGACAGAACGAAATACTTGGAATACACTAAGTTCAATAACATTTTTTCATAGGTAACGTCATGATTGACTGGGATCTCTACGGCACCATTACATTAAGACTGGCACTAGCCCTATTGGTAGGAACCATATTGGGCCTTAACCGCTGGCTTCACCATAAATCAGCAGGAATTCGAACTCACTCATTAGTCGCTATTGGTGCCGCAACGGCCATTATGCTCATCAGTGACTTTGTCAAAGATGATGCCCAGTCTGTTAGCCGCGTTCTTCAAGGTTTGATTACTGGTTTGGGGTTTTTGGGTGCTGGCGTCATCATTCGCGAACAACGCTCGCAACGGGTACATGGCCTCACTACAGCAGCTAGTCTATGGGCTTGTGCGCTCATTGGCGCCGCTTTTGGGGCTGGCCAATTCATACTTGGAGGCCTATCTTTAGGGGCGATATTGCTCACTCTAGTCATGGGCGGCCCGCTTGAAAGGCTGGTTTCTCAAATTAGAGGCATTAAAAGAGGCTCAGAAATCTCTGGTGAGCCGGACTAATACCCTAGTAAAAGACTTAAAAATGGTGTTTTGTCATATTACTTTGGTAGGATTAGTCATCCGATCACATGAAATCTAAGTCTATGAGCAAATATCAATATGAAGATGCAGTACAGCAATTGCAAGAAACTGGCGCAATTGGCTTAGTTGATCTCAAGAACCTGCCGCACGATGATCTGGTAGAGCTATTTGAGGAAATTAAGGTTTGGTGTCTCTATGCCAGCGGTAAGACCGATAAATTACCTAAAGAATCTAAAAAGAAGAAGAAAAAGAAGAAAGATTAATTCTTCTTATCCTGGGAGTCTAAGTACTTAAGCGCTCTTTAGGAAAACGCAGTATGAATTTACTCCCTTTACCAGGGGTACTTTCAATCAGTAGTTGAGCTTGGTGACGGCTGGCAATATGCTTAACAATGGCCAAGCCTAAGCCAGTACCCCCAGTATCTCGAGAGCGGCTCCGATCAACTCTATAAAACCGCTCTGTGAGCCTTGAGAGATGCTCCGGCGCAATTCCTGGACCCGTATCCATCACAATAAATTCGCCCTGTCCATGCGCATTTATCCTCCATCTGACTTCAATAGCGCCTGAATCTGGTGTGTATCGAATAGCATTGGATACTAGGTTGCTAAAGGCCGAGAGAATCTCGCGCTCATCACCCAGCAAGTTTTCACTGGAAAGAATTTCAAAACTAAATGTGTGCTTACCTTGTGATAAAGCCTCAGCATCATTCTTTAACAGAGCCATCACTGTTTTAATGTTGACCTCATTATTTAATGCGGGCAACGAATTGGCTTCTAAATTGGCTAAGGTTAATAAATCCTCAACCAAACTCTTCATTCTTTGAGCCTGAGACATCATCATCTCGAAATACTGATCCCGTTGATTCTTTTCAAGATTTAGAGACTGTACAGTTTCTAAAAAGCCCATTAATACGGTGATAGGTGTTCTCATTTCATGAGAGACATTAGCCACAAAGTCCCGACGCATTGCATCAGCCTTCTGCATATCAGTCACATTTTGGACAAGTAATAAGTGACGTTGATCACCAAATGGAAAGGCTTGTAGCATTAAACTTAAACTACTGTCGGGACCCATGCGCTCCATCAATAAAGGTTCATCAAAGTTTCGCTTCGCTAAATATTGAATAAATTCAGGGCGGCGTACCAAAAAGTTAATACGCTGCATCACATCACGTTTGTAGTGAAGTCCAAAGAAACTCTCTGCAATACTATTGCACCATTCAATCTGATCATCACCATCTAACATGAGAATACCGTTCGGTGAGGCCTGAAAAGCTTCAATGAAGTGATTGTGCTGCTGCTCTACATCTCGCATCTTTAACTTAAGATTTTTTACTAAGCGTTGCAGCCTAAAAAATACCTCTTCCCAGTAACCGCTTGGAAGCAACATATTTTCAATTGAATCATTGAGGGCGTATTTACGTAAACGCGCAAGATTGATATAGGAGTTCACCAATGGGATTGATAGAAAGAAAATCCCAATACAGATAGCCCATTCAGCACCCCAATTAAATAAGGCGATAAAGGCAGCTATCAAAGCAAGGAAAACAATAAAAGCAAAGCGGGCTAAGGCAGAAATCATCCCGTAATCTTAGACGATCTCCAGACGACGCCAGAAATCTTAATTGCCGAGGATTAGGTCTCGGCGGGTGTTTTGGTGATGCGGTAGCCGCTACCCCTGACAGTCTCAATATATCTATCGCAATCGACAGGGGCTAGTGCAGCCCTTAAACGCTTGATATGCACATCAACAGTGCGTTCTTCAATATAGACCTCATTACCCCAAACCTTATCGAGCAGATTGGTTCTTGAATGAACCCGCTCTGGGTTCGTCATAAAATACTGCAAAAGTCGATATTCAGTAGGGCCTAAAGAGATGGTGCGAGGATCGCTATTAGGCCAAATCGCCAGTACCCGGTGTGAACTAGGGTCTAGCTTCAGAGGCCCCAGCGTCAGTGGACCCGTATCCTCCATTGGAACCTGTCTACGCAACAAGGCCCTAACTCTAGCAATTAATTCTTTTGGCGAAAAAGGTTTAGTGACGTAGTCATCCGCCCCTGAATCTAAGCCCATAATCTTATCCGCCTCTTCGCTCTTAGCGGTGAGCATCAAAATAGGTAGGCCTCTTGTGCGATCATTTGAGCGCAATTCCTTAGCAAATTGAACGCCCGACTTCCCAGGAAGCATCCAGTCTAATATTACCAAGCTAGGCAATCGCTCCTTCATCGCAGCAAGAGCAAGATCGGTCTGCATGACTTTTTCAACTTCATAGCCAGCGTGGGTTAAATTAATTGCAATTAACTCTGCAATTGATGGCTCATCTTCAACAACTAGTATGCGTTGAGTCATATCAAAAATGAAATGTTATGGCTTATTAGCTTCACGCACTAGGTCATCATGCGGTATATGACGAACATCAGCACCTTTAGCAACATAGATAACAAATTCCGCTATGTTTTTAGCATGGTCGCCAATACGTTCAATCGCTTTAGCTATAGTAAGCATATCTAAACCAGTTGAGATCATATGCGGATCTTCAGACATGTAAGTAATGAGTTTGCGAACAAAACCCCTGAATTCTTCATCAATTTGGCGATCTTCAGCCACAACCTCAGCAGCCGCTATAGTGTCAAGTCTCGCAAAGGCATCCAAACTACGACGCAATAAATTAATCGCCATTTGACCGGAAAGGCGGATCTCAGCAACGTTAATATTATGTGGAGCCCCTGACTCAACCAAACGCTTAGTGCGCTTAGCAACGCGTTCTGCCTCATCACCTGCCCGCTCAAGATTCGTGATTGCCTTTGATACTGCCATCACTAAGCGTAAGTCACGAGCAGTAGGTTGACGACGAGCAATCAATTCGGTACAGGCTAAGTCAATCTGAATCTCCAGATCATTAACCAGTTTTTCATTTTCAATGACGATATTGCATGTATCAACATCCATTTGAGTAAATGCGCGCATAGCAGTCGAAATTTGTGACTCAACTAATCCACCCATTTCTAGCAAGCGGCTAGAAAGAGAATTTAGATCTGCATCAAACTGTGATGAGAGGTGTTTATCTGACATTTAGTATCTCCAATTAACCAAAGCGGCCGGTAATATAATCTTCTGTTTCTTTACGCTGTGGCTTAATAAAAATTTCATCAGTTTTACCATACTCAACCAAGCTACCAAGGTACATATAGGCAGTGTAATCGGATACACGTGCTGCCTGTTGCATATTGTGGGTCACGATTGCAATCGTGTACTCATGCTTAAGTTCATTAATCAACTCTTCAATTTTTCCTGTAGAAATTGGATCTAAGGCAGAAGTAGGCTCATCAAGCAAGATTACCGAAGGTTTAACAGCCACACCACGGGCAATGCAGAGGCGCTGTTGTTGACCACCGGAGAGGGAAAGACCACTTTGGCTTAATTTATCTTTAGCTTCATTCCAGAGAGCCGCTTTATTGAGGGCCCATTCAACACGCTCATCCATCTCAGAGCGAGAGAGTCTTTCATAAAGGCGCACACCGAAAGCAATATTCTCATAAATCGACATTGGGAACGGAGTTGGTTTTTGGAAAACCATGCCAATGCGTGAACGCAGTAAGTTTAAGTCTTGGTTTGGCTCAAGAATATTCTGCCCATAAAAATTGATTTCACCTTCAGCGCGCTGACCAGGATAAAGATCGTACATACGATTCAAGGTACGCAATAAAGTAGACTTGCCGCAACCCGATGGCCCAATGAAGGCGGTAACTTTTCCCTGTTCAATATCGAGATTGATATCTTTTAAGCCTTGAAAAGAGCCATAATAAAAATTAAGATTTCTAACTTCAAGCGCATTGATAGCGGCCTGCTCTGATTGTTGATTTGTAGTTTCCACTTTACCCCCTTGACTATCAATCTTATTTAAGTCAAACATTGTTTTCATATTGCTCATCATGCTTGCACCTTCTCACGAAATACCACTCGCGCTAATATATTTAGGCCGAGCACGGCAAATGTGATGAGTAATGCACCACCCCATGCTAATTCAACCCAATTGTCATAAGGACTCATGGCGAATTGGAAAATGACCACTGGCAAGTTAGCCATCGGCGCATTCATATTGGTTGAGAAAAACTGGTTATTCAAAGCGGTAAAAAGCAACGGTGCAGTTTCACCACTAACCCGCGCTAAAGCTAACAAGATACCGGTCATCACACCACTTTGTGCAGCGCGCAAGGTAATCTTAAATGCAACTTTCCATTTCGGGGTCCCAAGAGCATAAGCGGCTTCACGCAAACTACCTGGGACAAGCCGCAGCATATTCTCCGTTGTACGGACGACAACAGGAATAGCAATTAAGGCCAATGCAATCGTGCCAGCCCAGCCAGAAAAGTGCCTTGCTTGAGCAACAACAAATGCATAAACGAACAAACCAATCACAATAGAAGGTGCGGACAACATGATATCGGTAACAAAACGGGTTACAGCAGCAACTCGACTTCGATCGCCATATTCAGATAAGTAAAGGCCTGCCAAAACGCCAATCGGTGTACTAATAAATGTACAAGTCCCAACCAATAAGAGGCTACCAACAATAGCATTAGCAAGACCACCACCCTCTGAGCCTGGGGCCGGAGTGCTGTGAGTAAATAGATTGAGATCAATTGCTGATAAACCTTTAAATAGCAATACACTCAGAATCCAAAGCAAAAAGATCATTCCTAAAAGCATTGCGCCCATAGATAGGGTAAGGCCAATCTTATTAGCACGTTTACGCTTGGCAAAAATGCCTTGATCAATGTTAGAAGTATTGTTCATGTTTTTAAGCCTTGTTTCTTCTCCATGTTGTTTAGCATCCATTTAGCGCATGCCAAAACAACGAAGGTAATAATGAAAAGCGCTAATCCAAGGGCAAACAAGGAAGAAAGATGGTTGCCGGCTTCAGCCTCACCAAATTCATTGGCTAGAGTAGAGGCAATAGATGTTCCGGGAGCAAATAAAGATGCAGATAGGCGATGGGCATTACCGATTACAAAGGTTACCGCCATGGTCTCGCCAAGCGCCCTACCTAGACCAAGCATCACACCGCCGATAACTCCAGCTTTGGTGTAAGGAAGTACAACGTTCTTCACAACTTCCCAAGTAGTGCAACCAATACCGTATGCCGATTCCTTAAGAACAGGGGGAACAATTTCAAAGACATCGCGCATTACTGAGGCGATGAATGGCAGAATCATCATTGCTAAAATTAGACCGGCACAAAGAATTCCGATCCCGTTAAACGCACCAGAAAATAAAATTCCTAAACCAGGGACTTGACCTAATGTTGCAGCTAATGCAGGTTGAATATATTCTGCAAATAGTGGTGCAAATATAAAAAGTCCGAACATGCCATAGATGATGGATGGAACAGCTGCTAATAATTCGACCGCAGTGCCCAATGGCCTACGCAGCGGACCTGGGCATAGCTCAGTCAAGAAAACAGCAATGCCAAAACTTAATGGGACGGCAATGAGTAACGCAATTAATGATGTTACGACTGTTCCATAAATAGCAATTAATCCGCCGAACTCGCCATTAACAACGTCCCACTCTTGAGAAAAGAAAAATCCAGGCCCAAATGTGTGCAAAGCAGGCCAAGCATTTATCACCAGTGAAATGAGAATGCCCATTAATGCAATTAAGACAGATAATGCAAAGAATTGAGTTATTCCATGAAACAAGAAGTCCTGAATACGCTGAAGTTTAGCTATTCTTAAGGCTTGTGGCGTAGGCGCTGAATGAGACTGCGTGATATCCATCATAGATTTGCTTATTTAAATATTGAAACAGCCCCACAGAGATGTGGAGCTGTTTAATCTTGAATGACTAAAAATTAATCATCAAACCTTACTTAGTAATAACTTTAGTAAATACATTCTTACGGATGTAATCTGTTGTTGCATCAGGCATTGGAACGTAATCTAACTCTTCTGCCATTTTCTTACCATCTTTGAATGCAAACTCGAAGAACTTGATTACTTCAGCAGCATTGACTTTATTTTCTGGATTTTTGTACAACAAAATAAATGAAGCGCCAGTAATTGGCCAAGATTTAGCACCCGAAGCGTTGGTAATAAATGTACCCATACCTGGAATCTTTGCCCAATCCGTACCAGCAGCTGCAGCAGCAAATGTCAAATCATCAGGCGCCACGAAATTACCATCTTTGTTTTTCAAAGAAATATAAGTCATTTTATTTTTCTTAGCATATGCATACTCAACATAGCCTACAGAATTCTTAACGCGAGTCACGTTGGCAGCAACGCCCTCATTGCCTTTACCACCAACTGTAGTGGCTGCAGGCCACTTCACGTTGGCACCAGAACCTACGGAGTCCTTAAAAAGCGTACTTGTCTTAGCTAAGTAGTCTGTAAAAATAGCTGTTGTACCAGAGCCATCTGCACGAGTTACAACAGTAATAGGACCAGCAGGAATCTTTACACCCGGATTCATGATGGCGATACGCTTGTCACCCCAATCAGAGATGATTCCTTGGAATATATCGGCCAATGTAGGTCCGTCTAATTTGATTTCGCCTGGCTTAACACCATCAACGTTAATAACGGGAACTACACCGCCGATGATCGCAGGGAACTGCACCATACCGTCTTTTTCCAAATCTTCGAATTTCACTGGGTTGTCGGTTGCGCCAAAATCAACAGTTTTTGCTTTGATTTGCTTGATACCACCAGATGAACCAATAGATTGATAATTTAAGTTAGAGCCAGTTTTAGCCTTAAAAGCTTCTGCCCATTTTGCATAAATTGGGTATGGGAATGTTGCGCCCGCACCAGTCATGTCCACAGCGAATGCTGTTGGAGCTAGTGAAATAGCGCTAATAACTAGTGCTTTTTTCAAAAAAGATTTCATTTGATCAGTCCTTGATGGGAAATAAGGTTGCAATGCGATAACAAGAAGATACGTTTTATCTATGACGCTTTCATGACAAGCCAGTAAATTTATAAATAAGTCATTAGTTTCAATGACTTATGAAATTCTATTGAGTTAAGATAGGCTAAACATTTTGTAGTAGTTAGGACCTAGTAAATCCTAGGCTACATCCCCATCCTTGCAGAATGGATAAATAATTCTGCCAAGACTGCAAATAGTCATCAAAGTGCCATATTAGTTATTCAGGATTGGATGTGTAGTGAAAGTGTTACTCCAAATGAAGCAATTTTCCCCAAGCCTGTATTGGGGATTTTTTTGGGTGCTACCTTGACCTATAGAAAAGCTAAACAATCCTTTTTAACTTTAAAGTGCCGAAAACTGCTGCACCAGCTATAGCCATGATGATCATGACCTCATAAAAAGAGCCCTTTAAACCAGGTAGGTCCTCCATATTCATGCCCATAATCCCGGAGATCAAGGTCATAGGCAAAAAGATTACGGTCATCACAGACAAAACCTGCAAGTTCTTGGCATTAAATTCAGCGACGTGGGCGGCTTGCTCGTCTTGCAAGACCTTCGCACGGTCATAAAGACTCCCAATCTCCTGAACCAAATAAGAAAGAAGGTCTAAGTCATCGTTCAAGCTATTTTTATCTTCATCACTAAACCAATACGGCAAGCGCTTTAATAAACGGTGTAAGGCAATTAATTCAGGAGAGAAATGTCTTCGAAGTCGACTACATTGAATCCGAATTCTTCCTAAGTTTTCATGCTCAGGGAATTCCCTGCCCTTCAATAAATTTTCCTCTAGCTCATCCATGTTTTCAGACAAGTGGATCAAAAGTGTTCTGAGCTGTTCAGCCCGCAAGTCAAGCAGCTCATGGAATAGCTCGATAGCCGACACTGGGTTAAGCTGACCATTTCTCAGGTCATAGCGTAATTTATCCGTTGTTCGAAGAGGGTTATTTCGCAGAGAGATCATCAATCTTGGCGTAACAATTGCCCAGAGTGTCCCCAGGGTCGAATCACCATGATCTTCACCAAACTCTTGTTGGAAATCATTCATCACCATTAGAAGGCAATCATCTAGTTTTTCAATGCGTTCTAAGCGACTGAGATTAACTCCCTCTCGAATCATTTCCACAACCCGCTCTGGAACAAGGCTGGTTTTTTCAAGCCAGCGCTGCACCTGAGAATTAGAGAGGTTTAAATGCAACCAAATGGATAATTTGGGGTCTTCAAGCGCATCCGCAATCTCGAATAAGGGCAATTCATAGCCTGCTCCTGTTGCAGGCATTGCCCAAGCAAATACGACGCCAGCAATAGGAAAGTTTATGGGTCGATTGAGAGTCATTTGCAGATTGTATGACAAGCATCGGCGCGCATTTGCGAGGGATGACATCAATTTGTAATGGGAATCCGCTAAACAGAAGCATTTATCAATACGCAAAACTCATAAGATCATCATGAAATGGCTGTTAATGGGGTTTTTCCTTTTTCCCACCCTGTCCAATGCATTTGAGCCTCTTAATACGGATGATGCAGGCACGGTTGCGGCAGGCGGAAACCAAATTGAGCAATATTTCATCTTCATCAATCGTAATGGTGGGAGCTCACAGGCAGTCGATATCATCACACCTGGTGAGGAGTATTCAGGGAGCGCAGATGCCAGGGCTTTACCCTTCACTTATACCCGCGGCCTTAGTAACGCAGTAGAAGCCTCCTTTTCAACGACTTATTACAACCAACCCAGTGGTAATTTCTCGCGGTTATCAAACTATGTTTTCGCAACTAAATGGCGCTTCCACGAAGACGAGCAATATCGCTATGCGTTAGCCATCAAGCCGATCCTTGTTTTACCCACAAGCAAACAGCAGCAAGTGAACGGTCTTGGATTGGCCTCCGTAAATTATGGCGTCAATTTCATTGCTTCCAAATATTGGGAAGATATTGAGTTGCATGTAAATGCCTCGTATATGCGGTCTCCCTACAATACAAACTACAGCATTGGTAATAGCGCAGATGCTAATCGTACCGATATCTTCCTACTTTCCTTGGCCCCGGTATGGACAGTTACCCCCGGTTTACGCGTAGCTCTTGACATCGGCGCTACTACCAACCCTGTCATGACAGAGCAATATTTAAGCTACTATTCTTTGATAGCGGCCATCTACTCCATTACCAATAACTTAGATTTAGGCCTCTCTTATATGCGGGCAGCCCTCACTTATGGAGCCACCTTCGGCTCACAAGTGGCAGGCTCTACCCGCTCGGAAATCGGTGTTACCTGGAGATTTTGAAAACCCAAGGCTAATACCAGATTTATGGTTGTCATAATTTAAAGGCAAACTCGGCTCTAATTTTTGATAAATTATGTCTACTTGGAGCATCCTATGCAATATCAAATTATTCCTCTTGAAATGGGCTCTTTAGTGAAGAGGCATGTTTTCCAAAAAAATAATAAAGAAATTAAATGTGGCCTCGTATGGAAGCTTGGCTCTGTACTGACTAATATTAAACCTGCCTTTTTAAAAACCTACGATCCAAATATTGGGATCTGTATTCAAGATATACCTGGCGGCAGCATAGGTGAAACCTATGGAGGTGAAAAAGTAATTTACTTCTCCGATACAGTGGAAGATGAAGAAGAAGAAGAGTTATCAGATATTTTTTATGAAAGCTCTAAAAAATATTCCAATAATTATGTCGACGTTTTCCATGACCTGGGTTGGATTGAGGTTAGCATAGAGTCCTATATTTTTGGTGAGATTGAAATTAAAGAAATTAAAAGTACCCCTGTCAGCTATAAATGAAAATCTTCCAAATAAAAATTACTATACTTTTATGCACCCTACTCTGGGCTTGCGCCTCTTTAGCCCAATCATTTAAGTTCGTCGCCCTAGGCGATATGCCGTATAAACTCCCAGAAGATTTTGTTCGCTTCGAAAGATTGATTGGTGAGATTAATAGGCTCAATCCAAAATTTTCAATTTTTATTGGCGATACCAAATCAGGATCTACGCCCTGTAGTGACGAGTACAACGTCCTTATCAAAAACTATTTCAATCAATTTAAAGCCCCTTTGATTTATAGCATTGGTGATAATGAATGGACGGATTGTCACCGCCCACTAGCAGGCTCGTACGACCCTCTTGAACGCTTACAAAATATTAGAAAGACATTTTTCCCTTCGAGAATGAGTCTTGGTAAAACACCCTTGCAGTTAACAAGACAGTCTGATGTTGACCAGCAATACAGTAAGTTTGTAGAAAATTCCTTTTGGGTTGTAAACAACTATCTATTTGTTAACTTGCATATTCCGGGATCGAATAATAATTTCGAGCGCGACGATAGCGCCATACAAGAATATTATGAACGGAATCGAGCGAACTTAAGTTGGATTGATAATGCATTTACTCTGGCCTCAGGTAAAAAGTATGCTGGAATTATTTTCTCCTACCAGGCAGACATGTTTTATAAGCCAGGCCAAGCAACTGAAGCTGATAGTGGTTATAGAGACACCCTTAAAGCGCTCAGTAAGCAATCTCAAGAATTTAGAAAGCCCGTACTTCTCATTCATGGGGATAGCCACCGACTCATCATTGATCAACCCTTACGAACGGTAGATCAAAAATATATCCTCGAAAATGTTTTACGGGTTCAAGTCATGGGCGCAGAACAAGTGCAGGCAATAGAAATACAGGTTAACCCAACAGTCGTGGAGCCCTTTAGCTTCACTCCAATCCTGATTAGGGAGAATATGAATGCTACAAAAGATTAGAAGTTTCCTTAATTTAGGAAAGTAAACTTACTAGACTTTTCGGTCAATACTTTCCTCCAATCCTTAAAGTCAAAAGAAGCCTTCATTAAAGAGCAAGTAGACAAAGTAATTGACTCACCAGCAACATGAGATGCTAAACCTGCAAGGCTGGGGTTATGGCCCACAATCATCACATCATCATATCTTTTTGCAACTCCGGAAATCAATTCAAGTAGTGCCGCTATCTCTGCCCCATATACCAGTGGGTCGATTAAGAAATTGGTACGCTTCATGTCTAATTTATTTGCAATGATTTGGGCTGTAGTGATGGCTCTCACTGCAGGGCTGGTCACAATTAAGTCAAGATGAATTGCTTTTTTATGGAGCTTTACACCTAAATTATTCACATCCTTCAGGCCTCTTTCTGATAGAGGCCTATCCTGATCTGGGGTCAAGAGTTCACCAGTGATAGCCTTGGCGTGGCGCAACAAGAATAGCGTTTTAGTACTCATCTGCACGCACACCAATCTTAGTAATGGATATTGGGAATTCTAGAGACTTTTTTTCATTTGCAAAGCATTAGCTGGCCCTATTGCTTCTTTTAATATTTTTAAGGCTAGATGACAGAAATATTGCAGTTTTATTACAAGCCTATACCGTCATATGAGCAGTACTTTCATCGTATGAAAGTGATAACCATTTTGACAATATGTCATATTAAGTTTGTAGACTATTGTCTACTTATGGGAGATGAAGTGTAATTCTGACGTTACTGGTTACGAACAGTTTGCACTAACAGCCCATAGGTAACCACTCTTCCTTGTTTTCGAGGTTTAAGCGACCGGCACTAAATCAGCAATACTTTTCGCCGCACTCATACCTACATCAGCATCTTTGGTCTCTACCATCACCCGCAGGAGCGGTTCAGTGCCAGAAGCACGAATGAGCACCCTACCGATATCTTTTAGATCTACATCAACTTTTTCGATTTGCTTCTTGAGTTTCTCATCTTGTTTCCAGTTGTAACCAGGCTTAAATTTGATATTGAGAAGCACTTGTGGGAAGATGTTGACATTCTCCAGCAGCTGAGCAAGGCTTTTTTTGTTTTGACTCATGGCAGCAAGCACTTGCAGAGCTGCAATCGTGCCATCACCAGTGGAGTGTTGATCCAAACAAAGCAAGTGACCAGAACCTTCGCCACCAATAAGCCATCCCTTTTGTCTGAGGAGTTCTAAAACATAACGATCGCCCACATTGGCGCGCTCAAATTCAATGCCTAAGTCTTTAATAGCATTCTCAACCGCAAGGTTGGTCATCAAGGTGCCAACAACACCACCAATGGCATGCCCACGCTCTAAGCGGTCTTTAGCAAGTACATAGAGCAGTTCATCGCCATTAAATAAACGGCCCGTGGCATCAACCATCTGCAAACGATCCGCATCACCATCTAGCGCTATGCCAATATCTGCTTTTTCTGCTTTGACTTTAGCAATCAAGGCAGCTGGGGCTGTAGCCCCACAACCATCATTAATATTGCGTCCGTCAGGAGTGACACCGATAGAAATGACTTCCGCCCCTAGCTCCTGAAATACCTGCGGAGCGATGTGATAGGCAGCGCCATTGGCACAATCTACCACCAGTTTTAAACCTTGTAGATTTAAATCACTTGGAAACGTCGATTTACAGAAATCGATATAACGTCTAGCAGCGTCATCTAAGCGGAAAGCTTTACCCAATTCGTCCGCGCCCACGCAGCCCATGGGTTTTTCGAGTTCAGCTTCAATGGCAAATTCAAAGTCATCGGAAAGTTTGTCACCATTGGCTGAAAAAAATTTGATGCCGTTATCTTGATAAGGATTGTGTGAAGCGGATATCACTACACCTGCAGTTAAGTGCAAGGCTCTTGTGAGATAAGCAACCCCAGGGGTTGGCATGGGTCCGCACAACATGACATCTACACCGGCAGCTGCAAAGCCTGCTTCTAAAGCAGCTTCTAACAAATAACCAGATACGCGGGTATCTTTACCAATCAAGACTTTGCAACGTTCACCTGATTTAACGTCTTTAGTGAATACTTTGCCTGCGGCATAAGCTAAACGGGTCATGAATTCAGGAACAATCGGAAAATGCCCCACTTCTCCTCGAATGCCATCAGTGCCAAAGTATTGTTTTTTCATAAATGAGATTATAAAACTTAGGGGTATCCTAAGTCTGAATCGCCCCCCAAAGCTTTAAAGCATCAACCGTCTCAGGTACATCGTGTACGCGTACGATTCTGGCGCCGCGATCAGCCGCCATGATGGCTGCTGCCACGCTGGAAGCCACACGCTCATTGGTGTCCTTACCGGTAATCTTACCAAGCATGGATTTACGGGAGAGGCCGGCCAATACGGGATATCCTAACTTTGAAAATGCAGCAAAGTTTTTCAGCATATTGAGATTATGTTCGAGACTTTTACCAAAACCAAATCCCGGATCAATCGCGATTCTATTGGCCTCGATACCAAACGTCATCAGAACTTGAGCACGTTCCTGCAAAAATAAGGATACGTCCGCAATCACATCTTGATATTCCGGATCAAATTGCATCGTCTGTGGGTTGCGTTGCATGTGCATTAAAACAATACCGCAATGGGTATTTTCTAAGATTGCATTTACCGCACCCTCTTGTCTTAATGCCCAAACATCATTGACGCAATCAACCCCGGCATTCAGTGCTTGCCGCATGGTCTCTGCTTTATAGGTATCGATTGATAAAGCTACACCACAATGTTTGAGCACTTCAATGACTGGCAGTACGCGATCAAGTTCTTCTTGCAGCGCTACTGGCTCTGCGCCTGGCCTTGTTGACTCGCCTCCAATATCTATTAGATCGACTCCATTGGCAATCATGCGTTCTGCTTGCGCTATGGCATCTTGCGGTGTTCGGAATTTCCCCCCATCTGAAAATGAATCGGGGGTGGCATTCAGAATACCCATGACAATGGGGTATTGACGTTTAGTGAAGTCAAAAAGAAAACGCCCACAACGCCATGTTGTGGGCATCTCCAGCATGCCTTCTAGCTTCATCAAAGCTCGGCTGTTAATTGCTTAGGCTGTTGCCGGAGCGCTACCAGGAGCTGGGCCTGGCGTGCCAGCAGAATTACCAAACTGGGTTGCAGGTGGAGGCTTTGGTGTACGAGGTGGGCGACCTTCCATGATGTCGGTAATCTGCTCCGCATCCAGAGTTTCCCATTCGAGCAAAGCCGCAACCATGGCTTCAACCTTGTCGCGATTTTCTTCTAAGATTGATCTGGCCAAAGCGTACTGACTATCAATCAGCGTACGAATCTCAAAATCGACTTTCTGCTGCGTCAACTCAGACACTGTTTTGGTGCTATTGCGACCGAAGATACTCTCTGATTCAGTATCCACATAAACCATTGTTCCTAGGCTATCGCTCATACCATAACGCGTCACCATATCGCGTGCCATTTTGGTAGCGCGCTCAAAGTCATTTGATGCACCAGTACTCATGGAGTGCAAAAACACTTCTTCAGCAGCACGACCACCAAACAAAATCGCCAACTCTTCTAACATGCGATCTTTATACAAATTCACACGATCAAACTCAGGCAATTGCCAAGTTACGCCCAAGGCCATACCACGCGGCATGATGGTGACTTTATGAACCGGATCAGCCTTAGGTAGCACCTTGGCAACAACAGCATGACCAGACTCGTGATAAGCCGTATTGCGACGCTCTTCTTCACGCATCACAGCAGACTTACGCTCTGGACCCATGTAGATCTTGTCTTTAGCGTCCTCAAAGTCTTTCATATCGACTGCACGTTTATTGCGACGCGCAGCAAACAATGCAGATTCATTTACCAGGTTGGCTAAATCCGCGCCTGAGAAACCGGGGGTACCACGAGCTAGAACAGCAGCATCTACATCAGGATCAATGGGCACTTTGCGCATATGTACATGCAGGATTTGTTCGCGACCACGAATGTCTGGCAAACCAACGTGAACTTGACGGTCAAATCGACCTGGACGCAATAGTGCTTTATCCAATACGTCGGAGCGATTAGTTGCTGCAACCACGATCACTCCACTATTACTTTCGAAACCATCCATCTCAACCAACATCTGATTAAGGGTTTGCTCGCGCTCATCATTACCACCGCCCATACCAGCACCACGATGACGACCGACCGCATCAATCTCATCAATAAAGATGATGCAAGGAGAATTTTTCTTGGCGTTCTCGAACATATCCCGTACACGTGATGCACCGACACCAACAAACATTTCAACGAAATCAGAACCGGAAATCGAGAAGAAAGGAACTTTGGCTTCGCCTGCGATAGCACGTGCTAGCAAGGTTTTACCAGTTCCCGGAGGGCCTACCAAGAGTACGCCATGGGGAATGCGACCACCCAGTTTTTGAAACTTTTGGGGATCCTTTAAGAATTCGACTAATTCAAAAACTTCTTCTTTTGCTTCATCGCAACCAGCGACGTCAGCAAAAGTAACGGTATTGCTATTCTCATCAATCAGACGCGCTTTTGATTTACCGAATGAGAATGCTCCGCCTTTGCCACCACCTTGCATCTGGCGCATCATAAAGAACCAGAAGCCAATAATTAATAATGTAGGTCCCAGATAATACAAAGCAGAAACCAACATATTGGGTTCATCGTCCGCCTTACCGGTTACTTGAACACCGTATTTCATTAAATCACCCACCATCCAGATATCCCCTGGAGAGATGAGGGAGTATTTAGTTCCGTCAGCAGGCGTTACTTGTAATGTGCGACCTTGCACATCAACGCGCTTCACTTTTCCTGCCTTAGCGTCATCCATGAATTGGGAGTACGTGACTGAAGTCTGGTCCTTAGGCTTGTCAAACTGTTTGAAAACAGTGAAAAGCACCAAGCCCACAATGAGCCATACACCGATTTTTTGGAACATATTGCTGTTCAAATTCATTCCTTTTCTGGATTCATCCAGGAGTTAAAGCAGGTTGCTATACCTAAGTATCTGATTCTACTACCTCCCTTTTTCAAGGGCTAATGGCATATATATTTAATAAACCCCTGTATTTTATGGGTTATTAAAGGGTTTTAATGCTGATTTCTGGGATTAATAGGGAATTTACTTGGGCGGTTTGAGATTTCTACCTAAAAGGAAGATCTCTGAAGACTTTGCTCTGGAAGCTTTAGGCTTTCTAGAGGCGACCGTTTTGAAGACCTTTTTAAACGATTCCACAATTTGACTGTAGCCACTACCGTTGAAACACTTAATCAGTAGAGCACCCTCAGGCTTTAAATGCCCTATCGCAAAATCTAAGGCAATCTCAGCCAAAAAGGCCATCCTTGCCGCATCAGCAACCCCAACCCCAGATAAATTAGGGGCCATATCCGAAAGAACCAGATCTACCTTGCCTTCCGCCTCTTTCGGCAATAATGCCTCCAGCGCTGCAAGACCTTCTTCCTCACGGAAGTCACCTTGGATAAAGCTCACATCAGCAATATCTTCCATCGGCAATATATCGAATGCAATGATCTGACCATCCGGTTTGCCAGATTCAATTTTGGGATTACTTTTACCAAGTTCGGTGAGACGATTGCGCGCGTACTGCGACCAACTTCCAGGAGCACTTCCAAGGTCGACAATAGTCATACCTGCTTTAATGAGGTGATCTTGCTCGTCAATTTCACTAAGCTTGTAAACCGCTCTAGCGCGATAACCCTCTTTCTGGGCCATCTTCACATAGGGATCGGTTAAATGATCTTGCAACCAACTTTTATTAAATTTATTCTTCGCCACAACTTACCCACTTTCGCCCTATATTTTCCTAGTTTCTGCTCTCTAAAGCAAAAGGAATCGATACAAAATCACCCAATCGACCCGAATTGGGCTATTTAAACCACCAATGCTCTATCATCAACCCCATGACTGCTCTCACTATTACTCCCGCACAACGTAAATCCCTTAAAGCCGATGCCCATGACTTAAGTCCTGTAGTCATGATTGGCGGCGATGGTTTAACACCAGCGGTAATTAAAGAAGCCAAGCTTGCCATTGGCCATCATGGATTAATTAAGATCCGCGTCTTCGGAGATGATCGTGAAGCACGCATAGCGATCTATGAAGAACTATGCGATAAATTAAATGCCGCGCCGGTTCAACACATTGGCAAATTGCTTGTCATCTGGAAACCTAAAGATATTGTTGATGAAGCCTTTTCTAATTTAGGGAGATCATCAAAGCAAACCAAGAAATCATTACAGGCACCGCGCACAAAACGACAGCCCAATCGTGCTCCCGCAAAAGCCGGTGTTCGGACCAGTACTTCAGAAAGATCAGACCGTCGCTCTGCATCGAACAAGGCGCCATTCGCACGCGCTGCAGCAGTCAAGTCTGCAACGCCTAAGAAACGCGTATTACGTTCTGAAGCAGCAGAATCCAAAATTGGCTGGTCATCACCGGGATATCGCAAAGCTGCTGCTGCACCTGCTCCAATTAAAAGACGAAAAGTGCGCATGAGCAGTACGAAGAAAAAGTCACTAGGCTCTTAAAGCCAGTCGACATCAAAAGAACGCCGCTTGTCGGCGTTTTTTTATTGAGTAGATTTAGTGAGGCGCCAGACCAGATAAATTCCTAATGCACTCTGGAACATAAAGACCACACTAGAAACGCCATGTAATTTAGCAAACACATCTGCTGAAGATGAAAGCATCACCGGCATACCTTGCAGTAAGGCTTGATCACGCAAGGTATTCATCCAAGGGATGAATACAAACGATGCGGCGACAGAACAAAGCAACATGGCCAGTAGAACCAAGCGAATCACTTTGTACTGCCTTAGACCACGGGTAACCAGCAAGTTTGCGAGCACCATTAACGCAATACACACAATCGTACTTAAATAGGCCTCAGCCTTAAAAATGCTGCCAGCAACCATGCCCGCAACCTGGCGATCCGTGAGGGTATTAAAGATAGCGGGTGCGACAAGGTATCCAACAGTTAGTAGGCTCCCCACCCATAACCCAGCAAATAAGGTAAACAGTCTTTGCGCTCCAGAATGACTTGAGGCACTTGAGATCTGCATTAATTCTATCTATAGGAATGAATTAGATATACCGAACAGCCAAAATCTCCACTTGACGATTGCCGCCAGGAGCCTGGACAGCAACAACATCACCCTCTTCTTTGCTAATCAGAGCACGTGCAATCGGAGAGCTGATAGAGATCTTATTTACTGCAATATCTGCTTCATCATCACCAACAATCTGATAGGTCAGCTTAGTGCCATCCTCTAGATCTTCTAAATCTACAGTTGCACCAAACACTACCCGGCCAGCGACATCTAAGGATGAGGGATCAATGATTTGCGCGGCTGACAGTTTGCCTTCTAATTCTTGAATACGGCCTTCGATAAAGCCTTGCTTTTCTTTGGCAGCATCATATTCAGCATTCTCTGAGAGATCGCCTTGTGCACGCGCTTCAGAAATGGCATTGATCACTGAAGGGCGTTCGACATGCTTAAGACGGTGCAACTCCTCTTTGAGAAGTTCTGCACCGCGTTTGGTAATGGGGATTGAGCTCATGCTACTAACCTAACTTAAATTCATGCACTAAATTGCGCGTATAAAGGTCAATTTTAGATTAAATGAGCTTCCGATGTAAGTCCTGCAAGGAATAAACCTCTAAGGACTCCTTGCTACCGTTTTGTGAGGCCAATAAACCATCCATCACCGCACGTGCCGCACTAATGGTCGTATAGTAAGTAACACCATTCGCTTGAGCGCTGGTTCGTATTGATCTCGAGTCAGCAATCGCGGTACGGGTTTCATCCACAGTGGTAAATACCAGTGAAATTTCACCATTTTTGATGAAATCCACAATATGGGGACGACCGTCTTTGACTTTGTTTACCAGGCGGACTGGCAAACCAGCAGCTTCAATTGCCGCAGCAGTACCCTTGGTTGCCACCATCGGGAAGCCTAATTGATGAAGGAGTTTGGCCACTTCAATTGCTTTAGGCTTATCGCTATCTTTTACCGTTAGAAGCACAGTACCGCTCTTGGGTAACTTGATACCAGCGCCTAACTGGGATTTGAATAAAGCCTCACCGAAAGTCTTCCCAACACCCATGACTTCACCCGTCGACCGCATCTCAGGTCCCAGAATGGGATCAATGCCGGGGAACTTATTGAATGGGAATACCGCCTCTTTCACTGAGAAGTATGGGGGCTTCACCTCTACCAGGATACCTTGCTGTTCTAGTGATTGACCAACCATACAGCGGGCTGCAATCTTAGCCAACTGCAAGCCGGTCGCTTTAGAAACAAAAGGCACAGTACGAGAAGCGCGTGGATTGACTTCTAATACATAGATAACATCCTTGCCATCCACATTTTGAATCGCAAACTGGACATTCATCAAACCAATTACATTAAGGCCTTTAGCCATTGCTGCAGTTTGACGTTTGATTTCTTCAACGGTAGAGTCAGATAAAGAATATGGCGGCAATGAACATGCTGAGTCGCCTGAGTGAACGCCGGCTTGCTCGATATGCTCCATCACACCACCAATAAATACTTTGCTGCCATCGCTAATGCAATCCACATCACACTCAATAGCATCATTAAGGAAGCGATCTAACAGCACCGGTGAATCATGTGAAACCTTCACTGCTTCACGCATATAGCGCTCTAAGTCGCGTCCATCATGCACAATTTCCATTGCACGACCACCCAATACATAGGAAGGACGAACGACTAATGGATAACCAATTTCTTCAGCAAGAACAAGAGCATCTTCTTCAGTTCGAGCAGTCCGGTTCGGTGGTTGACGTAAACCCAGGTCTTGCAATAGTTTCTGGAAGCGCTCGCGGTCTTCTGCGGCATCAATCATGTCTGGTGAGGTACCAATAATCGGTACGCCATTACGCTCTAGATCTAGGGCCAATTTTAAAGGGGTTTGACCACCATACTGAACGATCACTCCCTTTGGCTTCTCTTTAGCCACGATTTCTAAGACATCCTCTAGAGTCAAGGGCTCAAAGTACAAGCGATCAGACGTATCGTAGTCAGTTGAAACGGTCTCGGGGTTGCAGTTCACCATAATGGTTTCATAACCGTCATCACGCATCGCTAGAGCAGCATGTACACAACAGTAATCGAACTCAATACCTTGGCCAATTCGGTTCGGGCCACCGCCCAAAACCATGATCTTGTCTTTATTAGTCGGGTTTGATTCACACTCACCATGCTCAGCTTCGTATGTGGAATACAAGTAAGCGGTATTAGTAGAGAACTCAGCGGCGCAGGTGTCCACCCGTTTGTAGACCGGAACTACTTTGAGACGATGGCGCGCGGCACGCACTGATGAAGCATCTGTGCCTAGTAATTTGGCTAAGCGGCGATCTGAAAAACCTTTTTGTTTAATAAAGCGTAATTCTTGAGCTGAAAGACTGTCGATTTTGCGTAACTTGATTTCTGCTTCAATCGTAATCAGTTCTTCAATTTGCTCCAGGAACCAAGGATCAACCTTCGTTTCACTATAGATCTCATCCAATCCCATGCCCATCCTGAAGGCATCAGCCAGATACCAGATGCGGTCTGGTCCAGGCTCATTGATCTCTTGGATGATGTCATCTAAATCAGTAGAAAATTCATCTAAGCCATCAACACCCACTTCAAGACCGCGTAACGCTTTTTGGAAAGACTCCTGGAAGGTCCGGCCAATCGCCATCACCTCGCCCACCGATTTCATCTGCGTTGTTAGACGTGAATCAGCTTGTGGGAATTTCTCAAAAGCAAAACGGGGAATCTTCGTAACGACGTAGTCAATAGAAGGTTCAAAAGAAGCTGGAGTGGCACCACCAGTAATGTCATTCTTGAGTTCATCCAAGGTATAACCAACTGCTAACTTAGCTGCGATCTTCGCAATCGGAAAGCCAGTGGCTTTGGAAGCTAGCGCTGATGAGCGAGATACCCGGGGGTTCATCTCAATCACAATCATGCGCCCATCTACTGGGTTGATTGAGAACTGTACGTTAGATCCGCCGGTATCAACGCCGATTTCACGCAGAACCGCAATCGAAGCATTACGCATGATTTGATATTCTTTATCAGTCAGCGTTTGCGCAGGGGCTACAGTAATCGAGTCACCAGTATGAACACCCATCGGATCTAAGTTTTCGATCGAGCAAACGATGATGCAGTTGTCATTGCGATCGCGCACGACTTCCATCTCAAATTCTTTCCAACCTAAAAGAGATTCTTCGATCAAGAGTTCACGGGTTGGCGATAAATCGAGACCCCGTTTGCAGATTTCCTCAAACTCTTCACGGTTGTATGCAATACCGCCACCAGATCCACCCATGGTGAAAGAAGGACGAATTACCACTGGAAAACCGTCGCTACCAGTCTCTCCTTGAATGCGCTGCTGAACTTCAAGCGCTTCATCCAATGAATGCGCAATACCTGATTTAGCTGATCCCAGACCAATTTTGGTCATCGCTTCTTTAAATTTCTGGCGATCTTCGGCTTTATCAATCGCCTCTGGTGATGCGCCAATCAGTTCACAACCGTATTTTTCTAGTACACCATGACGATGCAGATCTAAAGCGCAATTCAAGGCAGTTTGACCACCCATGGTTGGCAAAATCGCATCCGGTTTTTCAGTAGCGATAATCCGCTCTACGACTTCCCAAGTAATCGGCTCAATGTAAGTTACATCTGCCATTTCTGGGTCGGTCATGATGGTTGCTGGATTGCTATTGACCAGAATGACTTTATAACCTTCATCCCTCAGGGCTTTGCAAGCTTGCGCTCCAGAATAGTCAAACTCACAGGCCTGTCCAATCACAATGGGACCTGCACCAATAATCAGGATGCTCTGAATGTCGCTACGTTTAGGCATTATTTGCCTCCCTTATTGCTAGCATTCATGAGCTCCACAAAACGATCAAATAAATAGGCAATGTCATGAGGACCCGGTGAAGCCTCGGGATGCCCTTGGAAACAGAGCGCTGGCTTATCTTTCCAAGCCAATCCTTGCAATGATCCATCGAACAGAGAAACATGCGTTATGCGCAAGTTGTCTGGCAAAGTATTTGCATCAACAGCAAAGCCGTGATTCTGAGAAGTAATTGCTACCCGTCCAGTATCTAAGTCTTTCACTGGATGGTTTGCGCCATGATGACCAAACTTCATCTTCAATGTTTTAGCTCCTGCGGCAAGACCCATGATTTGGTGACCTAAACAAATCCCAAATGTGGGAATTCCTTTTTCGATAATTTCTTTTGCAGCAGCAATTGCGTAATCACACGGCTCAGGATCGCCAGGACCATTCGAGAAAAACACACCGTCTGGATTCATTGCTAAAACTTCAGTGGCGCTAGTTTGTGCAGGAACGATGGTGAGCTCACAACCGCGCTCAGTAAGCATGCGCAAAATATTGCGTTTCACACCAAAGTCAAAGGCAACCACTTTATGGATTGGCTTGCTGGTATCCAAAGTTCGGTACGCTGGCTTGTCATCAGGGCCATGTAACTCCCATTCTGCTTCACGCCATGGGTAGGATTTCTGGGTAGTGACTACTTTTGCTAGATCTAGGCCAGCCATCCCTGGGAATGCTTTAGCAAGCTCAAGTGCTTTTTTGCCTAATACTTCAGAGTCATCACCGGCTTTTCCAGCAACGATTGCCCCTGATTGAGCGCCCTTATCTCGAAGGATACGGGTTAATTTGCGGGTATCGATACCAGCAATACCAAGTACACCTGCTGTTCTTAGGTAATGATCTAAAGTCCCCTCTGAGCGGAAATTGGATACCCGCTTAGGCAAATCTTTAACAACTAAGCCAGCAGCATGAATTTGATCGGACTCAGCGTCCTGCGCGTTAACGCCAACATTACCGATATGAGGATAGGTTAAGGTAACTATCTGACGTGAATAACTTGGATCAGTAATGATCTCTTGGTATCCAGTTAATGCCGTATTAAAGACAACTTCGCCGGTAGTTTCGCCAGGGGCGCCAATACTAAAACCAGGAAATAATGTGCCGTCAGCTAGAGCCAACACGGCGGGGGGAAAAGAAGGAAGCAAGGGTGACAAACCATCTCCAGTCCCTGCTCCATCCGACGCTCAAAACCCCCAAAAATACCAACCCGGGGCTTCTTTATGCGGGAGGTGAGTGTCTTTAAGCGCTAGGGTATTTATTAAGTTTCGAACCCTGCAATCATACCATTTTTACGCGTAAACCCTTGAATGCCTAGCCTTAAGAGTCTTGTAAGGAAATTCCCCCTCTAGCCGCAGGTCAGAGGGGGTGTATTTAGGCTAGCCTTGAGCGATTTAAGCCTTGACGCTTTGCTCAATAATGCTCTTAATTTGAGCTAAAACAGTCTGGTCTTCCATGGTGCTGATATCACCAGGGTCACGACCTTCAGCCACCGCTTGCAATGCACGGCGAACGATCTTGCCAGAACGGGTCTTCGGTAGCGCTGTTACCACATACACGCGACCAGGACGGGCAATAGCACCCAAGGTGGTGTCAACGGTCTTCATGCACTCAGTTTCTAAGGTAGCTGTATTAGACGCATCCTTAGGAATGACAAAGGCAATTGCAGCCTGACCCTTCAGCTTGTCTTCAATACCAACGACAGCGACTTCAGAGACATTAGGGTGACTAGAGATACTCTCTTCGATCTCACGTGTTCCCAAACGGTGTCCTGCGACGTTAATCACGTCATCAGTACGACCCAAGATAAAGAAGTAACCATCTTTGTCTTTGATTCCCCAGTCAAATGTGGAGTAAATCAACTTACCCGGAATAGTTTCCCAATAAGTGCTGACAAAGCGTTTGTCATCACCCCAAACGGTTTGCATACAACCTGGAGGCAATGGACCTTCGATGGCAATCACCCCTTTTTGATCTGGACCCAACTCCTCAGAAGTGGCGTCATCCAATAACTTCATGTTGTAACCAAAGGATGGCACGCCAGGCGATCCAAACTTATGTGGCATGACTTCAATACCACGTTGAATTGCCAACATCGGCCAACCGGTTTCTGTCTGCCAATAGTTATCCACAATCGGCTTCTTAATCGCATCGTGAATCCAACTTGCGGTTGGTTCATCTAATGGCTCGCCTGCTAAGAATAAAGCGCGCAAAGAAGAAAGATCATATTTAGTCAAGAAAGCAGGATCTTGTTTTTTGAGAACCCGAACTGCAGTTGGTGCTGAGAACATAACGGACACTTTGTACTTCTCAACTAGTTCCCACCATATGCCAGCATCAGGGCGTAATGGCGTACCTTCGTACATGATGGTGGCCATGCCATTGAGCAAGGGCGCATAAATAATATAACTGTGTCCTACTACCCAGCCAATATCAGAGGTAGTAAACATTGTTTCGCCGGGTTTGCCACAAAATATGTGGTTCATGCTTGCCATCAATGCGACTGCATAACCACCAGTGTCGCGTTGCACACCCTTGGGCTTACCAGTTGTACCAGAGGTATACAGAATGTAGGAGGGATGGGTTGCATCCACCCATTCAATTGGAACGATATCGTTCAAATGCTGTTGACGTTCGGTTGCATAATCTAAGTCACGACCAGCAACTGTGGTGAACTCTGTAAGTCCGCGATTGACGATCAATACTTTTTCAGGTTTGTAATCAGCCAGTGTGATTGCTTCATCAAGGAGTGGCTTGTATGGCACTGCTTTACCACCGCGTGCGCCCGCTTCTGCGGTCACAATCATTTTCGGTTTCGCATCATCAATGCGAGATGCGAGACTATGAGAAGCAAAGCCGCCAAAAACAACTGAATGGATTGCGCCAATCCGAGCACAAGCCAGCATTGCGAAACTGGCTTCCGCAATCATTGGCATATAGATTAGAACCCGATCACCCTTTTGAATGCCATTAGCCTTATAAATAGCAGCCATACGATTGACTTCTTCGTAGAGCTCTTTGTAGGTATAGGCTTTTTCTATATTGGTTTCCGTAGAAACGGCAACTAAGGCAATTTGATCTGGTCGTTCTTTTGCATGACGATCAACTGCGTTGTAACAAAGGTTTGTAAGGCCGCCTTCAAACCACTTTGCAAATGGAGGATTGTCGTAATTCAGAACGGTATCGAATGGCTTTTCCCAGTGGATTAACTTTGCCTGCTCACCCCAGAAACCATCTGGATCTTTAATTGAGTGTTCGTGATGTGCTTTATAGGACATGGATCAACCTAATTTTGTATATAAAAAAGTGACTGAAATTACTGTTTGTTGCTACTCCCTTTAACGCTAGGACTAGCTGAATTACCATTTTTCGCAGATTTTGCAAGCCCTGTCGATGCGGATTTATGCTGAGATGCAGCATTTTTTGATGAAGAATTACCCTTAGATGTGCCTTTTTCAGCGGATTTTGTACTTTTGGGCACCACGCATTTGGCAGCCTTCTGCCCTTTTACAGGTTTAGCGCACTTAGGCGCTGGTGGCGCTGGCTTCTCTAGACTTAAGCTCGCATTTTCAGCCATTGCAGTGGAGACATCACCTGGGCGTCGGCTCGTTTTCGGGATGAGTACTGTGGAACCTGCTTTAATTCGCATCCCCTTGGGAATGCCATTAATAGTTCTCAACATATCTGCATCAACGCCTAAAGTTTTAGACACCTGATCAACGCTTTCAGTTTTACTTACTTGCACGGCAGTCCAAGACGAAAGCGGCTTGCTGTAATTCTTGAGGTTGGTCTGAAAGATCTCAGCATGAGCAAACGGCAAGAGGATCTGTTGATTGGCATTGCTCAAAATGACTGGCTTATTAAATGAAGGATTCAGGCTATGAAATTCCTCTGTTGGGATTTCAGCTAACTGAATCACGAGATCAACGTCGATATCACTACCCACATCTACCGCTACGAAATAAGGATGGTTTTCAAGATCGGGTAAGACGATCCCATATGCTTTAGGATCCAAAACAATTTGACGGTAAGCCATGAGTTTAGGTACGTAATTGCGCGTCTCACGAGGCATCGTCAGACTCTCGTAGTCCGTAGGTAAACCTGCCGCCAAATTCCGCTTCTGCGCTTTTAATATATTGCCGGCACCCCAGTTATAGGCTGCCAATGCCAGCTCCCAGCTACCGAACTGCTTATTGAGTCGTTGTAAATAGTCTAAAGCGGCATCAGTAGATTGCAATACGTCGCGACGCTCATCACGAAAGACATTTTGCGTTAAGCGAAAGTCTTTACCAGTCGCAGGCATAAACTGCCATAAGCCCACAGCCTTTGCGCTTGACTTAGCATTAGTAACAAACGCACTTTCCACAAAAGGAAGCAGTGCAATTTCAGTTGGCATATTCCGGGCATTGACTTCTTGCACGATGTAAAAGAGATAACGCGATGAACGGGTCATGGAACGATTGACGTAGTCTGGCCTAGCACTTAACCAGCGAACTTGTTCTATTTCCAAAGGACTATCCAGGGGCTCCATCTGAAAGCCATCGCGTATCCGAATCCATAAATTATCAGACGGTGCATAGACCTTGCTAACAGATTGGCTCTGCAGATTCACGCGGGTCACTTTAGATGATCGTGCATTGGCTTTGGTAGGTGTATCCGATGACCAATCGGTACTGGCGCATCCTGAAAGTAAGGCGGCAAATAGGACTGCCGCATAAAACAAACGCATTAGAAGCGATCTTTCCAGGCTCGAATCACTGCCAAAACATGGGCAGGTGTTGGTAGCTCTTGCTGCCCTGATATCTCCTTGGCTGCAGAAATAAGCTCTGCTTGATCGCAGCGCATAAAGGGGTTTACCTGAAGCTCTTGACCAATGGTTGTTGGTAAGGTGGGTAATCCTTGCGTACGTAGCGCTTGCGCCTTCTCAGCCCAAGCAAGTAAATTAAGATTGTTAGGTTCAACCGCTAAAGCAAATCGAATATTGGATAAGGTGTACTCATGGGTGCAATACACCAAGGTATTTTTAGGCAATCCCGCAAACTTTGCCAAAGACTGTGTCATTTGAGTTGGAGTTCCTTCAAATAAACGACCGCAACCTGAAGCAAATAAAGTGTCGCCACAAAAGAGTAAGGGCTCAACAACATCGGCTTGCATATTGGCAAAGTAAGCAATATGACTCAAGGTATGGCCTGGAACTTCAAAGACTTTGAAACTGATGCGAGGTGCAGCGATTTCAATCTTGTCACCCTCCATAGCGACTATCGTGCGTCCAGGAATATCTGCTCCCGCCGGACCATATACTGGAATATCTGCCCCAAATTGATTCAGTAAGTTCAAAATTCCACCAGTATGATCAGCGTGGTGGTGGGTAATCAGGATGCCCTTGAGGGTCAAATTACTCTGCAGAAGGTAGTCCTGAACCGGGGCAGAATCCCCTGGATCAACCACTAATGCAGACTTCCCATCGTGGATGCACCAGATGTAGTTGTCATCAAAGGCCGGTATGGGCCAAACTTGCAATAAAGTATTCTTATCCATAAGACGATGATACCAACCCCACCCATCCCTTCCCAGAAGCCTGCACCCCCATGGAGCTCATGGGAAAAATGGCTCCAGTCACCCCCAGGACGCTATGTTCTAGGTTGGGAGCAAAAATGCTTTGACCAAATCGTCGTTGATGTATTTGGTTTCAATGCGGTCCAAATTGGGCTGCCACAAATAAATACCCTCAGCGAAAACCGCATGCCAATGCAGGCGCTTCTCATTAACTCTCAAGACAGCCTCGATTACGCGTCTAAATATCATTGGCATTTAATTGAAGGAAGTTCTTCTGAATTGCCGTTTGCTAATGAGAGTTTAGATTTAGTAGTGCTGCCACATGTTCTGGAATTTGCTGCAGACCCACATCAAATTTTGCGTGAGGTTGATCGCGTTTTACGACCAGAGGGTCGTTTAATTATTTCGGGATTCAATCCAGCAAGTCTGTGGGGTGCAAGACAATATTTAAGTCGATTAATTGGGAACCCTTATCTTCCGCGTGATGGACAATTTATTAGCCTCATTCGAGTAAAAGATTGGCTGCAATTGCTCAATTTTTCCCTGGATCGGGGTCACTTTGGTTGTTATAAATTTCCCCTGCAAGGCTCATCAACTATGCATCGCATGGATTTTCTCGAACGTATGGGGAATCGCTGGTGGCCTATTTTTGGTGCCGTGTTTGTTGTCTCGGCCATTAAGCGACACCAAGGTGTCCGCTTGATTGGTCACATTGCACCAGTCCGTGTACCAGCCATTCAACAATTAAGCCCTGCTGCCGAACGTAGCAAACTGAAAGAAATTCAGGACACCATAAATTAAGATCATGTCTCACTCACACAAAACTTCCAACACCCCTCATATCGTGATCTATACCGATGGCTCATGCAAAGGAAATCCAGGCCCAGGTGGTTGGGGTGCTGTTCTGCGTTCAGGAGGACATGAAAAACACATTCATGGCGGAGAAAAGCTCACAACCAATAACAGGATGGAAATCAGCGCCGTTATTTTTGCCTTACGGGCTCTGAAACAAAGAAGTAGCGTTGAACTCTGGACCGACTCACAATATGTCCAAAAAGGGGTTACAGAATGGTTGGAAGGTTGGAAAAAACGGGGGTGGAAGACTGCCAGCAAAGACCCTGTTAAAAATGCTGACCTGTGGCAAGAATTAGACGCCCTACTGCCAGATCATGTGATCTCTTGGCATTGGGTCAGGGGTCATAACGGCCATCCCGGTAACGAACTGGCTGATCAGTTAGCAAATAAGGGCGTTGAAGAGTTTTTACCTTAAGGCGAATGGTTGGTCTGATGCACCGTTTTACCGGTCTTGTGAGAGAATGGGCAAGGTCAAAAAAGCACCAAAACAGCGTTTAAACCCTATAAAACCTAGAAAACGAGACTGTGTCAAAAATAGAATCTTCTCTCGATGAGTTGTTTGCCAAGTTAGTGCAAATCAAAAATACTGGCAAAGCCCGCCTCTGTGGTGTATGGCAACAATCGCAACCCCAGATCAGTAAACTCAAGTCACTGGATCTTGTGACTGTTAAAGCATTTGTTCTGAAATTTAAATGGCGCATTCTCTTGGTGCTCATCGTGCTGTATGCAGGATCTAAAGCATATGACTACTTTTTTCCAGCGGGAGATAAGGCCAATGCACCAGTTACCATTACTTCAATAGTTGTAGAGAAAAAAGATGTCCCCCTCATTATTGAGGCGACCGGCACTATAGTTTCAGCCAGCATTGTCGATATTCGTCCGATGGTGACTAACACCGTAGCAAAGATTGAAGTGAAAGATGGTCAAGAAGTCAAGGCAGGCGACCTGCTCTTTACACTCGATGATCGCAATGACAAGGCCAATTACGAGAAACTCAAAGCATTGGCTGATGATGCTCAAAAGCAATACTTACGCGCTAAAGAATTGGTAGCTAAAAACTTCATTTCAAAAGCGGGATTAGAAACCTCATTGGCCAATGCCAAATCAGCCCAGGCAGCAGCCCGCGCAGCCGAGGTCCAACTCTCTTTCGACTATATCCGCTCACCAATCGATGGTCGTGCCGGTATTGTGAATGTGTTCCCCGGCTCTTTAGTGCAGGCAAGCAATATTGTTTCTACCTCCACCAACTCAACAGCCACTTCAAGCGTTGGGTCTATGGTTACCATCACCCAGCTCAATCCGATCAATGTCCAATTTGTGATTCCCGAAAAAGATATTCCGGTGATGCTTGAGAACCAACTAGATGGCGAGGCAATGTCCGTAAACGTCACCGTAGGTGAAAGCGGTAAAAAAACTTACGAAGGTAAAGTGATTGTGATTGACAACCAAGTTGATCCTTCCATTGCGGCTGTTCGTGTGAAAGCGCAGATCCCAAATACGGACAAAACGCTGTTGCCTGGTCAGTTCGCTCGCGTTTCACTCATTGCCAGTACCTTAAAAGACGCATTAGCCATTCCTTCCCAGGCGGTTGTAATTAATCCCCGTGGAAAACTGGTCTACGTGATTGATAAGGATGGCAAAGCGGTATCCAAGCCGATTAAAGTAGTTTATGAATACCAAGGTTTAACAGTAGTGACTGGTATTGAAGCTGGCGATAGAGTGGTTGTGGAAGGTAAGCAAAACTTACGTCCTGGCAGCAAGATTCGTGAATCTAAGAATCAAACTCCACCACCAACTTCGCCAACACCTGCTAGCGCTCCCGTAACCCCTAGCCCGACAGAGAAGAAATGACGCT
>Ga0194047_10000133_pt1 | contig 51876 bp, 49 predicted proteins | sample JunL225m_MetaG_2_FD_160070 | JGI IMG/M metagenome (GOLD analysis project Ga0194047, IMG submission 160070) | Anoxic zone freshwater microbial communities from boreal shield lake in IISD Experimental Lakes Area, Ontario, Canada - Jun2016-L221-5m | ecosystem: Environmental > Aquatic > Freshwater... | reverse complement strand
AAACATAATTGGTTCTACTATTACGGAAAACATATACTCTCTTGCTGCTCCCAATCCACCAAATGAACTACCAGCATCAAAAGCTGCTATAGCAATTAAAAAAGTGAAGAATGCTAATAGGTATATAATTCCCATAATGTCTAATATTCCATCCATGTATGAATTTGTCGTGGTCGATACTATAGTTATTGCGGGAATGAAAAAAGATATTGTTACTACTATTGCAACTAGTAAGTAAGGCACTGTTAAAAATACCCAAGAAGTATTTTTTGGCACGACAGAATCTTTTCGTACTAATTTATATAGTTCAACGTACGGCTGATAAATTGGAGATCCTACCCTACTCTGCATACGAGCTTTTATCTTCCTAATATAACCAATAACAAGTGGTGAAATACTTATTATAAGTATGGATTGTAAAATTATTAAAATTATCTGTAACATAATTAATTTATTACTATTAATAAAATGATTATCAAGGTCACTAAGATATAAATAAGATAAGTATTAACCATGCCGGTTTGAACTTTCTTAACCGTATTACCTAATCTAAGTATAAAATTAGATAATGGGTGGTATAAATATTTTTCATATACCTTTAGATATTTGTCATGATAAAAAATCTTATTTGGCAAATAATGAAAGAACTTATATTTCTTTTCATCTTCAACTTCTCTACTTTTACGAGGAAAGTAAAAACTAGCAAATGTCATTCTAATGTTATCTGAAAAAGCTACTGATGAATACTGCATTCTTGGATTCACATCTCTACCGCAATCCCATGTTAAATATTTTTTAATACGTGTTTTCCACAATCCAGTAACTAATATTACTAATATAACGGCACTCAATAAAATTATAAATATAAACATGTTTGACAAATTTGCTTGATGAATAGGTACACTAATACTATTAGAACCTGCAAATAATGAAGATTCCTCACTTGATACAGAAGGAAATAACTGAGAATTTAAAAAATAGACAACATAATTTGCAAATACACCAAGAAAAGTAACAGTTATTGCAGATATTATTAAACTAACATATATGCTTGTCCCAACATGCTTTTTGTGTTCTTCAATATTTTTATTTTCTCTATTTACTCCCAAAAAACCAACACCTATTGCTTTGACAAATGCAGCTGCAGTAAATGCCCCTGTTACTATTAATGCTGCAGCAGAAGTTAATAATAATAACTTAGTAGCAATATCCGTTGATGGTGCATTAATAATACCTCCTATCATCGATTGAAGTCCTAACCATTCACTAGCAAAGCCATTAAAAGGTGGAATTGCTGAAATAGATAATGTAAATATGACAAATAGTATTGAAAATAAAGGCATTGCCTTCGCTATTCCGCCTAAATAATCTAGTTTTCTAGTACCAAACACATTATTAATTACGCCAGTGGTTTGGAACAAAGCTGATTTATATACGGAGTGATTGATAATATGGAAGATCATTACCAGAAACATAATAATTGTTAATTGACGAGCACCAGTAAAGGATTGAACGAAAGATGCATTGTCATAATATTGCTGAGATAATGAAACAAAGAACATAACCAAGCCCAAAAACAAAGTTATTATCCCCACATTATCTATGCTTGAATATGCAATTAATTTCTTTATATCTGTCATAACCAAAGCATACATAGATCCGAAAACGGCAGTTACAACACCCAAAATTATTAAAATAATTCCAATCCATGGTGTGTTGACGGGTATGAAAAATAGAAAGAATTCAATCATTGCAAATAAAGCAATCTTCAACATTACTCCAGATATAATTGCGGAGGCATGAGAAGGAGCTGCAGGATGTGCTTCTGGAAGCCAAATATGAAAAGGGATCAAACCCGCTTTGGCACCGAACCCTATTATCAATAATATCGAGGCTATAATTTTAATAGTTTCATTAGCTTGGAAGAATTGTCCAAAATATTGAGAACCTGCACTTTGCGATAACAGTAGAAAAGCGGCCATGATAAAGAGAAAACCGATCTGAGTGAACATGAGATATAGAAGTCCCGCCTTTACATTTTTTTCTTTATTATTTTCAAAAATTATAATCATAAATGATGTAATAGACATCATTTCCCAGAAGAATAAAAAAGGATATACAGATTGAGATAGAACAACTGCAATCATTGAGAGAATAAAACTATTCAAACTCAACGATAGTAGACCTGGTTTATATTTGCCAAAATAGTGCTTAACATAACTGTAGCCAAAAAGTACACTTGTTATAGTAACAAAAAACAATATTGATAAAAATATTGCGCTAATTTTATTTATAGAAAAAACAATTTCGAAGTTACCAAATATTGTAAAATTATTTAGCAATGAAGCCTCACCATTGAAAAAGAAAACTAATGAGTATATAAGTCCAAAAGTTGCCCCAGAAATAGTTAGTATAGTAGTGATTAAATGAGAAATACGTTGATATGCATTTGGAAGCAAACTAACTATTCCAGATGAAATAAACAGTATTAGAGAAAAAGTTAAAAAATTGTTAATTATAAACTCTATCATTTTCCTTTTTTAACATTTACAGTTGATAAAATAGCATTGATAATATCTGTAGGAGATGGAGGCGAACCTTTGATATAACAATCAACAGGAACTACGGAATCCACGCCACCAACAACGGCATAGCTATCTTTGAATATTCCACCATCGATAGCCTCATCCCCGACTGCAATAACAATCTTTGGATCTGGTGCATTCATATAACTTCGAATCAAGGCTTCTTTCATATTTCTGGTCACAGGACCAGTAACGAGTAATACATCAGCATGTTTAGGCGAAGCCACAAAATGTATACCAAATCTTTCACAATCATAGATCGGATTAGAAATAGCTAGTATTTCTGCCTCCTCTACATTGCTCGATCCGGCATCGACCTCTCTCACAGCAATTGACCTTCGCAATACATTGAAACCTTCTCTAGATTCAATATCTTTACCAAAGGTGAAGTTCGTAGAGTTAACAAGCTTTTTCTGTGTTACCACACCAAGCTTAAAAATTTTTTTAAACAATCGAAAAGGCATAAACTTAAAAAAAATGTATTTTGGGTATCATCCAAGCAGGTATTTTATAACTGCATAAACATCTTGTCAAACAATAGTAACAAATTGAGAAAATTAAGTAAAATTAGTTGTATTTACTAGCCATATTTACCAAAGCAGCACTAATCGACGTATCATATTCAGATCTACGGCGAACAGATCCAATACTCTCTAACATCTTATTAATTTCGCCTTTTAAAGGTGTAGCACTAACATAGCTACTATTTACATGTAATAAATTAATTCCTTTTCTAGCCACAACGCCATGAAGTTCATTATGATGCTCACTTTTTGCTAAATCAAGTAATAAACCGAAACCAATATTTAAATATGCTTTTAAAAATTCGCTCTTTCTATTGTCGTTGAATCTAATACCTGAAAAAAATGTATCGATTGCATCAACTGGAATAGAAAACATAAATGGTAAACGCCCTGTTTTTTGGTATAACCCTATTTTATCAGTTATATTTATTCCAGAATCGCCCCAATTAATAATAAATAAGTCAGAGACTTGTTTTCCTTTTCTTCTAAAAACAGGAGCAAGGTTTTTACCTGTCCGGTTGACTTCATTCATAAAATGATTTACAGCCATATTTAAAGTAGCAGAATATGCAGTTGCACCACCACAATAATGATGATGTTTTAGTGTATACTTTTCATTTGAATTATGAGATAACCAATCATAATCGGGAAGTCCTGAATCACAGCAAACTACGTTTCGATCACGAAAAAAGTTACAAATATCAATCAGACTAGAAAGAGAATATTCTTCACCTCCAATTGAAAAAGATTCTCTTTTGTTTTGACCTCGGTTATTTCCATTTACTCTAGCTTCTAATTTATTAACAAAATAGGTAAAGGTTGAGCCACCAGGAAAATAAAGATGGTTTTGCATTGAATATTCAAGTCTTTTTTCAGCCTCAACTGAGTTAAATTGAGTTTCATCAGGATGGATTTTATTTGCACCAAGCTCAATAGTTTGGACTGTACCTAACAATTTAAACATAAAAAGAAAAATAGAAAAATACGCACAATCGTTATTTTACTCCTACGATGCGCAATATTCAATATCCTCGATATATACTATGCCTTATTTAAATAGCTGGCGATTTTATCAGGTTCGCTCCATTTTATTCGCTTGGGAAAGATGTATATATCACTTTTATTATTTGGCAAAATTATTACAAATTTATCATGAAAAAAGCCCTTTTTATATTGTTTTAACTGGACTTGATTAAAGATATAAATATTACATTCGATAGGCTCATATTGATAATCCAAAGATACTAAGAATATACGAAAATTACTCGCCGTAATTATATATCCGACATTATTATCGTGGTTTATAGCGTCTGGAATTAACGATTTCCAAAAAGTATCTTGTTGTTCGGCGTAGCCGATAGCGGATAAAGACTCATTCACCAGCCTATTTTTCGATAATATATTCATTATCAGTCTGGAAAAAGTTTCTTTGTATTCTATTCGCAATTGTCTTATAAACGTCATGTTTAGGCAATTACAGAGGTAATGTGGATTATTATCACACAACTTACAAATAAATCAATATATGAAATATAATTTATATCAATTAGACAAAGTGTTTTTTATCTCGATACATCAATAACTTCATTTAGCTCAGGATCACAACTCACAACTTCTATTCGTCCGGCATCATTTTTCTTTACAGCAAAATATGTCTTACTAGCAGTCCCTTTGGGAGAAAACGGCATGAACGCCATATATTTTGGAACTAATGAAGACGAAATATCTAGACAAGAAGTTTGTGTAGTATTTGTCGCAGGAACTGTATATGCACCAGATACACTTTTTACTTGAGAAGAAAGATTAGAATTTATTGTAGTAAAATCAGCCTTATATTGGAAATATCTTCCTGACAATGAACTAAAATTAAATGTTGGCGGAGTTGATCCACTATTATTTATTTCTGAATAATATGTTGAAGAAGTTCCATCAGGACCGATAAATGATTTGCCAGTACATGCAGAATCACTACAAGAACGGACCTGAAAGTTCAAATCTGTTGAACCTCTAGCATATCTATCAGCAATTTCTGTAGCAGATAACGCCCTAGAATAAATAGCCACTTCATCTATATTTCCATTAAAGTATCTTCCAGATTCTCCCCATTGTGAAATATAAAGCGGTGATGAATTAGGAATAATAGTTCCTGTTAAAGTTGTGTAAGATTCTTGAACACCATTCACATACATTCGTAAATATGAGCCATCATAAACTCCAACAACATAATACCAGACACCCATTTGTGGAGCCGTCGTACTCCATATCCACCTTCCACTGCCAGGAGAACTTGTTGTAGGAACGGCTATTTCAAACAATGTATTCGTACTATTATGTTGCAAACGATACCCATTATCTGCATTAGTATTCACTATTGAAGCCCATTGTAAACCTGTTGATGGCACTATATTCCATTTCAGCCAAGCTTCAATTGTAATCTGATTTGTTGGGAAGAAATCTGATGAATACGGAACCGTAATTCGTCCACTAGAACCATTAAAAAGTAAGGATGAGTTATAAATACCATTACTTTTATATGTGATTCCTCCGGCAGCAGTACCGTTATGACCTTTACCACTATAATCTGTAATATTTCCCGAAGCCTCATCCATATGCATAAGTAAAACATTTGATGTCATATTGGCATTTCCTGATGCATAACCACTTTCTGATTGAGCATTATTTGGAAGTTGTTTTTTTACAGGCTTAGCTGGAGACCATGAAAAATTAGACCAAGAAACAGGAGCACCAGCATCAAATATTCTAGAAGTATATGATCCAGCACCAGCTGTTTTGCCTACATTCGTCATCTCCAATACATTACTTCCAGTATTCCACTGCATATGAAAAAAAGATCCTAATTGAAAATTTGCTTGATTACTATCCGAAATAGTACCGTTACTACTAGATCCTCCTGAGCCACCACCACAAACAATATTACAATTAGTTGTATCTGTGCCCAACATTCTAAGTGAATTATCTACACCTAATGGTAAAACTCCGTTGTTATCTACTTTATACTGCCATAATGCATCCAGAACAGATTTTGCGTCATTTCTTCTTTCGGAATTACGCATTTCTGCAAACCATTTCACAGGATTCAAAGCAACTATAACTATAACAGAAAGTATAGCCAATAAACTAACTATTAATAATATTTCAATAAGTGTAAAAGCTTTTCTTTTGAACTTCATTAAGAATCCAAATAAGTATTATGATCCATAATCAATATACAAAATTTGATATTGATTGTCATTATTTTTTTATTTAGTTATATAATTTACAAATTAATTAAATCTATATGGCTATAAGATAAAGTATTCAAATTGGAGATCCTAGGTTAAAGGCTGAGAATATAGTTATTGCTGATTTCGAATTGAAAAAAGTTAGTGATGTAATCCAAGATTTGAAAGATAACGATTAAGGAATATCGGGATCTGGACTAAATAAAGAGAATAAGAGGCTATATGGATTCCTGCCTTCGCAGGAATGACAGATCCGACTGGAGGATGGGATGACATAGAATTGAGAAGGATGTCATTTCGAACGTTAGTGAGAAATCTCGTGTTTTATTCCAACGAGATCCCTCTCCTCTTACGCTAAAGCTACAGAGGATTCGGGATGACATCGAAAAGAATAAGAGGCTACATGGATGCCGCTAAGCGGCATGAAAAGAAATTAATTCTTAACTGCCTATTCCCCCACTTCTTCCAACACAATCACATTATAACCAGCGATCCAGCTGAATTTTATAGTTTTATTTTCTGAGACATCAATATATTCAGGAAATAATGTCCTTCCAGAGCCGCAATATTTAAACTCATCCGAGTTAAAAATAATTTTATATCCTTTGGGTAATATTTCATCTTTATCATAAACAGAAAATTCGTATTCCGGCAGCATATCACTGCTTAAATTTATAAATATAATATGTTTATTTCTTTTAAATGTAATAGTTTTATTTTTTTCATCAACATTAATTATTTTTCTATATTTAACATTGCTAGACCAGAAATCTTCTAACTTCATAATTTCATTCACCTTCTTTTTGTAGTTTACAAGGGCAGAATTGGCCTCAACCAATTGCAAATACCACTGAATACTTGAATCATGTTCGAAAGATCCAGTCTGCATTAAGAATGTCTGAAGTAAGTCTAAGGTTCTTCCTTCTAGACCAAATGAAATAACAGCCTCCATAACTTTAATCTTACCAACAGCATGATGATGTAGATGATGATTTTTACAAATTATCGCGTCATATGCATAAGAACCAGTAGCCCTATCTTCTATAATTCCAGATGCGGCATCATGATTATGAAAATCAGCAATACACGCATTTGATTCCCCCCACTCTTTCTCGTCAATGATTTCTTTAATCCTAGACACTTTAATTTTATCGCCACTTTTTATCATATATTCAGTATGAAAAAAGAAAGTCTCTCTCGATGAATTATAGGCTGTTGCGCCAAGATTCATTGGATCTTTATCCAAGGCACCAACAAGTCTTTTCGCATTTTCGCCTGAGAAATAATGGGCTTCAAAATTCACAATTGCATTAGGATAATTTTCATATATTGCTGTGTTTAATTCACGCAAAAAAGTTCTTCCACCTGGTCTTTCTGCACCATCACCATTATCACCGAACCGTAAAATTCCGTCGACATTATCTATTCTGAATCCATCAAAATTATAATTTTTTAAAAAATGTACAGCACTATCTGTCAATAAATTTCTTACATTAGCATCGCTATAATTATATCTCTTTGTCCCCCACGACGTTTCTTCTCCCATAAAATATGATGGAAGATTGCACAAAAAATCAAAAGTTTTATTTACTGTATAATTTTTATACGGTACATGAGAATAAACAGCATCATGCAAAAGTCCAATTCCTTGTACATGAAAGGCATCAATCATTTCAGAAAATTCATCAGGCGTTCCCCAATCCTCATTAATAGCATGAGAAAAAGGTGCCAAGTACCTTACTTTCCAGTCTTTACCATCAACCGATTTTGTCAAAGGGAGAAATTGAATAATGTTGAAATTCAAATTAGAAATAGTATCTATAACTCCAGATTGAGTAATAAATTTATAATATTCAGAAACTTTAACATCACCGCCAAGTTTATTTATATAGTCTGATTTTTCCGCTCTATACCATTTAATAAGCCCTGGCAGGTCAGTTTGAATAATAACATTGGCTTTATTTTTAATTTCCGGTCTAGCATATTTGAATTTATATGCATCACTATGGCTATAATCCCAATAGACACAACCAGCATCATTATTTAATAATACTGCTGATGGATCTCGAATTATTGAACCATCGACTTTAAACAGGTATGAAGTTTTATGATCTAGAGGAATTTGCAGAGTATAAATAGGAAAATTTTCTTCACTAAACTTGTATTTTTCAAGATTATTAAGATCTTTTCCCCAATTATTAAATTCACCAACAAGGTATATTTCTGAATTTTTTTTCGGATTATAAAATTTGAATTGAGCCATTACAGTGAATTAGTGTTACTTATAATATCATAAGATAGATATTGTACGCAGGGGAAAAAAGAAGTTTATGAAAATCATATATTGCACACTGAATAATATCGAAGAAGCACGCTCAATATCTAGAAAATTGCTAGAAGAGAAGCTCTGCAATTGTACAAATTTTTTCCCAATTAACTGTATGTACAACTGGAAAGGTAAAATTGAAGAAGAGCCTGAAGTAGTGTTAATTATTAAAACGCTTGAAGGAAAATTTGAAGAAATTGAAAAAGGAATTAAAGCCTCTATAAGTTATACGAATTTTATTGGCGAGCTAAATGTTGAAAATTTAAATTATGGTTTCACAGATTGGAGAAAGGCGGTAGTTAAATAGTCTTCCTGACGAAAGCTGTAATTTTAAAAATCATACCAGTGAAAGATATCGTTATATTTTTTTGTTTTTAAAAGTTTGCAGGATTGATAAAAAAGATTACTCATTACTACTATTATCCCCACAACATTCACCATTTTTACAACAAGCATCTTTATCATTTGTGCAACAGTCATCTTTGCAGCATTTACCGCCACAGCAGTTACCTTCGGAATTTTGATTATCAGTAATCTTTTGATCATCAGCCGACTTTTTTCGAAAAATTTTATCTAGAATAGACATTGTTATATAAATTAATTAATTTCAGCAAAACAAACGACATAATTATGTCCATATTTTTTAGCACATTTAGGACAAGTTGTGTAATACATATAATATTTTTTCACAGTATTTCCTTTTTCCTGCACATATGTGTCCATCTCTTTCATCCATTTGGGAACTGCACTATAAGGACCATCAAAAACTTTTGTTAAAAATTGCCCTGATATTTTCACATTTTCAGCACCTTCGACTTCTTTTGAAACTGCAAAATAATTCTCCGATTTCCACAGTGTAGGATCGTAAGTAAGAACAACCATGTCCTTAGTTTCTAACTGAGCCTCTGATTTGATAATCTTATCCCACATATTTGTCATCAACTTAGACATTGATGATGGCAAAGGCATATGCAAAAAAGTCCGCATAGAACCTTTGATAAACAATTTATCCGTCCATGTGAATTCTTTATTATCCCATAATGATGGGTTAAATTCTGGACAGCAAACTTCTTCTTTATCCCGCATAATAGTAAAAATTAACTATATATAAACAAGTATAGGACTGAACTTTATAAATAGCAATTTATTCACAATCTTTAATATATTGCTCCAATCTTTTTTTGCAATCGTAAACAGGTTTGAGTGATACTTCTTCAACAAAATTTTCCTTCTGACTGTATCCAAACGGATTATCAAGATCTTTAATAAAATAAATCATATATATCAATATGAAACTTACAAAAGATACAAAAAACATACTTTCATAAAATGGTTCTACTTTCACAAAAATCAAACCGACTACAAGTATAATAGTAATTATTTCAGCAATCGCATACCCAGTACCAAGAAAAGATGTTTCTCTGATAGTATGGATTCTATTTATCATTTTCCTAATTAAATTTTGCTCTTGCTTCAAACGAACAATGAAATTAGCCTGTGTCTGAGTTTCAAAAGATAAGAAAGTATCATTAAAGTCATGCAGTTTATGCATGATAGCCTCAGTTTTTTCCCTCTTATAAAACCAATCGATTAATGATGAGGTAAAAGCTAATAAGTTATTTAAATATGCCTTCGACTCTGCTGTCTTTTTATTTTTATAAATGATAAGTCCCTCATCAGCCATAGTTTCCAAACTTGATGCGAGATCACCTGGTATTTTTTCACTTTCTTTATAATCAACTAACGTACCAGAAATCAAAAAACCAATAAGAAAAATATTTGCAGAAATTATTGCTGTAAATAAAGAATTTAAAGATAAGAATTCAAATCCTAGAAAATGTATTACCAGTTTGATTAAAATTATTAAAACTATAAATGGTAAAGTCTTAACAGCTAGTTTCCATTTGGATTTCAAATTAATTTTTTTCATATTAAAAATAATTAAATATTACCACTTATCCACAGTCATGAAGACAAGTTTTCCTCCTGATTTATAATAATCATTGAGTGTTACTATAATTTTATCAATAGGTTTCACAGCAACTTTGCTCTTTCTTTGACAGCCCTGTACTTCTATAAAAGTATCGGGTGGCAAGACGTATACATAGCCAATACCCTTTTTTTCTATATATTCTCTCCAACTCTCATGAACCTTGGCTGTGACTTCGAAATTTTCATTTTCGTCAGACCAATTTACAGACCAAGTAAATTTTTTGATATCTTCGTGTAAATAAGATCTATCTACCACACCAAATATTATAGCAGTAGTGATATTATCGGTTGCATATATAGCATTATCGATATTGAAGCTATCATCTTCATCTTTGTTATTTGTCTGCCTCGGTTCCAATATTGTAATGTCACCAATATAACTTCCGTGAAAGAGATACCCCTGCTCGAGATAGATATTTAGTTTTTCTAGACTAGTCAATTTTTTCATTATTTAGCCATTATACAAAACAAACCACAGGATTTTACTCATGTGGTTTGTAAATTATACTACTGAAAAAGTAATTATACGATTTCGCTTTGTTCTATATCATTTTGAAGATCTACGATATCAGATTTCACTTCCTTAACTTCCTTTTTTACTCTAAAAGTCTTGGATTCAAGATCAAGAGCCTTTAGAATTTTATCAAGTTTTTCATTAATAATTCTAAACTGTTCTTTGTTGTCATCACTTTTAGGACTTCTATCTTGGCTACTTCTATCCTGATTACGATCTGAATTGCCGCCCTTGTTTTGGAAACAATCATTACAATAAACTGGTTTATCGCCAGAAGGTCTGAAAGGGACTTCACATCTTTCCCCACAACTATCGCATGTAACTGTAAACATTTTCTTATCTTCGAAACGTGATTTGTAAAAGCTATCACCGCCAGAATCTCTGGAATCATTGCCATTACCACGATTTTCGAAACAATCACTACAATAAACAGGTTTACCACCGGATGGTTTGAAAGGTAAATTACATGACTTACCACATTCATCGCATACTGCTCTAAACATCTGTTTATCTTCGTTTCTACCACCATAACTGGAACCACCACCGAAACTATTACCACCGCCGAACGAACGCCCGCCTCTATCGCCGCCTCTGTCGCTACTTCGCCCGCCACCTCTGTTACCGCCTCTACTGAACCCACCTTTGTTAAAATTGCCCATATTTATTTAAAAAATTTAGTTAGACCGCACTAGTATAAACTTTTAGGGGATAAATAACAATTATTTAGACTATTCAATGTATGAAATTAAGCCTTCAAAGTTTTAGAATAGGTTTTTTTGTCTTTTACGAAATCGACTCTTTTTATAACATTAACTATGCATATAGTTCCAAAAACTAAGGGCATCCAACCCAGAAAAACAGCCAACGGTATATCAAATATTTTCACTCCAATAAAGGGCATTTTTATATATTCCCATTCTTTGGAAGGAAGATTAACCAATTCTGTAATAATCGATGCAATAATTGAAGTTAAAAATTTGTAATAAGATTGGACTTCCTCCAAGAAGCCAAGTAATAGAATCTGAAATTAAAATAATTGCTAAAAAAGGAAAAAACATTACATATTCTATTAATATATTCTGACCAGTAATAACAGGATAAAAAGGGACAATTAAACATATTAATCCAATATATAACATTCCTTGTGCAATATTTTTTCCTACTTTTTTTTTGATATTTATATTTATTAAATGTTTATCTGATATTTTATTTCTTAATATTGTTTTTATTAATCTAAATAATTCATACATACCTAGCGTGTACGCGGCATTCATAAACAAAAACATAATTATAAAATCAAAGGATTTATAATCTCTCCAAACCCACATTTTGGAAATATTTACTCCTAATACGAAATCGACAACAAAACAAAAAACAGTAGCCAGCAAAAAGAATGAGATAAAAGCATCACGATGATGTGAATTCATAAAATATGTCAAAATCGAAGTCTTGTTAATTTTGTAGTCAATATAATCCATAACAAGCCACGAACCTACTGCAAAGAAAGTATAAAAATGAGGATTATGAAAAATTATCGAAGAAATTAAAGAATAGATAAATAAACAAAGACCGAAAATATATATTGAATGATGAATAAATTTAGAATTAACAAACATAATGAAGATAATAAAGTTTATAAACTATAACACGAATAATGAGATATATTTTAAAATATATTATAAAGAATATGGAGATTAAAGAGACCAAAATTGGTGTTCTTATTTTCAAAGACAGAAAATTTTTAATATTTAATACAAATAACCTGATATTTATCTCGATAAATCACCTCACCTATTTGACGTTCTGTAAAGACGACACATCGAATATTCTTTAAATATTTGCTTTGCAATTCCAATAATGTTTCTTCGTATTTAATTTTTCCCTCTTATGTAAAAAAAGAAATATGTTTCGAATTATATTCAAACCTAGGTCTGGGTAACCATTTAGCATTCTTCCAAAATTGTTTTTTTATCTCCGACGGAATTGTCGTTGTATCTGCCATAACTCCAACACCTTTCGAAGTATAACGATAATATTTTTCCATGAATATCTTAATACACTTTTACTATACCAGATATTTCCAGTAGCTGTGGTATTTTATTTTAATAATAAATTTAATATTTGCACTAACATTCTATATGATAGACTAGGATTCGCAATCTGATTTACAGTACCAGTTATAAATATTTTTTTGTCAGGGCAATAATATTCAAATGCACCAGAAAGGCCAGAATGGCCTATTAATTCCGGCATTTCAGTAAATAATGTAAAATATCTAGGTAATTTAAATCTCATAATTCCAATTCCATATTGTAGAGGAAACATAACGCCTCTATACTCTGCTCTCATTTCTTCAAAATATTCGACGGGAAAGAAAGTTCCTGAAAAGAATGCTTTTATAAATTTCATACTATCATCTGAAGTACTAACAATTCCACCATCGGCTCTAACAGAAATCATGGCTTGTGGTATGTAAAAAGGTCTATCTTTATAGTACATATTTTGAGGATTACGGTCTTCAATATTTGAATACATATACGTTTTATTTAACTGTAGCGGGGTATAAATATTTTTTTCAAATACATTTTCTACTGTGTCGTTAAATAAAATTTCAATAATTCTACCTAATAGTTGGAAATTAGTGTCGGAATATAGCGCTTTTCCTGGTTGCCCTGGCTTAAATTTAGATTTTTGTTCTTTAGCAATTTCGAGACTTCTTTCAAAAGTCCAAGACTGATCTTGGCCAAGAATGAGTTTGTCTACTAGACTTTTGCCATCTGGACCTTTGCCCTCGAAATAATCTGGGATACCAGAAGTCTGACTTATCAAATGACGTACTGTTACCTGATTCGAATAATCCCCGCCTTGAAAATTATTTAAGCCTTTGATAATTTCTGAGGAAAAAAATTTATCGAGGGTATCATCAAGACTTAATTTTCCTTCATACCTCAATTTCATAATCATTGCCGTTGTGTACAGTTTAGTTGTACTAGCAATGAAATATTGAGAGTCTTCATTTAAATTTCCCGAACTTCCTGAGAAGATTTCATTTTCAAAATTTGCAACACGAATTACAGTGCCAAATATTTTTTTGTTATCTACCAAATTATTTAATATTTTCTGAATTTTATCTTCTTTCATCTCTTATTTACTAAATTACATTTTCCTTCACATTCAATTTGTTTAACACTGTCTGATGGATTTAAAGCAAGACAATTTTGGACACATGTTTTGCATTGTGTGAAGTTACTATTTTGTATTTGCTGACAAGAACCATTATCAAGACCGCACTGAGCATACTGCCTACAAATATCCCCAACCTGATACATGGAAGTACACATATTGTTAGTATTAGAACCACATTGAATATCCAAGCCATGACAATTTTCAACACCACACGAAGCGTCTAGGACAATACATTTTTCCTCCCAAGATCTTATACATGCATTTTTTGACTCACACCAAGAATATCCAGCAGCTGTCAGACAACCATATTTATCCTTTTCGCCACCAATTTTTTTAGCAACAGTTTTACATTCCTTAGCAGAAAAATCTCCAGCGATATTGGAATCATCTTTAACATAATTTATATAGACACTCTTTGAATCATTATCTACGAAGAAACATTTAGCATCTAAAATAGGAATACCAGAGCCCTCCAGAATAAAGGCAACATACCATCCATTATCTGCCTTCTCAACTTTAATAGATTTAGGTGGCAAATTATTACCAGGGTAAGATCTAAATTCAGGGTAACGGCCTTTCAACACTTCAATAGCCTGAGATTCATTCAAATAGACCTTATCATCTTCTTTATTGGAAGCAAATAAAAAGAAACGTAAAAGAACCAAAACAACCAATAGAAATACCAAAACCAATGCCAAATATAAATATTTAAACTTCATTATTTTATAAATATGGTATTAATATACCACTTAGGATAAAAAATTTAACAGCAGAAATTTAACAAATACTCGATCTGCCAAAATAATTGGAGGTTTCAGAGGTAGTCATTAATAGGAAATAGGTTTATAAGAAATCAATACCTTTGTTGTCATCCCAGCGAAAGCTGGGATCCAGTTTTACTAAATTAAATGTTTAATCATTCACACTTTCTTTTTCTTCTAATACTTTTCTCTTAAAAGTCGATCGATAAGTTTGTATTTTCAATATTCTTCATATATCGAGGAGATAAATAACTCCTCCTGCCTCCTCTTTCACAAAGAGGAGGTGGAATACATATCAAAAAAGCACGGGGAGAATGTAGCAAAAAACAGTAATAATTATCGCACATAGATTATCCACACTTAGAAATGTTGATAAAATTTATGTATTTGATTCAGGCAAAATTATTGAAGAAGGTACATTCGACGAATTATTAAAAAGTCCTGAATCAAAGTTCAAAGAAATGTATGAATTACAGAATAGATCTGGTAATTAATATTTAATACAATGTAATTTTAGAGTAACTTTTTATTGAATAACCTTTAAGTCATTTATGAATTCTTCAACTGCACTTTCTTGAGTTGCCCATGAAGTAACCAATCTTATCGATGAACTTACATCATCTATTTTACTCCAAGTATAAAAACCATACATTTCACTTAATTTCTCTATTAAAGAATTTGGGAATATAGGAAATATTTGATTTGTAGTTGATTCAGTCAAAAAGTTATATCCTAGATTTTTTATTTCAAGACTTAATTTTTCTGCCATATTATTAGCATGTTTTGCTAAATCGAAATAAAGATTATTTTCAAAAAGAGCTTTAAATTGAATTCCCAAAATTCGACCTTTCGCCAGTAAAGCTCCTCTCTGCTTCAAATGATATCTGAAATTTTGTTTTATCTCATTATTAATTAAAACAATAGCTTCGCCTAGCAAAGCTCCGTTTTTCGTACCACCAATATAAAAAGCATCTACATAATCTGCTATTTTGGTTAAATCAAGATCGGAGTCCTTACTCATCAAACCACTTCCCAATCTGGCACCATCAAGATATAAATAAAGTCCTTTCTTCCTACAATATTCCGATATAGATTTTAGCTCAGCTTCATTATATATGGTCCCCAATTCTGTTGAATTTGATATAAAGACAACTTTTGGCATCACAGCATGTTCGTCATCATGTTGATCTAATACCAATTGAATTAGTTCAGGACTTAATTTTCCGTCTTTGCTCTCGATATCAATAATCTTGTGTCCAGTTGCTTCAATTGCTCCTGCTTCATGAACATTTATATGTCCAGTATTTGCAGAAATAACGGCTTCATATGGCTTCATCATCGAAGCTAATACCGTAAGATTGGCGTGTGTTCCCCCAGATATGAAATGGACATCAACATTTCTACCGATCATATTTTGAATTAATCTCTCTGAATCAAGAGAATACTCGTCTAATCCATATCCATACTGTTGTTGTAAATTTGTATTCATCAACATTTCCAATATCTTGGGATGAGCACCTTCAGAATAATCGTTGTAGAAAGAGTATTTAAGCATGCTTTTTTATTTACTAATTTATTATAACAAAGATTTTTATTAATAATCTAATATTTGTAGTTTTTCGTAGATAAAAATTAAAGTTATAAGTATTACCTTATTTTATAGAAAGCAAAAATATTCCAAAACCTGCAATTATTACTGCCAATATTTTTTGTTTTAATTTATCTTTCTCTTTCAAAATAAATATTGCTAATATGGGGATTATCACGCTTTCAGATTGTTCTATTGGATACATACGAGAAACTTCACCACCCAATTGGTATCCCCAGAAACTAACTTCTTGGCTGTGAAATAAAAGGCAAGAATAAATACAATATAAAGAAATGCACAGACGAGCTACATAAAACCTTTATTAAATTATATATTTCATAATTGGAATTTTCACATATTATTGCGGTAAAATAAATTTTTTGTTAATTTAATAGTGTTATTGTTTTTTAACCCTTATTTTTATATTTTTTTAAATGGATCCTCTAAACACAAGTGATTCCGATAATTTTCGAAGTTTTTTTGAAGCCATTAATGACATGATCGTAGTCGGCACACCTCAAGGGGAAGTTCTTTATATCAACTCAGCTTTGAAAAAGGAACTTGGTTATACATTGGATGAAGTAAAAGCTATCGGTATATTAGGCTTAAACCCTATTGAAAAAAGAGCTGAGGCAGAAGCTAATTTTGCAGCAATGATTAAAGGTGAATTAGACTATTGTCCTTTGGCAATTGTTGCGAAAGATGGCAGAAAGATTCCAGCAGAAACTAGAATTGCATTCGGAAAATGGGATGGGAAAGACTGCATTTTCGGTATAAGCAAAGATATGACACAACAAAAAGCAGCATTGGAAAAATTTGAGAAAATATTTTCTAATAATCCTATACCTATTGCAATTAGTTCAACGCTAGATCAAAAATTTCAAGATGTTAATCAAGCATTTCTTGATGTATTGGGATATAAAAAAGAAGATGTAATTGGCCACACGTCAAAAGAAATAAATTTATTTGTTGATTTGAACCAGCAAATTCAAATAGCAACAAAATTAAAAGAAAACGGAATGATTCGAAATGAAGAACTAATAGTAAGAAAAAAAAGTGGCGAGACACTAACAGGACTTTTTTCTGGAGATATAATTGAGAATCAGACAGGAGAAAAAGTTTTCTTAACATCTATGATAAATATCACAGAGATTAAAGAAATAAAACAAGGTCTTCAAGAGAAATCTACTTTATTGACCAATCTTCTGAGCTCTATTCCAGACATAATATTTTTCAAAGATTTGAATGGTGTTTATCTGGGATGCAATCCAGCATTTTTGAACTTTACAGGAAAAGATGAAAATGAAATAGTTGGTAAAACCGATTATGATATCTTTGATAAAGATGTTGCTGATACTTTCAGAGAACAGGATAAACTAATGCTGCAAAAAGGTGAATCTAGACACAATGAGGAATGGGTAACATATCCTGATGGCACCAGCATTTTATTGGATACATACAAAGCACCATTAAAAAATATCAACGGAGAAATAATTGGCTTGGTCGGAGTAAGCCGAGATATTACAGAAAGAAAGAAAAAAGAAGACGAAATGTCAACTCTTAACGATCTAATGCTTGGCCGTGAATTAAAAATGGTTGACTTGAAAGAAAAAATTGCTGAATTAGAAGAGCAAGTTAAGAAAGGGTAAGATTAGCCTTCTTTTCATTCTCCTCTACTCTATGTTTCACAATTTTTGTCACCAAATCATAGGGAATTGGCTTGTCATATGGAAATTGAATCGTGCCTTTGGATGTAACGAAGTCATTTAGTTCTTTTTTGAAAGGTTCAATTCCCGAAGGTGTTGGAAAAAATCCAATATGGTTTTTGAAGGCAGCAAAATGCACTAAATTACCATTGAGTTTGAAAGTCGGCATCTGATAAGCAATTGCTTCCTCCGCTTTTGGTGCTGCTTTATGAATCACACTTCGCATCTTTTTTAATAACTTTTGAATATTTTCTGGAAATAGTACGATATATTCATCAATTGTTGTAAATGTTTGTTTAGACTGCATAATTTAATCGTGTCCTCCATCAACTATTATCACACTTCCGTTAACATATCGCGCATCTTCACTTGCAAGAAATAATGCAACATTAGCAATTTCTTCAGGTTGCGCAAATCTATTCAGATATATTTTACTTGCTTCATCATTGACAAATTCTTGAGGTAAATCTTTGTTCATTTCTGTATCTACCCATCCAGGAGCAATGGCATTAACATTTACATATGGAAAAAGTGCTTTCGCAAAATTTTTGGTTAATGTAATAATTCCAGCTTTGGATGCGTCGTAATCCAGAGAATCAGGATTGAAGCAATTTATAGCATTTGTTGAAGATATATTTATAATTTTTCCAAACTTATTATCCATCATTGATTCAGACGCATACTTACTACACATATAACACCCCATCAGATTAGTATTTATCGTCCTCTGCCACTGCTCAATAGTCCGTTCAGAAATCGGCAGGTCAAATACTATTCCAGCATTATTTACTAAAACATCTATACGACCGAATTTTTCAATCCCTTTCGATACTAACATTTTCACAATATCTTCTTGCGAAATATCTGCCTCAATACTTATACATTCACCACCCATTTCATTTATTACACGGCTTACATCTTTTACGTTATTTTCAGCATCAGGTTCATAGTCAGAAACGTGGTAATCAAGAATTATTTTAGCTCCTTCTCGAGCAAACATTAGCGCAATAGCCCGACCAATACCTCGGCTAGCTCCTGTTATTAATACAACCCTATCTTGTAGTTTCATATGTGTTATTTAATTTTGAAAATTATAACATCATTTATTTTATACATTAATGAATTAAGATATTTTCAATAAAGTTATATATTGTTTAAAAAAATTACGCTCCTTTTTCCATAGGATAATACCAACTTGAAATTCCGCCTTGTAAGCCATAAACATTTTTGAAGCCTAGCTCTTGCATCACACGAAGGGCTTCCGAACTTCTACTCCCAGATTGACAATTCACATAATAATGTTTTTCTTTATCCAGTTTTTCTATTTTTGAAAGAAAAGAAGGTAAATAAATATCTATGTTTTTTGCACTTTTAATATGACCGAATTCAAATTCGAAAGAGGTTCGGACATCCAGAACTATTCCATTATTCCTTTCAATACCTTCTTTGAAGTCAACAAAACATATATGTGTAAAGTTATTTTCTGACATATTATTTATTAGATTTTAAATCTATTGCACTTTGCAAAACGTCATTATGAGGCTCCGCAAGAATCTTTTCTGATCCATCATCATAAGTTATAACAATTGTAGGTACGGTTTGATTTCCGCCATTCAATTCTTGTACTAATTCGACAAATTCAGGCTGCTTCTCGATATCTATCACTTCATAAGCAATATTATTTTTATCTAAATAAGCCTTACTTCTCAGACAATCAGGACACCAAGTTGTGGAAAAAATTTTGATTTTCATGTTTTTGATTATTAAAGATTATAAGATAGTAGATAGATAAGATATTATAATATGAAAAGTTTGAATTTATAACGAATAACTATCCCCAACACTTCCATCAGCTTTGAAATATTTAACGACAGCATTATCTGAGGTAATACTTACTTGCAAAAACCCTGACCCTCCTAGAATTTTCCCACTTTTATATAAATCTTTTCCCGCTGGATCTATATTATCTCCAGCATGACTTGGTTGAGGCAAGGTCTGATAAATAATTCCATCAATCTCCTGTTTAGCATAAAAATGATCATGCCCTTTAAACACAATATTTACATTATTATCTATTAACAATTGATGAATTGATTTTCCCCAGCCTGACCTATATTTATCAAAGCCATAAGATCCATCAATATTATTGCCTCCCCATTCAAAATATTTAGCAAATTCAATTCCTCCTCTACCTTGATTATCACCTCCGACTAATTGATGAATAAATACAAATTTATATTTTGCGGAACTTTTTTCGAGTGTATTTTTCAGCCAATCGTACTGTGTTTTTCCAAGTGTCCATTTCCAACCATCATCATTTGGCTTAGTTATAGTATATGTATAAGGATCCAGCATTAAAAATAGAGAATTATTTTTTTCAATTGAATAATAGTTTTTATCTTTGTTCTGATCTGGAAAATATTCTAGTCTGTAATTTTTAGTATTAAGAGTATCCCATCCAGTTTCTCCATCATGATTTCCCATTACCTGATATACAGGAAGACCACCAAGCAAATCATAATATCCTTTCATTAGGGTATATCTATTCCGAATGTTTGTTTCATTTTTATTATCTAATTTATCTACCATGAAAATATCTCCAAGATCGACTAGGAATTCGGAATTACTATTTTTAACATTATTCAAAGTTTGCTTATAGACATCTGAACTAGAATTTTCATCCATATGAGGATCTGCTTGTATAGCAAATACAAACTCTTCCGAATTAGTACTTGGTACTGAGGTATTTTTAGTTATTGGAGTAGAAGAAATTGACGAAATTTTACTCGATGTATTTATAACATTTTTATTCAGAAGCCAAAATATACTTATTACTAAAATACCAAGAATTAAAAAGATTACTACAAATATTGATTTTTTAAATTTATTTATTTTCATATATTTTGTTATTTTATGCCTTCTAAATTTACCGACGGGATTACCACGCTTACGGTTCGTAATGACAGATTTTTAATTTTTAATTTCATATGAATAACCTATACTATCATTTTTATTTTGACTATTCTCGTCTTTAGGAAGAAATGATCTTATATAATTGACTCTAACTCGATCTGGAGAAACAGTAATATTTAAAAAACCCGAATTAGGCAATTTAACGCCAGATAAATAAGCATCTTGATTAAATGCAGTATAGGTATCATCTGCAGGATTTGGCATTGACTGATAAACGACTCCATCAAGTTCTTGTTTTGCAAAAAGATGATCATGACCTTGAAAAAAAATTGTCACATGATTATCAGCCATTAATTGCTGAATTGGTTTATCCCATCCAGGTCTTTTTTTATCGAATTCATACACTCCTTGTGAATTATAGCCACCCCACTCATATAATTTAGCTTCTTCTATACCACCGCGTCCAGTGCCAAGAACATGATGAGTAAAAACAAATTTATATTTTGCTTTACTATTTTCCAGAGTCTGTTTGAACCATTTATATTGAGTATCACCAAGCGTATTGTTCCAAAGATCTCTTTGTTTTTTACCATCTGAGTATATTGAATTATCCACAGCAGTATCCGAATGCCAATAAGGATCTATTGTTATAAACAAAGCATCGCCCCACTCATATGAATAATAATCACGTAGATAGCCGATATTATCTACTTTTTCTGTATCGCCGCTGAAGAAATTACTTGGTGCAGGTAATGAAAAATAACTATTTCGAGCATTTGCAGATAAAACTGCCGAATTAGTGGCAGTTCCATCAAGTAAATACTTTGCGGCCTGTTCATGATTTCCATTTACAAGAAATAATGAGGAAGAGGACCCAACTAGCCCCAAATATTTTCTTTGAAGTAGATAAACTTCATCTACTGTCTGTTGAGTAGTTTGTTTCTTATCGATCAAACCTTCTATACTGAAATCATCACCGAGAGTGTAATAAAAGTCAGGTTGAGCTTTTGCAACATTTTGCATGGTAGTAAGGTATAAATCCGAGTTAAACATTTTTCCTGCTCTCTCGGGATGAGAATCCCCCTGTACTCCAAATGAGAAGGTAGATCCTGATGATCTTTGTGTATAAAAGAAGTGTTCTATTCCTGCAGTGTAATTTGATTCCGTTTCTTTTTTTGTATTAATGCGATAATAATACTTTGTATTTGGATTTAAATTACTTATGTCTATAATAATAGGTTCTCCTTGAACCGATGTCTTGGCATTGGTTTTTAAATTGTATGTTCCAGAAGTTATCGAATAATCAACTACCGCACTCATACCTTTCTCAGCTAAAATGTTTATAGCTATTGAATTTTTTGTTGGTGTACCAAGAATCGCATTTCCTGCAAGACTCGAATCTATTGTTGTAATTGAAAGATTACTTGCTTTTCCCTGAACTATATTTGAACTACTATCTTCTTTTGATTTAGAAATAAACCAAAAGCATATGACACCAATAATAGCTATTATTAACGAAATAGTTATATAAAATATTTTTCGATTCATATTAATTTTTTGCAGGTTGTGTTGTTTGTTGAACTTTATCATCCACTACTTTTTTACATGCTTTCTTTACATTATCATCAGAAGTTAATGAATCGCAACAGGTTTTATATTCTTTTTCATCTGAAATTTTTGATGTGCAAGCAGCATATAGACTACTATCTACTGTAATATTATCTTGTTTAGATTGTTTTGTAGAATCTGTTGGCTTGGTATTTTGCGGAGTAGTAGTATTGTTTATTTCAGACCTTTGGACACAATCACCGAAACAGACATGGTTTTTTCCATACAAGTCCCAAAAAGCACCTAATGATACTCCAACAAAAATTACCGCCAACACAATAATTATAATTTTTTCTTTTTTACTAATATTAGTCTTTTTTACTGGTTGATTTGAAACTGTATTGTTTAAATTTACGTCTATCATATTTATTTATTAATAATTAAAATCGAGTATGGTGAAAAATTATTTTCCAAATAGGAAATCAGTATTAATAATACTCGGCATATCAATTTTTTCAGAATATAAGTATATTTTATTATCCTCCATCACATATTTATCCAAATCTCTTATTTGCATTAATTTCGTTTTTTGGTCGGAGGTTAGAGCTTTTCCGACTTGAGAAAATGCAGTAATATAATAATATGAAATTTCTCCATCCAATGCACCATATTCTCGACCCAATGCTATAACTTTTACCGTATCTATAGTTCCACCTGACAAAGCTTTTCTTAATTCTGTAGCAATTGCCCTTCGCTTTTCTACAATTCCTGTAATTGCATTTTTTTGGGTAGTAACGACATTTGTAATAATCGGTTTCTGAGTAGCACTAAGAACATCTAAAAATGATTGCCCCTTATCTCCAGTTATTGATTCATCAATTGTATATCCAGCATTTCCAATAGCTGGTGCGTCCTTGATATAAAATCCGCCGAAGTAATCACCTTGTCGTTCTGGACAAAAATAGGTATCTGCTTCAACATCGCCTGAATACCATGCAAACATTTCACTTGCATAAGTCATCATCAAGACATCTTCGTCATGCGTCATACTGGATTTATCTAACTGATCAGGAAGTGCAGTCCAACCAGCAAAACCAACGCTTTTCATATTATCTAAATAAGCTTTTTGTTTTGTATCAAGAGAATTTAGAATAGTACTAAACAATTGAGCTCTTTGAATACTAATATTCGCATCTACTTCATATAAGTCTGAAGAATAATTCATTACGGCAGTTTTACTCAATCCAGTGGTACCTGATGGAATAGTTCCTGTATATTGTCTTCGAAATGCAACCATTAAAGGGAATCTTTTGTATGCATATTCATTCACTGTCGTGGCTTGAGTTTTGGCAAGAGCCAACATTTTTGCTTTTTGATCTGAATTTAATGTGAACAAGACATTATTAGCAGCATTAGTAACAAAATCTGTACTATGCCCCTTACCAGATTGAGTTACATCACGCAAATACTGAAAACCAAAAAAATCAGCAACTTTTCCTGGTGGAAGAAAAGAGTCTGTACCTATGTTTCCTGTAATAAAGCCTAAACCGTCAAAGGCGAGTGTACTAAGTTGAGCCTGATCAGAAACAGCTTGTTCAATACTATATCCACTGCCACCATCTTTGGGTGTATTAGTTGCCTTAGTTTGTGGATCATTATCAACTGAAGTAGTTTGTGTCGTATTCAGGTTATTAGTATTATTATTTTTAGCAGAATTGTCAGTGACTTTAAAAATCAGCCATATTCCGCAAGTAATTAAGATACCAACAGTCAGTAAAGTAGGAATAAATACAATAGGTTTTTTAAGAGTAGAAAGAGATATTTTTATATATTCTGAATTATCAGATTGAACAGAGATATTTGTATTTTCTATTTTTTCCATAAAATTTTATTAATAATAAATATACAATAGTATTTTGTTGTTGAAACATTTGTGAAGTAAAAAGTTATGCAATTTCTTATAAAAAACGTATAAATAAAATCAACTTATTATATTTAATGAATTCATAGCGATATCCTTTATAACTTTATTGAAAAGACTGTTTCACCCTTTTCACTTTTAACATATATATCTCCACCATGCTCTTCAATTATTTTCTTCGTAATAGAAAGTCCTAAGCCAAAACCTCCTGTGTCTCTGTCTCGCGACTTATCTACTCGATAAAATCTATCAAAAATATTATTCATTTCGTCTTTTGGAATTCCCCTACCATTATCTTTTATCTCAATAATTGTTTTTTTCCCACTCAAATAAACATTAACTATAACTTCAGGAGACAGACTATCTTTTGAATATTTAATTGCATTATCTATAATATTTTGAATAGCTCGAATAAATTCCATTTTATTAATTAATATTGGAATATTTTTTTCTTTACAAATAAATTTTAAAGTAACATTATTTCTATCTGAAATTTCAGTCATTGTTCCGATACATTCTGACAAAATAGCTACGATATTTTCTATTTTTCTATTTTTGCTCTGAGGACGTGATAAAGTAAGTAGATCATTCGCTAATTCAGTAACATAATCCAATTCGAGTAAGGCGTCTTTCATTGATAAACGAAGTTCATTTTTACTAGCATTTTCATCATCTAGAACAGTTTCAATATTCGTTCTGACAATAGTAAGAGGTGTTCGCAGTTCATGTGATGCATCCTGAACAAATCGGGATTGTTGATAAAAAGAACTTTGAAGACGTAGGGACATTTCATTAAAACTATTAATAGTTTTTCCAATTTCATTTGCAGAAAATTTTTCTATTTGTGAACCGAGATTATCTGTTTTTAATTTATCTATTTGCAAATTTAGTTCGTTTAATGGTTTTAAAAAGATACCAGCAATATAATAACCAATAATAAAGCTAGTTATAGCTAAAAAAGGAAGACTTATCAAACTTTTACTTTGAATTGATTCCAAATCATCCGAATAAGTTGCTCTAATATCTTTTTGCTTTTCGTTATTTTGTCTCTGCGGTTGAGGCTGATTAATGACAGGAACCTGATCTAGAGATCTAGTTGAAAGATAATTATTTATTGTAATGTTAAATAAGAGAATAATTATTCCCGAAAAAGCAAACAGTATTATAGAAAAAAGAATAGCTAATTTAAATTTTATAGTTTTGAAAAAGTTAATCTTTATTGATTGCATAACCACTTCCTTTTATTGTATTGATAATTTGTTTTTTCGGATCAATTTTATGCCTAAGTGTCTTAATATTTGTTCGAACAGTCTGTGTAAAGCAGTCTATCTCTCGATCCCAGATATGTTCCAATAATTCCTCTTGACTAATAGTTCTTTCTCTATTTCTGAGTAAATATTCTAGGATTCCATATTCCTTTGCATTTAATTTTAATTCTACGTTTTGTTTATATACTTTCTTTAATTTTGTATCCACAGAAATATTGCTAACAGTAAGTATATCTGATTTATTTGAGTAATTTCTTTTTATCAAGGAATTTATACGGAAAAGAAGTTCTTTGAAATGAAAGGGTTTACGAAGATAATCATCGGCACCGTTTTCAAAGCCCTCAAGAACATCTTCCTGCTCGGTCCTAGCCGTAAGAATTAGGATTGGAGTAAAATTTTTTTCTTCCCTAAGTTTATTTAGCACATCCATACCGTCCATTACCGGAAGATTTAGATCAAGAATTATACAGTCGTAATCGTTTATTCTGGCTTTTTCATAGCCATCTTCACCATCCAAGGCGTAATCAATGGCGTATTTATAACGCTCTAATGCCTTTTTCAAAGGCAATACTATTTTTTTCTCATCCTCAATTATTAACAGTCGCATAATTTTATCCCTTTCTTAATTATATGAGATTTTTTGTAAAATAACTTTATATAACAATAAGGAGTGTATGCTGTGCTAGATGAAATTAATGTGAAGTAAGTGAATTTATGATTGACTTCTTGTTTACCAAACTAAGTCTTATTGAAATGTTTTGAGTATATCCAATGTAGAAAGAGTAATCTTTCTCACTTTGTAGGACGTATGTGTAGTATTTCATAATATAATTATGAGTTTAACTTTACCCCTCCGAGTAAATTCCGCTTTGCTGAATACACTCGGAGAGGGCGAGATTCGAACTCGCGATCCTTTTACAGATACAGTCTTTCCAGGACTGCGCACTAGACCAACTATGCGACCTCTCCATTATTTAGAAAGAAGAATCTTTGGCACTAAGCCAAAAATCTCCCCTATCCATTTTTAAACTTTTCCAACGATCGCCCTTCGACAAGTCTGGTATAAGACTTAGTAAAGGTGACATATAAAAAAGGACTTTTAGCCAACTCTGGAATTATAGATGAGTAGGGTAAATTTGGCAATTTTTTTAAGACTCCATAGCTTTGTTTACCTATACTGTAATATCGCTAAGCGGGATGTGGCATTACGTTCACTAATAAGAAAAACACAAATTTGAAAACATGATTAATAAACAATAAAATGGAAATGAAATCCGCACATAATCGTTATATATTAGAATGATTAATATATAAGCCCTAAATCTGACAATTTAACGAAAAACTTAATCCAAAATATTATCTGAATATAAAAATAAAATAATGGAAAATATAGATAAACAAATAGTGGAAAAAGAGCTCAAGACATTGAATGAGAAACGAAGTTTTATTGCAAAATTTATGAGTAATAAATTATACCCTTCAATTGCTGTAACGGTAATTTTCACAATAATCGCAGCAGTAACAGCTGTAATTTTATTTACAAATAAAAAAGAGGATATTAAGGTCATCGACACACCTATCGTATCTTTGTCCACGCCAGAATATGGCACCATACAAGATATTTATGATAATACAAATACGGAAGCTTCTTGGTCGAAACCAACAGATACACAATTTCAATGGAAAACAAAATGCGGAACAAGCGAAGAAAAGGTAATAACTGTGCTAGGAACAATGGTAAATATTACCATTGCAAAAAGTGATAGAAGTGCTGACATTATTACTAAACTAGATTCGTTTTTTAACAATGATATTTTCTGGACATTAGACACATGTTCCACACAAGGAACGACAGGTCAAAAAGGTTTCATAAATACAATTGACGGGAACAGAGTTATTACAAAAATTGAGAACCAAACTAATAGTACTATTTACAGTATATTTTTGGAAAAAAATACGCGAAAAAATATAGAGACTACTATTCAAAAAACATCAATTGTGGAGACAACGACTTACAAGATTACAGTACCAGATGGTTGGAAAATAATTAGTAAAAATAATGAAGGAATCACACTCGAAAAAGATAATCACATATTAACAGTAGACACAGACACTATCTATACTGGTGGAGGATTAGGCTTCATGCTTAATGGTATTTGCGGCGGTGATATTTCTGAGATAAACAAATTGAACGATAAATTACAATCTGAGACTGAATATATTTCTGACAGATCAATATGTCCAGGCGAAGTAGTAAAAAATAATCAGGAAAAAAATTTTTGGGTTGGCACTATTTTCGAAAATATTGATTCATCTAATAAAAATTTAAATACTTATGGTCCTGGCATAGCAAGGTGGAAGTATTTTGACTTAGCACAACCTACAAAGACAGCAACTAGGAAATTTTCGATAATTTATTCTGGGATAAAAGATGATGGAACATATTTCACGAAAGAAGATCCAAATCATATAAAACTTCTAGACGAAATGAATAATATAGTGAAGACAGTAGAATTCAAGAAAGATGGTACTGAGACACAAATTGATTATGGCAACCTTGAGGCAATTTATAATAACAGTAAAAATAAATTTATAGTATCAGAACCGGTAAAAGCATCATTTGATTATAAAACAAGTTGTAATACTGGAGATAATCAAGAGGAAACGAGTTCAAATTTCAACGGATATAAAATGACTTTTTCTAATACATTTAATTCTGTTGATGATGCAGACAATTCAATAAGCGATTTTATTAAGACTTTTGGTCTTGATTATTGGAGAGAAAATGAATGTTATAAATTAGCTGTACCTAGTACAACCAGAGGTTTCAAATACTACAACAATGACTCAAGGGTAAAAATACATTTTACAGGTGGATATTTACAGCAAAAGAAAGAAGTTGAAATAACGGTATATTATCAATCAAATAAAGACTTACCTGATGTATATGCTGGTTGGAAGACTTATTCAAATAATGAATTTCTTATTAATTTCAAATATCCTAACAACTATACATTAAACGAAAGTGTAGAACTAAGTTCTCAAAGTCCAACGGGGAAAATGTTACACATCAGTTTAGAAAAAGGAGATTACTTAATTAATATTGCATTAAATGAGCTATATACAGGCGGAGGATCATATGTAAATTTATTTGGGCTATGCAATCCAGATATACAAATGTCTAATTATGTAACTAATAAATTGAATAGAATAGATGCATATTTCAATTTGGATATTAAGAATTGCGGAAATATAGATAAGAAAGCATTATTTAACAAAGATCAAACAAGTTCAGCATGGATTGGTTCTGAATATTATTTATTAGGAACAAATAGCCAAGCACCAAATGGTTTTTCGAGAATGCTATTTACAGATTCACTAGTGGAAAAAATTGAAACGAAAGGTAAAGATATTTCAAGAATTAAAATTAGTATAAAGAAAAAAGGCTGGAACTTATCAAATCCGCCCCTACTTCCAATAGATGGTAATAAAGATCTACTTACACTTTTCAGTACCGCAGATAAAATTGTGAAGACACTAGATGTGAAATAATAGCTCTGCTTAAAATCTCTCCCTCCCGAGTAGAGACCTACTTTCCAAACCTCTCCTTCGAAAAGAGAGGTGCTGAGCTCGTATTATTCTCCCCTTTTAAACGTGATAACTCAAATCCCAATTCTCTCCTTTTAAAAAAGGAGAGATGTCCGTTAGGACAGAGAGGTTAGATTTTTCGCAGGAATAACAGAAGGGGCTTACGTTTTTCAGTCCCCTCTGGGAAGAGGGGTGCCGAAGGCGGGGTGTTTTCATTTTCCCAATTCTCCCCTTTTATAAAAGGGGAGATGTCCGTTAGGACAGAGAGGTTATTGAATTTTTTCCTTTGCATTCAAGTTTTCCGACTGTCGCCCTTCGACGAGCTCAGGGTGACATTAAAGTTGTCATGGTGAGCCTGTCGAACCATGATGTCGGTTTTTCCAACAGTCGCCCTTCGACAAGCTCAGGGTGACATTCCCTTCGACAAAGCCTGTACTGAGCTTGCCGAAGTGCTCAGGGTGACAACAAGAATACATAGATTCCTGCTTTCGCAGGAATGACAGATACGGTGGAAGGGTGGCATGACATAGAAAGGAAGAGAGGGATTTTTTTAATTACAAATACACAACCTTAACTTTGTTTAGCCCATCAATCTTGTCATGCGTGCTTGTAATTATAGACTGCTGGCCTTTTTCTAGAAGCATATCGATAATTAAATCTACATTTTCTTCATCAAGTTCAGAAACGACATCATCGAGAAGCAAAACCGGTTTACTCCCCTTCTCCACTTCTATCATTGCCACCACGGCTAATGTAAAAATAAGTAACCCCATTCTTTTTTGCCCTCGTGACCCGAAGAATCTTAAATCATAAGCCTCACTTTTATTTACCAAATCAGTTAATAATAAAGTCCAATTATCTTTATGAGGACCAACACCAGTTCTTTTACTTCGAATGTCTTTTTCCAAATTTGCTTTGAGACATTCTCTAAATGCCAAGGCAATATTTTGATCAAAAATATCACTCAATTCAACATCAGGTTCAAACTTCCAAATTACTTTATATCGACTTTGTTTTTCAGATGCGTTACTTACAAAGGCACTAAATTTTTCACATAAAGCTTTTTTCACATTTATCAACTCTACACCATATTTTATCAAAACCTCATCATACCTCTTAATATAAAAATTAATTCCGTTCCTATCTGCATTTTTCAAAAGTCTATTTCTCGCCTCTAGAGCCTTCTGGTAATCACTTAATGCAACACTATATTCATAACTTATCTGGCAAAAATATGCGTTCAACAATTCTCTTCTATGCCTCGGACTAGCAGTAATAACATTGATAGTTTCTGGAGAAAACCAAACTGTGCTAAATTTGCCAACAAAGTGTTTTTGAATTTTTTTCTGATCATCGATAACTAAACTTTTAACAGGTTTTATATTTGGCGATAAAGTATAAGTACTAGAATGATCTTCTTCATTATTCCATTTCATAATAATTTTTGTGAAAGGAAGGCTCGATTTCAATACTTCAAAATTTATAACTTCTGCTTCCTTATTCGAGAATAAAGGCTTGCCGTACGATAATATTCTTATTGACTCTAAAATATTTGTCTTCCCCATACCATTTTGAGCAGTGATAAGATTAACGCCTTCATCGAAATCAAACTCAATATTTTTAAAATTTCGAAAATTTATTAGTTTTAAATTATGAATCCTCATACTTATGCTATACTTTACAAGATTTATATAATGAAATCATATAAATTTCTAGATAATTATTATTGTATATCAAATGCTTTTAGCAGCTCATATCAGTGTAAGCGCCGCAATTTGCTCGGTGGTCAGCAATCCCTATCTGGCAGTAGCACTGTCATTTATATCATATTACTTGTTAAATTGTATTCCTCACTGGATACCTCAGTTCAAAAGTAAAAAAAATAAGATTATATATATAGCATCTGATTATCTTTTAGCGGCAGGAACTTTAGCATTATTGTTATTATTTCTTCCAAATTATATAAACAATAATAATTCATTATATTCCTTCAACTTATCAATATATACTTTAATAGCCGCGTCAATCGTTTCAGTGTTGCCAGACTTCATTTCTATGATTTATAAATTATCAAAAAAAAGTATCAAATTTCTAGATTGGAATGAATATGCACGGAAATTTGCCATGCCATCAGATAGAAAGGTACTAGGAAAATTAATCCATATTGCGACTATTTTTGTTTTTGCCATGTATGCATTCAGACAATTACCAAATTCTGAATCATCGCTATTCGTGCAAATAATTATATTAATGTTATTTGTAGTAGGAGTACTAGCTATACTGGAAACTTTTTCATCCGACACCAAGCCAGAATAATTTTTTTTCCTCCCTCGGGATGAGCCTGCGGTGTACTATTCGAAAATATATGTCATTTCGAACGTTAGTGAGAAATCTCTTTAATTAATCCAACGAGATCCCTCATTTCATTCGGGATGACATAGAAAGGGATATGAAGCTATATGGATTCCTGCTTTCGCAGGAATGACAGAAGGGGCTTGCGTTTTTCAATCCCCTCTATTAAGAGGGGTGCCGAAGGCGGGGTGTGTTCATTCCCGTTCTTTGTTTTGAAATTTTCCGACAGTCGCCCTTCGACAAGCTCAGGGTGACAACAAGAATACATAGATTCCTGCTTTCGCAGGAATGAAAGAAGGGGCTTGCGTTTTTCAATCCCCTCTATTAAGAGGGGTGCCGAAGGCGGGGTGTGTTCATTCCTCCCCCCCTTGATCCCCTCCTCGGTAAGGAGATGGAAAAAAATTATTTCGTCCCAGTGATAACAATAATAGAATAGTCCTGTGTCTGAACTAATTGTTTGGTTATCATAGGAAATTTAGTTTGTAATTTAGCAATAATTTGATCTGCCATTGCCTCATAGCCTGGCATAAAATTAACAAGAGTCTTTGCCGTATTATATGGAGGTTTATCCCCCGTTTTAATATCTGTAAATCCAATTGCTGCCAATATATTTGCAACTTCTCTTGCCTGACCTGTAATGGCAGTTCCATTCAGAACTTGCGTTGTAGTCTGCTGAGGCGTAACTGTAGCCACAACAGGTAATGTTGTTGCTACAACCGTAGGTTTAACTGTGGGCATAGGAGTTGGTGTCAGATTGAGTTTATCTATAACAGCAGTAGGTGTAGGCACTGGTGTACTTTGTTGAGCCACAGTATCGGTCTTTGTTTTTGACCTTTGATTTTCGTTATAATATGTCCATCCAACTGCAATTATCAATCCAAGAACTAATACAACAATTGCACTAACCAATATAGCTATCTTGGCTGGATTATGTTCATGCGCAACCTGATTATTCTTTTTTTCAGATAACATTCTTCTTTTTATAGAAGGTTTTTCCAATCCTGTATCATTGATTTTTTTTATTAATCCCTTCAATGCCAAAAATTTATATTGATCCAATGTAGCATCCTTGGTACGAAAAAAATCGACATTAAATCCCGTATCATCAACCATATACGATTCGATATCTTGACGCAAAACTTTTTTACCTTCGATAAAGAGAACATTTTTAATTGGCTGCCCTACCAGTGATTCTCCATGTAATATAATTTCTCTAATGCCATAAGCAAGATTATTATCGATTTCAAGCACATTTTTCCCATCGACTGAATTAGCAATAACATGACCGTCAACCCAGATGAAAAATCGTAACGATGTGCCTCTAGGATATAAAACAATCGTATTTTCAGGAATATTTTTATACAAAGCTTGGGAAAGTACAGTACTAGCAGGAAAAATACTTGCGCCAAAACGAGATGATGTAATATAAGGATCTAGAATTTCCCTTCTTATGGCAAAAACTACTGTATAAGTGATCCCCCTTACTGAAAAAGTATCTGCAATAACTGACAATTGCGACATAGAAGTATTCATCTCGGACTCAACATGATTAGTCAATTCCTCCTCATTTTGGAGCTCAGTAAGATCTGGATTATATTTATAAAAAACTATCTTAGTCTTATTATCTGGTATACAAGCCACAGTTTTATCAATTTGTTTGAAACCTACTGCATTAATATATTCTTTGACAATGCCTGAAACTGTGCGTGGATCATAAACAATTGAGTTCTCAATAGTCCCTTCTGGGAGGGCAAATTCCGAATAATTAGATACATTGGCGGTTTTGCCGCTGAAACTAACTTTAGATAATGCAATAGACCTATTCAAATAGATTATTGTCAATATTTTTTTTGAAGTCATAGAACAAGGCAGTATACTATAATATTAATATATCAAATAGAATAATAGTTGTATAGCAGTATCAATATTTTGCGCTAAGTATATCAATCGCCGAAGAGCCCCCTCAGCCTAACTTTTACTAACTTATTATCCTATACTATGGTATACTCTCGTATATAAGTGTGATAAATGGTGCATTATATCAATTCACTAAATTCATATACCGCCCCTGAATTCAGCGAAGAACAAAAAAATGTTTTGAAAAGATATTTCACAAACCTGGATCTTCCAGTTTACGCCTTCACATCTGCAATACCTACTGAAATAGCCGGTGCCCTCATATCCAGATTTGCAAAAAGCAATAAATCAATTAGACAAATTTTTTGGGACGAATTTATCCAAAACCCAGATTTAAATTTTAACAAGGTAGACGATAATTTAACGAATAAAAAAAATGATTTTTTGAAAAACACATTTGCCGATTTCGGTAAAGAATCAGCCTTTGAAATGACAGGAATATATATCGTCATAGAACAAGCTTCTGCATTGGCGATAAAAGCTATAGAATCTATGAGACGAATGGCATTCATAGAACCAAGTCCAAATGTCATGGATTTTTGCAAGAAAGAAAATGGCCATTATTTATATTTCAAAGATAAAGAATTAATAAATTTGATAGGTAATGAATATCAAATTTTTTCTGATAAATTATTTGATTCCTACAAGCTTTTTCAAGAATCTGTTGAAATAATTTTGAAAGAAAAATATAAACAAGAAAACAAGAATGAACAAGATTATGAAGGAATTCAAGAAGAAAAATATAATATTTTACGCGACCTACTACCAATAAGTACCAGAACTACAGTCTGCACCTTTGGTTATGGCAGAGATTGGACAGATCTAGTTAATATTATGATCTCTCATAAATTAGAAGAAATCCAAGAATTGGGCAGAATGATAATGCTCGAAATGACCCATATTATTCCGAACATTATAGAAAGAAGCTCTGGATCTCATGGTCAAGCTCGTGTGGAATACTTGAAAGAAAAAAGAAAAATAATCAACAATAACATTCAAGATTCATCTTTAGCCCTTATTAGTAAAAGAGGTAAGGTTGAAAATGACGGACAAATAACAGCTAAAATAAGATATATATCGAACAATCCTTTAGAGAGATTATGTGCAGGAATAATGTACGACAAAACAGATATTCCGATGGACACTTTATTAGAATATTATAAATTAAACCCAAGGCGTACTGCAGATTTACTTAACCAAACTTATAAAATAAGAAAGAATCGTTTCGACAAAGTTCCTGATGCATTCGAAACTATCAGACTCTCTGTGGAATTTTCCGCACCATGGTCATGCTGGAAAGACATTCAACGTCATCGCCGACTTTCTGAATTTCACAATCCATACTTCATAAACGAGGGATTTTATAAACATCCTGAATTACAAAATACTGAAATTGAGAATACTTATAACGAAATAATGAAAAGCACATTGGACTTCATACAAAGTATGAAAGATATATATCCAGAAATGTCAGAAAACATCGAATACTTATTGCCTCAAGGCGCGAATTTCAGATGGACTATGGACATGGATTTTGCAGAAGCAGTCTACATAATAGAATTGAGAAATACTGCAAAAGGCGATGTTACTTACAAAATATTGATGAGAAAATTTCACGAAGAAATATCAAAATCATATCCAATGCTGGCGAAATTAATAAAGTTTGTACTTTAATAAGACTGGATATTCAAGATACTATTATAAAGTTCGTTCAAAGAATTACGAATAGAGTCAAATTCATGATCTTTCGGAAGAATATTTTCTAGACCTAAAGTATTTTCGAAAAACGAAATAATTTTTTCTATATGATCCGGCTTAAAGTCATTAGCAATATTCAGAATAACATTTATCCCCTCTACTCTTTCTGTAACTTTGGAAGATAATGGATAATCTCTCAAAACAAGAAGTATACTTCTAACAACAATCAAATCTTCATTAACAATCATCGAAGGTAATTTTTTTTCATCCAATGTTTTTCCCATCAAAGATCTCTTCAAAGATGCTAAATGAAAAATAACCGAAGTCACAGCCCCAGCAACCAGAAGAAGCTCGTCCTCATGCATTAAATTATCCTGTTCAATATACTGCGGCATAATAGTAATTATTTATTCCATTATAGATATAAATTATAAAAATTCAAATTTTATATAGCGATTACTCTCTGCAACCGAGCGATACTATGAGATCAAGACTATAATATTTAAGTTTTCTAAAAACCTCTCGATTACCTTCTTTTTGAACTGTTCGGAATTTCCGAACATCTGCTTGAAGAGACATTTCAAGCTCAAAATAAATATTTTAATAAGCTCGCTAATTTTTGCTTTATTTGATTGATAAAGATCAACAAATTTAGCCTGTGAAAGCCTCAAAGTCTCATCTTCGAGACGAACATATATTTGGACTTAGTTTTTATCAGTCTGATATATGCACTGAAGTCTAACTGACTGTAAATTTTCATTGTGATAAAATTTCGAATATTAATATACTGATACCATGGATGAAAAGAAAGCAATGAAAAAAATACTTGAGAATATGTGAAGTAAATGAAATAGCTAGAAATATGAGATTCTATTATGAATGGATGTGCCTAGTTGAATTACAAAGAGACGATAAACAAGAAGAAAGATTCCAATTTTTAGAAAAAAGAGTATCCCCAATATTAAGGGATTTTTATTATGAAACTCACGGCACAAAAAAAAATAACCAACCCGAGGCAAGACTTGATAATACTGAATAATAATACCAAGTTATTCCAATATTTAGTTTATAATTATAAATCGATTCCGCTGGCTTAGATTCAATCGTGCGAAATAGATTTTTAGGTTTTTCAAATAAAATTTGCTCAAAACATTTTTTCTTAATATCCACTAGTTAGATACACAAACTTGATTGGCTTATTTGTTTCCTTCGAATTCATACTTGCCTCTGGCGTTGCCCCTTCGGTTTCTAAAATTCCTTTTTCAAGTGCTAACCTTGTAATTTCACGATAATGCAAAGGCTGATTAGCTTCTTTTAAAATTTCAATTGCTGATGTTTTGAATTTGTTCATATGTTAATTATTTAAAAGTGTTAATAAATCCATATTAAAACTAATCCTATTGTGTGGAATAATTGCATAAATCCATTGCTTACCATTATTCTCTTGACTAAATTTATTAACCACTTCACAATATTTCATTGCTGCTCTTGCTTTTTGTTGAACATCGTCATCTTCAATATCTGATTCCTTTTTTACTTCAACCATATATATGATATTTTCTGTCTCAACAACAAAATCAGGCTCATATCTTTTTGAGTTGTTATTCCAATAAATTGAGAATTGATTAAAAGCAGGTCTCAACCATTTTAAGACATGTTTATCATCTTCCAGAATAATAGCAAAATCTTTTTCTGATTTACTATCAAACTTATAAAGGTCGTGACAAGCCTTTTTGTAACCACCAAAAACAATTGAAGGGATTCTGGTTAAAGGATTAATAGTTTCTCGAATACTATGGATTTTATCTTTAGTAAATTTAGCAAAATTATGGCTTTCAATTTGAGTAAACGGATATACTTCCGGCTCTTGATATTCACCTTGTGAAACGAAAAATTGTAAAGACATTTGTGAAAATATAAATAAGGCGATGTCTTTTTTATGATAAAGCACTATATTTCTTAGTTCTTTTTCGGTTTTATCCTTTGCCAACTTTTTTACAGCAGTTTTAACTAATTTGAATAGTAAATCAGCATCTCTATCGTAATCTACTTGAGGATCATTAATCAGTTCATTAACAATGATATTTTCAGGCAAATCTCTAATTAAGCCGGACTCATTACCAGCTATTATTTCATTTTCATTAGTTCCTAATGTCTTCCTTAATATTTCATCTGTAAGAGGTTGATAATTCAAATTTGATATGTCTAATTCGAAATCTTTGAAACCTGTCTTAACTTCATTTGATTGTTGAAGAATAACTCTAGGGATCGGAATTACTTTTTCGATATAACTTTGTGCGATAGATTTATACTCTTTCTGTGCCTGTTCTATTATTTGTTCTTTGAACAAATTTGGTTGCGGATTATTCTCAACCTCTTCGACTATCTTTTGAAATGCAATTTTTTGTACATCAGATGAAGTTAAATCATTTATGCTCTTTGTTGTTCTACTTAAATTATTTATTGTTTGGACGACAACCTTTTGAGAATCACTTAGAAATACTGGTACAACTGTTTGCCTAGGTTGTAGAGTATAATCTGTAAAACTCCCTGTAACCTCAGATATGAAGGTTGGTGAAGAAACGATTACTTCTTGTCTTTCAGGTAGAGCACTTGGATCAATTTCTATTATATTTTCTTTTTTGATCAGAGAGTCTGGTTTATTAGCTTCTTCAATAATTGTATTAAATTTATCATGAGCAACCACTGTTAATGTATCAACTTTATGTTCTCCTGTTCTTTTTCCATACGGTAATCTTAATCCTCTTCCTAGGGTTTGTTCAGTAAGAATTACTGAAGCCGAAGCACGAAGAGGAATGATAGTATACAGATTAGTAACATCCCACCCCTCCTTAAGCATATTTACATGGACTACTATTTCAATTTGATTATTTGGTTTCTCAAGATCAACCAACCTTTGAATATTTTCCTCTTTTTCTTCACCTCTTTGATTAGAGTGAATCTCCATAACTTTTCCTTTATATCTTCCTTTAAAAAACCTTTCTGACTCAATAATTTCACGAATTTCATTTGCGTGATCAGTATCTTTTGCAACAACTAATACAAAAGGCTTAACCAGTTTGTTCCCCGTATTTCTAGAATAAATATCCAAAGCAACTTTAGTGTCTTCGTGAATTCGAATACCATCTTCTAATTTCAAAATATCTAGCTCTTTAGGATCATTTCTATACTGGTCTGGATTGAAATTCTTCCTTGTTGCAATAGCTGGTACTTTTACGAACGCATCATTCAAAGCCAACGCGAGTGGATAATCATAAACTACATTTTTAAATTTATTGCCCTTAGAATCAATTGGAGTTGCTGTCAGTTCTAGCCCTAATATTGGTTTTAGCTCATTGATAGCATTCATTCCTGAATCGGCACGATAATGATGTGATTCATCCATTAATAAGACTAAATCCGGTAGTGAAGATAAATAATTGAAATATGAATCGCCTAGATATTCTGACAGTCTTTTAATTTTTGCTTCTCTGCCACCTCTAACTTCAGAATTAATTTTGGATATATTAAAAATATTTATTTTTATAGATTCTCCCCACAATGATTCTATTTGTGCTTGATTATAATTATCTCCTGTAATTACTCGTGGTGGTGTATTGATAAATTCTGCAATGCCTTTAAAGACATATTTATGATTTTCAGGTTTAGATAAATCATCAATCAATTTCTGATAAATCGTTAGATTAGGAGCAAGAACGAAGAAATTTTTAATGTCTTTTTCAAGATATAAATAAGTGATAAAAGCACCCATTAATCTTGTTTTACCAACACCAGTTGCGAGTGAGAAACAGATAGAAGGAAAACTCCTTTCAAAGCTTGAACATGTTTTATATAGATTATTAATTGTATTAAGAGCCTTTTCTAACTCCACTTCTTTTTGAAGCGACAATTCATTTGCTATGATCGATAGAATATCTAAGCTTTCCTCTTGAGGTTTTCTTAAACTAAGACGATTACTAATTATTTGTGCTGTTTTATTCATTTTTATAATTCAATATCATCTAAAATATTTTCAATATCCTCTGCTTTCTCTTCAGTAGCTTTTATAATATTCAGATCATAATTATCTTTGCCAAATTCACATTTACCAAGTATTACTTGAGGTATTTTTTTTATATCTATACAAGGATATTTATCTTCACATTTGGGATCGTAAGATTTTGAACATATGAGAAGTGTTTCTTCAGGTTTCATTTCTTCAGCAATAGTATCTAGCATTTCTACTGTCACATATTGGGTTGTTGTGAATATATAATCAGTTTCTGTTGACTGTCCTTGCTTCCAATATATTTCTAAATCCGGGCTATATTTAAATCCCATATGCTTACACATTGCAGAAGCAAGCATATTAGGATTATATTCTTTATTTATAACTTCTTTTCCGTATTTATCAGTCGAAATTAAAGAAGGTGCAAGGTCGTAAAATTTAAAACCACCGCCACCTTTCCAATTTAATTTTTCAGATAATGGCAATCCATCATTACCATCAATAACCTTTTTCAATCTTGGTAAACAATGTGTAGTAGCATGTTCTCCAATTTCAATGCCAATCCATTTTCGATTCATTTTATGAGCCACTGCAGCTGTAGTACCTGAACCAAGAAAACTGTCAAGAATAAAATCACCTGGATTACTTCCTAAGTTAAGAATTTTCTCGATAAGTTTTTCTGGTTTTGGAGTTTCAAAAACTACTTCTGAATTTAATATCTTCATCTCTTTTTTTGCATCTTGATTATGTCCCACTTCTATAAATGGCCAAACAGTCATTGAAGTAATTCCACTCTTGACTTCGTTAATATATTTTTTTCGTCGTGGCATATTTCCTCCATTTTTTCCAAACCAAATTCGATTTTCGTCAATTAATCTTTGAAATTCATCTTTTCTTATACCCCAACTTCTACCAACAGGTGGATAGAATTTATTACCATTAGGAGAAGTGACCTCATAGATATCTTTTGGAGTCAGCCTTCTTACTGTTAAATCACTTGATGTCCATTCTCCTCGAACATCATTATCAGGATTTTTATATCTTTCTTGAGCTTCAATATTTCTGTTTAAAAGATTTGGTCTCCATATTTCTTTGTTTTTAGCATATACCATAATAAAATCATGATTATCAGATAACCACTTAGCATCATTTTGTGGACTAAATTTCTTCTGCCAAATTATATTGTTGATAAAATTTGAGCGATTAAACACTTCATCACAAAGTACTTTTAGATATGCTTGTTCATCATCATCAATTGATATCCATATACTTCCATCTTCTTTTAATAATCTTTTCAGGATTTCAAGTCTAGGCCTCATTAAATTTAACCAAGTACTATGCTCTAAGTTATCATCATAATGTTCAAATGCACTACCAGTATTATATGGAGGATCGATATAAATACATTTAATTTTTCCTGAATAATCTTGCTCTAGAGCTTTTAATGCAAGAAGGTTATCTCCATGAATGAGCATATTATCAGAAGATTTATCACCATAACTCTTTTCTGGATCTTCAATGAGTATTCGTGGTTCTAATTTGGGATTTAGTCCTTTACCAATCCATGTAAGTTCTAGTTTTTGTTTATTCATAAGTATATTAAATCCAATTAAAATTTATTAATTTATTTCGTGGAATTGTATATTTCAATTTTTCACTTCTACACTTAATATGTAGTCTCGAATTACTACTCCAATAGACAATAATATTTGTCGAAGTTTTTTCCATTAGTAACCTACTATTATCTATATCTTCTGACTCTAAAGTGCAAACTTCTTGATCGGCACAAACAAGACAAATTAATAAGTGTTTATTAATATCTAGTGATCTCAGCCTCAAAATATCTGATTCAGAAAAGGTAAAGGCACTTGAAAACCCTGCCTTTCTAGTTTTTCTAATTTGAGATGAAGATTTCACAAATACTCTATATGTTATTAAATTATCAGAAACTTCATAGGCGCCCCAACCAAATTCATTATTCCTCTCGAGTAGTTTAATATTAATTTTAGGATTTCTTATGATTTGTGCTAAGACTATCCCGTGATAAAGTTCAAATTGTGGTGTTGCCATTATTTTATATAACTTTAAATCTAATAGTAAAAATATTTGTTAATGTTTTTGTTTGTTTTAATTTACTTTCAGTTTTTGATAATAACTCTTCCTTTTTCTCATCAATCGCGTCTTGAGCTTCATATAGCTTCATTCTCATCATGTTTCTCTTTTTCTCCATTTCCTTTATTTCCCTTTGCTTAGAAACTTTTTGTTCAAGAATCAGAATTTTTTTAGCATTTGTCTTCACCGTCTTTATTTCAATATCTAATCTCTTTAAATCAAGTTCCAATGACTTTTTCATATCATCAGCCCATTTATCAAGTTTATTAACCTCTTCGTCAAAGAATGTGCTATTTCTTTCTATTATCATCTCCAATGATTTATTTATATATCCATTCTCTAATTCCTCAAGCTTAGAAGTCTCTTCTGTCGTAATCTCTGTATTTTCGACCACGGTTTCTTTTATTAAAAAAAGTTTCTTTATGATATCATCCTCGATAATATCTCCATCATCCATAAGTGCTGATGCTAAAATATAATCTTCTGATTCTAAAGCCTCAACTGTAAAATTAGATAGCCGTAAAACACCTTCTTTACCAACAAGTTGCTCAATAACAGAGACTTTAAAAGGATTATTCGAATAGTTGAATGTTACTTTTACAGAGTTTAAATCTAACGTTTTAGTTCTAGACAATATATTTTGTGCTAATTCATGACTTGGTCTATAAATATGTGAATTCTCTATATTCTTTCCTAACTTATATGGGCCAAGATCAATAATCAGATTTGAGAAAGGATTATTTTTTAAGGTGAATGAAAAATCTCTATCATTGAAAATGGCATTGTCATTTAAATAGTATCGAGTTACATCCCAAAGCCATTTTTCAAATCTATCCAGATTCTCTTTACTCTCTGATAAGCTTGTTTTCAGTTTTTCATGTACATCTGTATCAAAATGCTCTAACAGTTTTTGTCGAGCATCTGTTAAACCTTCTTTTATCTGAGAATCCATTTCATCCTGTAATTCATCAAAAGCAGAATTAATCTCTGATTCACTTCGACATTTCTGATAAATAGATGCTATTCTTTTTTCAAAATCTACCCCTGATTCTATTACGCCTAAGACTTCGTCACTTGCCCCGAAAACACCTTTGAATAAACTAAATTTTTCGGATAATAGCTCAAATACACGTAGATCTGCTGCGTTTTTTCTGTTTACAAAATTTACAACAACGACATCATGTTTTTGACCATAACGATGACACCTACCAATTCTTTGCTCAATTCTTTGAGGATTCCAAGGTAAATCATAATTTACTACAAGTGAACAAAACTGAAGGTTTGCCCCCTCAGCTGCAGCTTCTGTTGCAATCATAATTTCAGCCGTATCTTTAAAGTATTCAACGATCGAAGCTCTTAGATCTGCTGATTTTGACCCAGAAATTTTATCTGTATCCTGATTTCTTATTGACCATTGCTGAAAGATTTCTTTTGATTTATCGTCATTGTTTGTACCATTAAATAAAACCACTTTATCTTGATATCCATTTTCACTTAATAGCTTTAAAAGATAGTCTTGTGTAATTCGAGATTCTGTGAAAATTATTGCTTTTCTTGGAGCACCTAGTTCTAATGTCTTTTTGAATCCTGTCTCAATTGCTATAAGTAGTGCTTCTCCTTTTGAATTTGTCCATATATTCTTTGCTATTTCACAAAATTTTTCCAAATCTTTTTTTTCTGCTACCATTAATTGAATATCTTCTTCTGTGTAGATAGTTTTCTCTTCTTCAAAGATATTTTCTTCCCCCCATTCATCTTTCAACTCATCATATGTATCATAATCATCTTGTAATATTTCAAGCTCTGGTTTTTCCTTACTTTCTTTTTCTTTAATATCTTCTATTAGTTTATCTAACTTATAAACTAAGCCTTTTAATGTATTTGCTATAGCAAATGAAGACGAAGCTAAAAGCTTCCTCAAAATAAGCGTCATCAATTGTCTTTGACTTGAAGGCAATGCGTATAGTTTAGTTCTCTGAAGATATTCTGTAACCAAATTATAAAGTTCAATTTCATCTTCTTTTGCAATATAGTCCTGTGTTATTGAGATTCTTTTTGTATATTTAATATATTCTAAAACTTGTTTTCTTAGAGTTCTTATACAAACAGTATTTAACCTTTGTTTTAGATCTTCAAAAGCATCAGCAGAAGGTGTAACCAACAATCCTATTTCACCAGCTTGTTCATTCGTATCTGAATATAATTCTCTCTTAGGATAATTAAAATTTGACGCGTAATTTTGTTTAAAACTATTTAAATCGCCAAAAATTTGATCGTCTATTATGCTAACTAATCCATATAATTCTAAAAGTGAATTCTGAAGAGGAGTAGCGGTCAATAAAATTTTGGGACTGTCTTTCAAAGCATTTTTTATATCTTTTGCTATTTTATTACTTGTTTTATAAACATTCCTTAGTCTATGTGCTTCATCTATTACAACTAGATCCCACTTAGTATTTTGCAAATAAGAAGCTTTATTTCGCGCGAATTGATATGAACAAATAACTATTTCTTCTTGATCGAATGGGTTCAATCGCCCCCTTTTTATACTTTCATTAAAAGATTTAGTTTCTAAAATAACGGAAGGTAAGAAAAATTTTTCAATAAGTTCTGAACTCCATTGTTTTCTCAAACTTGACGGCACAATAAGTAAAATTTTTCTTTTTTTCTCAGCCCATTTTTGAGAAAGAACAATTCCTGCTTCAATAGTTTTTCCCAGCCCAACTTCATCAGCAAGTATAGCTCCTTTAGAAAGAGGCGATCGAAAAGCGAATAGCGCTGCATTTATTTGATGTGGATTGAGATCAACTTGAGCATTAGACAGAGTAGAAGTTAATTTTTCTAGATTATTAGACGAAGATCGTTTTGTAAGTTCATATGCAAAATATTTTGCATGGTATGGCGTCATATTTGTTACCCCTAATAAATTACTTTCTACAAAATCCTTAAATATCGTAACTTAATCACCTAATCTTTAATCAAAAAATGTATTACTTTTTTATAAACTCATTCACACAACCAATTTATAATACGGCATAAATTTCACTTTTGTGCCTTCTATATCCATTTCCTCTTCGAAACTTTTATTAACAATCAATAACTCCTTCGGTTTGTATTCCGAGATATAACTCTTTATAGATTTGCTAATTTCAGTTTTTTTAATATCTTTAAATTTAACTTCAATTGGAGTTGTATCCACACCAGAGGTTAAGATAAAATCCATTTCGGCACCGCCTTTTGTCCTCCAATAACTTAATTTTGTTTTTCCTAGAGTATCATCTTGTTTCAGAAGAAGAGCTACAAGATTTTGAAATAGAAATCCGCCCTCCAGCATTAGATTAAACGAATTAAACCTGTTTAATGCATAATTTCTTAGACCCAAATCATTAAAATAATAAATTGGCGTTTTTGTTAATTCTTTTCTTACATTTTTGAAAAAAGGTGCGGTCTTTTTTAAAATAAATGTCTTCTTTAAATACCAAACATAATTATTAACAGTCTCAATATCTAAATTTAAAGTTGAGGAGAGTTCGCTATGAACCGTCATCTGCCCTATCTGACTCGCAAGAATCGTTACTAAATTTGTAAAAGATTCAGATTTTTGTACATTAAGCAAATCTCTAATATCTTTTTCAATATAGCTTGTATAAATTTCCTGAATTGTTCTAGTTTTATCTTCCAAAGTCTCTGCTGTAATAACTCTAGGATATCCTCCAAATTGAAGATATTTATTCAATAGCTGTTCTGGACGAATTTTGTCGTTTTTGAAAAAGTCTAATAATTTATTTTCAAATTCATAATTTGTTTCATAATTAACAAACTCTTTAAAAGATATTGTGTTGACTTCAAAAATTCTTTTTCTACCAGCTAACGATTCATGAATTTTTTCCTTTAGCTCAATACTACCTGAACCAGAAACAATAAATTTATATGGCAAATTTTCATCATACAGCCCTTTTAAAAACAAACCAGTATTTTCTTTTCTTTGTATTTCATCAATAAAAACATAAGCCTTTTTATTATCAAAGCGTAGCTTAAGATAATTTAACAACGTAATCTGATCTTCAAAATATGGCTTATCTGCATCTCGATCCAGATTTAGAAGAATAGTTTCCTCCCCTTTATTATCCAGCTCCTCTTTCAAAGTCGCCATTAACGTAGTCTTGCCAGCCTGCCTTGGGCCAACAATCATAGTAATTTCCTTTTGTAATAAGTGTTCCCTAAGTTGTGTGAGAATGTCTCTTTTTATCATAACCGTATTATATCATGGTATTTCTGGGGGTCAACCCCTATTTTATGGTCGACAAAATACGGATCCGCCTTTTTTCTGTAATAAAGACTCAATTGAAATATTTAAAATTATGGGACTAATTCTATTTGCTTTTAATACTTTTGTATCCGAATTCTTTATCCTGTTCTTCAATGTCTAAATACCAAAGGAAAAGAGGGGCACAAATAACATCATCCGTTTCTGATGACATTTGCTTTAATAGCAGTGGATATCCAAATGCAAAAGATTTTGTACCAAATTCATTCTCTTCTTCTTTTTGTAATGCAGACAAATAATCGAGCTTTTTTCGAATATCTCGAAGTATCTTCAATACTGTGAGTTCTAACTCAGTACCCTTTTCGATTTTATCATTAAACAAATCTTCTCCCTTTTTCTTTTGTTTATTAGTAAACGAAAGTATTTTTGAATCAATATCTTTAAACGAGACTTTAAAAGTAAAATTAGATTCTGAAAGTAATTTACTTAAAAATTCTTTTGATGAATTAGGTATAAGACTATTCAAAGAAATCAAATCTAATTTATCTCTTGACTTACCTATGGACGCATTAAGATGTACAAACCTCTTATTGCCGCCCTGAAGTTTATCCAATAGCTTCTTTTGCAAATCAATTAAACTTTTATTCATTAGATTAATAATAAAAAAAATAATTTTTACTTTTAATAGTATTATAAATTACTTTGTATAAAAGTCTTAAACAGAGTAACATTAAAAACACCTTTATTTAAAACTCATCTTCGACACTAATAATAAGTTTTCTAATAGTTTACTTTTCCCCAATCCTTATAAAATATCGAATTTATCTTTCTTTTTAGATTTTAATAATATCTCTAATTGACCTATTTGTCATTACTTTATAAAAATTTAGTTAAGCAAAAATAATATTTTTAATTCTCTATTTATATCAAATCCTCCAGCTTGCTTCTTATAATCAATCTCTTATCCTGAATTACTTGTGTTTTTGGATCGAACTTATCGGCTGTAGATCGAATTAATTTAGTTTCTATATTTTTCAGCGTAATTATATTTCTATTTCGGGTCAAATAATCCTGTATTTTTTCATAAAATAATCCAGCATATTCATAATCCAGTGCTGAAAGTTCGGTTTTCTCACCGACTATTATTTTTGCATCTACTTCAGATTTTCTATAATTAGCATCAATAGCAATATCTTTAAAAACAAAAAAATTCTCAGAAAGTCTGAACGAAAACCGAACCTGAACCTTTTTATCTTCTTCTGTATTAAAATAGAAATAAAAATTATGTACTTTATTATCGAAATCAATGGTAAAATTTACTTCAACAAGATCTGTAACAGTATAAAGTTCATAACTATTTCTAGCATTCGCAAAAATATTTCTCCAGTTTTTAAACCATATATCTAGATCATTTGTATTATAAAACAATGGATTCAAATCTACTTTAAGAGCAGCATCGTCAATATTCAAGACTCTTTGAGTTACTCTATCAAAAAGTTCTATCGGATTTTCAAAATTTAGACCTTTTTCCTTTAGATATTCTAGATTTGGAATAATTTTCTTCTTCATATACCAAATAATGTCATAAATATCTCTTCCTTTATATGTAGCATCCACTCCCCTATTGTTTCTTTTAATTCTCAGCATGACAGCCGCAACCTTGCTTGCCATCATGGTACTAATTGGATAAGTTCGTATTGAAAAAGTGTAATTATCTTTTGTTACTGGTATTAATTCTTGTTCAAATTTCGGCATAGTAGGAAAGAGATTTACATCAAACCTCAACTTCAAAGTTGTCCACGGAACACCAGTTTCGAGACCTTTTAATATTTCATTAAAATTTAATTTCAAAAGATCAGTATCATTTCCTTCTCTCTCATTGATTGATATTTGCAAGTTATTATAACCAAATTCAGATTCAAAATATTTTATAATCGAGTTACTCAATTCCTCAAAATCTATTTTTTCTGAGGTTTGAAAATCCAAATCCTCTGACATCCTATCAAGCCCATAACATATTCTAAGCAAAGTACCTCCATACATAACTAAACTAGAGTATTTTCTATTATTATAAATAAAATTCAAAACATAATACTGAAGGTGTTCTTTTACTGCATTAATAATAACCTCTCCTCTATATCCCTTACTCTTCAAATCAATTATTAAATTTTTAATATTGATGGTAAGAATGTCGTTCATATTAATATTTCCTGTGATGTAAATTGCGAAACCATATCTTTTAATTTTTTCTTATCATTCTCAGTAAGATTTTCTGTATCAATTCTCATATCTTCTAAAATATTTTTATCGAAATCATCTCGAAACAAATTAGTTCTATAATATAAAATATCAAAAACAGCCTTATACGGCTTTGCTATCTGAAACTCAAAATCACTTTTTATCGTTTCAAAGTCCATAAAAAATCTTGGACTTATCGAACTGTATTTAAAAACTCCGAACCTATTACTGTATTCTCTTGTTACCTTGGAAGTTATTGAAGTTTTAACTACATTCACAGCCTCTGTATACATTTCATAATACTGCAATGCACTCTCTAGACTAACGTACGAGGGAGTTCGAAGTCTATTTGCTAAGAAGAAGACATAACTGATATTCGATACATGCTTATCATAATAAGATTTGGTTACAAAAAAGTTACGCCTTAGCTGAACCAACTCACCTCTTTTAATACCTTTCGTTATGTAAGAATCGGTCGTGTGTTTCGATAAGCCAAATTTGGAGGCTATCTGTTCCACACTCCCTTTAGTAAAGTAAGGCGATTCGCTTAGTTGTTCGAATATTATTGTTTTATACCCCATATCAATCGTTTCAGATATATTATATTAACATACTTGTTCTGAAACATCTATCGATTTGATTAAAGGCAGACCAATGGATTATTCTTGTACAATCTACAAATATTATGAAATTAGATATTGGAAGCCTTCTATTGTCTTTTTATCAGGATAATAAATTCTGAAATAGGCTCAAAATAGTCATTGGACCTACTCCACCAGGAACTGGAGAAACTGCATAAACAATATCTTTAACATCTTCGAAATCCACATCACCTACAATTTTGCCATCAACACCAGTTATTCCGACATCCACTACTATAGCACCTGGCTTAACAAAATTTTTATTTATCTTCAAAGGACATCCGCATGCAGATAAAATAATGTCTGCATCTAGACATTTCTTTTGTAAATCAATAGTATGACTGTGTGCAATCGTTACAGTTGCGTTTTTTTTGGTTAATAAGACAGACAACGGAAGTCCAACTAGCTGAGATCTACCTATGACAACAGCATTTTTGCATTCCAGTTCTATTCCATAATTTTCTAATAATGTAATTACACCTTTGGGTGTTGCGGGAAGTTTAGCCGTAGGATCATCTTTGATAAGTTTTCCATTATTAATAACGCCCAAACCATCAATATCTTTTTCTGGTAATATTGAATTTAGTAATTTCATTTTGTCTAAATTCTGCGGCAATGGCAACTGAACAACGACTCCTCCTATCGAATCATCCTTGTTACAAAAGTCTATGAGATTGAGTAATGCCTCTTCTGAAATATCGTTTTCAAATTTGTGATGCTGAACGACAACACCTATATTTTTTCCAAATTTAATTTTACCTTTTATATATGTATTTGATGCTGGATTATCTCCGACTTGAATTATCACCATAGAAGGCACTTTTTGCATTTGAGAAACCCTTTCTTTCAGTTCCTGCATTAATTGTATTTGAAGTTTTTTTCCGTCCAGTAATATCATATTTTATTTTTTTGGATTTAAATTTTGCACAGTGCTACTCCATTGATCTGTTTGAAGCCAATCTCGTAAGAAAGGAACTCCACCAATTATGCTCAAAAACCATACGATAAGGGCAAAAACGACTGTAACGCCCACCGTCGCGCCTAAACCTGTAAATATTCCAGCTATAAAAGACCTTTTTATCAGATGTGGATAAGATAATACAGCCTTATCCAACATAGATGCAAGAACTTCTAGCTTCTGCTCTGCTGTTTTGTGACTCCAATCAGCTGGTGTATTTTTATTTTTTACTTTAGAAATATTATCAACAACTTTCTTCGTGCTGCTCTGTATTTTTTTTGAATCTAATTTCATTGCAGAATAATTAATATACCATTATATGTTTTCGTGAAGAAATATCAATTAAAAATTTTCAGCGATTTTTTTTACATTCTTTTTGAAAAAGAAATAACCAGCAGTTGCAAATAGAATTGAAGCTATTGCCCAATAAAATAATAACAATGGTCTAGTAATTCTATCGTACATAAAAGCTTCTCTAGATATCTGAAGGAAGACAGACACAGGGTTCATTTCTCCCACAACGAAATTTATAGCACTAGAAATAAATGAATTACCAGCCTTGTTTCTAATAGTTTCAAGATCATAAAAAACAGGTGTCAACCAAAATATTAATTGAAGACATAATTCCCAAATACTGCCAATGTCTCTCAATTTAACATGCCATATGCTCGTAAATAACGCAAAGCCAAACATAAATATGAATAAAATAGCATATGCCAAAACGAACCATAATAAGCTGAATAATCCAGGTACTCTACCAAAAAATATTATCGCTATAATGAAATATATGGATAAATTTATTACAAAATTTATCAAAGGCAAAAGCATTGATGAAATAATCACTATGTATCTTGGGAAATTTACTTTCAAAATCAAACTTTGTTTATTTAACAAAGCATTTATCCCAGTCATTGTAGCTTCGTTAAAATGACCAGAAATTATGGTTCCCAAAAGAAGATATAGCGGATAATACTGCATTCCAGCATTTGGAAAGACTCGACTCATTACTAGAAACAAGATTAAAAAGATGACTAATGGTTTAACCAATACCCAAACAAAACCTAGAACAGAATTATTGTATTTTAATTTAAACTCAGTTTTGACAAACTGCCATATTAAATCTCTCGTATTTTGTGAAAAAACTGTCTTAAACATTAAAAATATATTAAACTTATGAATTATAGCATGAAAGAAATGCCAGAGTTATATAAAAAACAAAATAAAATTAGTCCTCTAATAATATTGCTAGGCATTGTTTTATTGGCATTAATAGGCTTTTTTGGATATAAAATAATTAAAGGAAACACACCCCAAATTATAGAAAATAGAAATTACATAACCATAAATTCAGGAAATAAAAACAGCACGGTATATGTAGAAATTGCGAAAACAGCTGAGGAACACGAAATTGGTTTAATGAATAGGAAATCGATGAAACAAGACGAAGGAATGTTATTTATATTTAATGATGTAAACATTAGATATTTCTGGATGAAAGATACATATATACCTCTTGATATGATCTTTTTTGACGACAAGGGCAATGTTGTAAATATAGTACATAATGCAGAACCATGCGTAGACAAAGGAGATAACTGTCAAACATACAATTCTGTTTTACCTGCCAAATACGTGCTCGAAGTCAATGCCAACTGGGCAAAACTAAACCTACCAATCACTAACGGCACAAAGCTAGATCTGACGAAGATAAATTAAATATTTTTATTGTTATAACATTGTTGTCGTTGTCTTTCCTTTGTTGTCTTCCCCTTGTTGTCTTTCCTTTGTTGTCTTCCCCTTGTTGTCTTTCCTTTGTTGTCTTCCCCTTGTTGTCTTTCCCTTGTTGTCTTTCCCTTGTTGTCATCCCAGCGAAAGCTGGGATCCAGTATTTCTGAATAATTCGTTTGTTTATTCAACACTTTCTGACCGGTACCCTATAAACTAGACAATAATTCTATAGAATAGAAAAAATAGTTTAGTTAAAATCATAATGTATAAAGTAATAAAAAAAGAGATTAAAGA